>Ga0115031_1002732_pt1 | contig 13125 bp, 17 predicted proteins | sample Maine_Asex4_meta_FD_87301 | JGI IMG/M metagenome (GOLD analysis project Ga0115031, IMG submission 87301) | Marine algal microbial communities from Maine, USA - Maine_Asex4_metaG | ecosystem: Host-associated > Algae > Red algae > Unclassified | place: Maine, USA | collected 2015-01-05 | reverse complement strand
GGGGGGGGGGGGGGGGGGGCGGGCGGGGGGCGGGCGGGGGGGCCCGGGCGGGGGGGGGGGGGGGGGGGGGGGGGGGGGGGGGGGGGGGGGGGGGGGGGGGAGCACCAATGGCACGGCACGGGTGGATGAGGGACGTGAGTCGGGGCCGTCAGCACCACTGCAGAAGCCAAACATGACAATGACAACCACGCTCACCGTCAAGGGTGGGCCGCGCGCACGCGCCCGCCGGCAGGGCGGCAAACCCAAAAACGCACCAAAGCCCAACACGTACACCCCGTCTGGGATGCTCGTCGGCACACGCACGGAGCGGCGAAACACCTTGCTGCTCCGGTCGTCGTCGCACAGGCGCTTGTTGTCGCCACACCCGACCTGGCCGCTGCCCCAGCAGCCCCACCAAAATGAGTACCGCGCGTGGGCGGCCACCGACAGGCCGACGGGCGTCGGCACGAGCGCCAGCCGCACAAAGCCAACGGGCGGGTGGTTGTTGCGGCTCCATGTCACCTGGACGGTTTCGCCGCGGCGCCACGTGGCCGACGGCCGCGACGGCGCCTCGCCGAGGCGGGGGAAGGGGCGCTGGGGCACGATCGGGCACGCGTGGTCGCCCAGCCCGTCGCCTGCGGGGGGGTGAAGTGCGGCGGTCGGGGAGGAACAGGCAGTGACGGCACGGAAAAAGGGAACAAGCCAACAGTGGGGGAGCGACACTAGCGTCAGACTACCGTCCATGCCAAGAGGTCGTCACACCCTGTCCACGTGGTGGGTGGCGTCCCAATCACCCCGACGCGCCGCGCGCCCCGTGCGCGTCAGCGGCAGGCAGATGCACCCCACTCTACTTACACGGTCGTGGGCCTTGGCCCGACGTGCACTCAAAATCCACCATTGGCAGGGGCACGCGCACGGTGCTGTGGGCAGCCACCCCCGAGTGAGCTCGAAGGCCAACCATCGCCGCCACGACCGCCACCGCCGCCAGCCACCGCCACAGAAACCGGCGCTCCATCGGTGGGTGCGTCTCACTGTTGCTCATCGTGCCCGTCTTGCTGACTCGGTGTGCCGCTGTCGCCCGTGTCTGCAGCGCGATTCAATAGCAGCAGTACATGCCGCGGCTGAGACAACCAGCTGCCATCTGCTGGTGTGCCCTCCTTTATGGACTTGGACGGAGCTACTCCAGGCGGCCCACCGTCGTCTCAGTTTCTCCGCCGTGCTAACCGCAGCCAAAGCGTCCAGACCCGCCACCGTCGCTTCGGCCCAGGCTGTTTGTGACGGCCGCTGCAAGGCATCAGCGCCCCACTGATTTGGTGGTCCTGCGTGCTCGCCTCCCTCTCGGTGGAGTGCAGGCGGGCCGCCAACGGGGACCGCCCTTGCACGGCGACGGCGCGAAAGCAGCGGTCATTTGGAAACGGCATGGTGGCGGCGACGCTGGAAAGAGGTAGCGCGGTTCCGCCCACGGCGAAGCGCTTCCGGTCACGACGCGGGGATGGCCGCCCTCATCGTTGGCGCCGCCCCGGCGCCGTTCGTGCACCGTCACACTCGTCAGTAAGAGGCCCGCCATCGGAGTTCGTGTCAGAACACCGAATATGAGACCGAAAGAATCATAGTGAAGATATCAATTCAGTTCAGATCAAAGCTGTAGGAACAGAGGACGTAGCGTCCAATGTGCTTCGATAGCTCGAGACAAGTCGGTACTTCAGACAAGGTCAAATGGCAATTGACATTTTGTATCCTACTTACATATCGACCATTAGATCGACATACTCATGAAACCATTCCAAGGCCCGAGCAGAACGAATCTCTACGTTTTCGGACCGGACGGTCCGATGAACGGCCGTGCATGACAAGCAACTTGCTTGAGAGGGACACACGGGTAGAACAAGAGGTTGCACCTCCTCACACATGGTCGCACAGACCTGTTTTTGGTTCTGTGGGAGCCGAGTCTCACTTGCTGTGGTGTGTTCGCTGTTTACTCTTGCTTATGTTGTCGCCCTTCTGTCTTTCCGCGGGACCATTTCGGACTGTTTCCGATCCAACTCCAATACTGCTCGCCCAGGGGTGCGTCTGATGAAACCAATACTATTTACAGATGGACGTCAATGCTGTCCCGCAAGCTTTGCTACCAATTCGTTTTGACCGGCAACCAATTGTGTCATGCAAAGTGCAAGGCTCCAATAGGCCATTGACAGATATTTTCATGTATTCCATTTGTGCCTCACAAGCGGCTTGATTTGGAGAGTTTAACAATAAATCTGCGAATCGGTGACCGCCAGCCATTTCAAACATTACTGTACAACACAAGCAAGGACACTGGTCTGACAACAGCCTTGTCGTCGGCACGTCCCGAAGCTTTGCGCACCATCAGCCTTGCATCGGCTGACGAATCATGTCCTGTCGTAAGAGCATGGCTTTGGCCCCTGCCACGCCACGTTGCGACTGCGTGAGTGACGGCAAAAGTGTCATGCGAGTGACGTGCGCGCGACGGGTCACCCGTCGCGTGTGATCACCTCGGCATTTCTCACTGAGCCATCCTGCAACGAGTGGTCGTGGAGATTCATGATGGAGAGCGATGCTCGCTCTACCTTGATCAGCGGACCCGCCGAGGTGGGCCGCGGGTCTGTAGCGGCCGCTCGAGTGGCGGCCCTTGACTGGATTGCGAGGTGCACTCGAGTGTAGGTCTTGCCTTTCGATCAAACCGATGCCTGTTCTCCTTCATTACACACGCATGTTGTGCTTCTCACAAAAAACTGGACCTCGGTACATCAGCTTCCGTTGCAAAATCACTGTTTCGTTGGTTCAGAGGGCGGTTCATGATGCTGAAGCCGATGTTGCGGATCCAGTTTTTGTGAGAAGCACAATAACGTGTGTTGGTGGAGGCATGGCTGAAAGGTTGGGGCGTCGTCGTTATTGACGATCCACGGCTCCGCAGACGAAGACGAGCCACCAGAGGTCTGGTGATGTATGAAACGGGAAGTGTGCTTCATTATAGCCTGTCAATTGCATTCTTTGTCACAGAAGCTGCACCATTGAAAAATTCAAGCGTCTGGCGACGCCGCTTTGGATGCCATCGCCAACGGGCCTCTGCGTCACGCTGATGAGCTTCAGCTTACTCTCGGCCATGCATATGTCGCATCTCCGCTTGTGGATGGTATCGGTCGCGCAGTTCTGCCAGACGTGGAGCGCTGAGACCCTTGTCCACCAGACGGTGCCATGACTGCTCGAAAAGGGATGGTGAGGCCGCACACATGACACCGAAGGTCACAAGATGAAGCTGGTGCGCTCCGCCCTCAGCTCCCTGCTATGTTATAGTGGCAGCCAGACATGCATTTTATGTACACCAGCCTTGAGTATGCGACTTAGAGTAGGGGGCGAGCAGCTGCGTTCCCGCTCCGAGTACTAGACTCAAGCACAAGCCCCGTACAGGCAGCGCGCACCCGCGGCCCGTTGTTTGTATGTCACCAGGGATGAGGACTGCTATGTGAGCCGCTGAGGAGACAGGTGCTTGAGCAGGCCGCTTCTGCGTACGCGCTGGGAAGTCAAAGAGACTACGTCAAAGAAAGAGGAGAATATGTTTCTGTGGCAGTTCCGGGTGGACCTCATGCCGGGTGAGCAAGGAAGTGAGACATCACGCTCGAGCTTGGAGACATAAATGTGGACGCAGCGCAGGCCGGTGCTCACGGCCGCCCTCTTGCTTTCAGGCCGCTGGGTAGCAGGCGTCTTTGTTCTTTACTTGATTGATGGCATCTTTTCTCCCCGGAGTCAAGGTTGGGGGGCGCGGAACGAGCCTATGTTATCGGACTGCAGCAGAACAGAGAACCGGCCGGAGTGAGTGTCAAGTGCTTCCGAATCTGTCAGAGTTGGCTTCTATGAGCATCTTTCGCTCCCTCTGGTGTTGGAAAGCGCCGGTACGTGGGTTGCTGGTGCATGACACTATTCACTGTCGGACTGTGATGAAGACGCGGCTGTCCCCAACTCCAGCTCGGCCACGAACGCGCTCTTGCTTACAGGTGCATCCATTGCCATAGAGCACGCGGAGTTGCGAAAGGTACCGGCGCCTTCGGTGCTTTGGCCTATAGATGTCACAAGCGCTGTAGTGTCAAACAGTGGGTTTTCCCACTCGGCCCGACCCGCGCCTGGTGAGCCATAAACGCGTTGGTCGCGCAATGCGTGTCGGAGCGGTTCTGGATGGGGCTCCGCGTATTGGACGACACAACATCACCGCTATTGACTTGCGAACAGACGCAGCGTCCTACGGAGGTGCCTTTTATTTCAGCAGCGTGCGCACTGGACTGTGCTACGACCGATGAGCAGTGATCGTACGTGTAGCTGATGTGCATTCCAGAGATGCCTTCCGCTGGCCTCTGGGTCTTTCGATGTCACAGGTACTGCCGATGGAGGAGTTCGTATCTCCAAAGTCGCTGAGTAGGCGCGAGGTGTGGCTGTCTCTACGCGAGACTTGGGACCCAGCCCGAACCTTCATCGTCAGGACCCCCCCGACGGTGGCGGTTGCCACTATAGGGATGGTTGGATATTCGCTAGTGTCACAGAGCTACATACAGCAGACAGATCTTATAGGAGGAGCTGTTCTTCATGGGAGGCGGGAGGTACAGCTCGGAGGAGTTTCCGACGCAGAAAACGACTGACAATGCCCCAGATGCCGACACACACGCTAAACTAAGCCTATCCACAAGCGTGCCGGCTCTACCGGGCACGCCCAGTATTCCGCAACGTCGCCTTCACCCATCCCTTCAATGCCATCCCTGTTCCGAATCCTGCCCCAAGTCCACAGATTCCCTATATATTGCATGGTTTCTGAGGCTCCCTCGTCTCAGAGGGGTTTCTAAGAGAGAGAAAGACCTCGTGTGCCATGTAACGTTCTCTATGTATTAGTTGAGCTGCAGACGAAAACAAGAACCGGAACGATAAGCAAAAGAAGTTGACCCACTCAGGCAGAGGCCCTTTCGAAAATGACAACAGCAGTGGTTGGACACGGAGTGCGGGCTTCCAGGTGGGACAGAGGATATCAGAAAAATAGCGGATGTGGGGAGCCAGAGGAGCAGGAGGGAGCCCTGGGCTGCGGCTCTTTAAGGGTGCTGAGGATACACGTGCACGGCGCATCTGTGTGGCTACAGAGCGCGCTGGGGCATGGATCCTCTGGTGCCGCCGGTGAAATGATCCCCGGCGGGATCCTATACCTTGTCGACTTCGGCCGGTGCTCCTTTCATTCGGTCCCGGACAGAAAGCACGCCGAATGCGCTTCAGGGGTCAGCCCCTTACTGCGAAAGGTGAGTCATCAGCGCGGGAGCCGCCAGGGGAACCCCTTCCATCATAAAAGTTATTGCAACCCCGGCCAGCAAAGCCCCGCATTCCACCGGCACAAACGCAGCGACCCGTCCACCACCAACCCGGTCAGTGCGTCACGGTGGTTCTTCTCCCCCAGACCCGAGGAGAAGTAAGACCCCGTGTCTGGCCCGTCCCGCCGGCACGCCTCTCACACCAGCGGCGTGAAGGTGTGGGGCGGGTAACCAGCGGAAAATTGCGGCGCATACTTTCGCACCCGAATGGTCCGAGGTAAGCGGGGGCAGCTGACCAGGCGGGAGATGTGCGCGGGTGCCGTCAGGAAACCACCGGCTTGTCCCGCCACAGCTGCGCTACAGATGACACGTGAGTCGCCCGCAGGTCATGGCGCAGCGCCGAAGACTGTGTCCCGACGGGGAGCGGCGGCTCCACAACCGCCGCTGTGAATCACGGGTAGGCCCGCAGCATCGTGGTCACCCGCTCCAGCACCTCCGTGCGACGACAGGTGCGCATTGTGACTTCCCGGGCAGCTGAAGAGGCTGAGGGAGCCGGAAAGGCCCGCTAGATCGCCTCAGCGGCGCTCTCGGGTGGACGCCTGCGGCATTGGGAAGGCCGTCGACGGCAGCCGTGGTGTCGCCGTCATTTCCACGCCCGTCATGGCGCCGCCCATTCGGCCAACGCATTGCAGCCTGTTCAGCCACAACCGAGAGCCGTGAACGCAGCGGGCGGATCAGCCAGCGCGCGCCGCCTGCGGCAGCGATGCCCACACGGCCGGGGCCCTGTCAGGTGCGCCGTGTGCGCGAAGTGTCGCTGAGGAAATCCCCTCGGCGCCGCGAGCATCGCAGCCCAGCTGTCCGCGACTACCCCAAGGGAGTGGGGTAGGCAAGTGGTTGGTAGGTCGGCCGTTCCCACTGGAGGCGTCAGGGACTGGAGCAGGTCGGTGATCTGCAGCGGAACACACTGAAAGGGGGAGCCGCCGAGCGACCCCACCACCGCGAGAGTCGCCTCAGCAACGAACGCTGTCAAACACATCTGAGCGTTCGGAAGCAATGGGACCCGCAAAGTTTCTGTGACAGAGCAGGCTGCAAGAGACGTGGAAGTGGCCGCGCTCACCAGGACCTCGGACGCTGGAGGCGACAGAGGCGGCGGCGTGTCAGTATCTGCCCCAACATCAGGCCACGGCCACGTAGTGGTGCCCCCGGAAGTCGTGGAAGGCGCCACCCCCGCCCCCCCCGAGACAGTGAGGAGATCTGCCCCTGCCACAAACACGCCCGCCTTGGCGACCACCGGTGACACCGAGACCGCCAGAGCGAGCTCCCGCTGCGCCGACACGGTCAGCTCCGCCGCCCGCGGCGTTGCCAGCCACGACGCCGCGTGGGCGGCCGACGTGGCGACAGAGCGGTCCGCAAGCCCAAGCCCCGCCATGCGGACGAGGAGGGTGGCGTGGATGAAGCCTCTTATCCGCGTCTTCCACAAATAGTTCGCAGCGCAAAGCAGACGCAGCGGCGACCGCCGCATCGTCGCGTTCACCTCCGTCATCAGCGCCGTCGCCGCCGCCGGTGGCAGGCACCACAGCACTGACGTCACTAACAGCGCCGCGCCCATACGCAGCAGCAGCAGCTGCACATGCGCGACGTCAGGCGGGTTGGAGGCGACGGCTCGCACGACCTAGGCGTTCGACGCCGCCATCTTGTCGTCGAACACAGTGCCAAACTCTGCCCGCCCGATCGGGATGCCAAAGTACGTAAACGTCTCCGGGGTAGTGAGGTCGGCGGGCGAAATTCGGAACCAGCCCATTCCCCACGCGCGTCGGCATTATATTCGCTGCAGCTCTCCTCAATGGCTGCCCGAGGTACAATCTCCAATGAACAAGCTATAGGAAGGAGCTCCCAGAGTTTATCTTCTCATCAAGACTCAACTGCAGGTGCCAGTGGTAATCGAAGACCGCTCTGGAACACTCTGCTTGTATTTCCAAGACCAAGCCTACCTCATCAACACAGACAGTGTCACAGTACCGGCGCCTCATGGCGCCCGCATCGCTTTTAATGGCCGCCGATCGCAAGATGTCCTCCTGTGCCGTTGGCGTTATACTCTGATGGACAGCAGGGATTATCATTGGACGGGCGCAAGAGTCGAATGGAAGAGGGAGAAGTGTTTCATGGGGTGTGGCGTCAAGGCACTGGTCCCGCGGGCGGAGGCGTGACCGCTGGCACCGGGCTCGTCAAGCTTCTGGAAATTCGCTGTAGTTGGTATGAATGGCGAGTTTTGTCTCGTTAACGGCAAGCAGGCATGCGATAGCGGCTGCGAGGGAGGCTTTCAGGGTCGACCAGCATCGCGTCTGAGTCTGAGGAACTGTCTCGACGGCACAGTCTCAAACGAGAATACAGCGTGCTGATTGGCCAGACACTCCTTCGCCCACGTGTCTGACAAATAGCAGGCCGACATACGTGTCAAGACAAGGGTCGAGCGCCTCCGTCAAGACTAGAGCTGTCAATATTACGACCATGTATGGAAAAATGCACGAAATTTCCGTCTTGCAGGCACAGGGGCCGTCAGGGCCGCTTTCTTGAAAGAGAAATTTCCTTTCCCATTCGTCTCGAGACCCGACACGTGCTGTCGATGGCGTTCTCCTATTGGTGTATCTCCGGCTCTTCACGTCGACGCTTCTTCGGCCCTGCTGCAGCCAGCGCCAGACTTGGCGTTCTGACAGTGGATCGACCACCATCCCCCTCCCCACCCTCGCATGTTACCCGTTCATTTCATCCCCTATCTTTTCTTTTTCCCTATCAACAGTGCCCTTTCTCCAACTCCCGCCGACCCCTGCTCCTCCCATGGCGCCCGGCGGCGCCGTGGTGCCCCCGCCGGAGAAGCGCACGGGGGCATGGCTGTACGTGAAAAGGGATACAGTCCCAGGTCGGACGAACTGTCGTGATGAGGGTTGCCGGTGGGGTACTACCCCTAACAAGACCCGCGCCAGAGACCACTTGGTTGGCTGCGCAGAGGCAAGCCGGTCGTTTCCGGAGATGATGGGTGTACTAATGTGGCAAGCCCCCGCCCCTGGTGCTCTCCCCCCTGCTACTGCCGCGCAGTTACACGAGTGGAGGATGCTGTGGACGGAGGCAATGTGCGAGTCGTGCCTGCCGCTCGGATGTTTTGAGACGGCGGCGTGGCGAGCAGCCTTGGGAGCTGTTACCACTGGCCGGTTTACGGGCCCCGGCGACCGCCGCACGCTAGCCACGACCTGCGTTCCGCTTGTGGCGGCAAAGACGAATGCGCTGACGGCTGCCCGCATTCGCGAGGAAAAATCTACGGCTGTTTCGATGGACGGCGCCACAGTCAACCGTCGAGGCGTTTACAACTTCGTGTCCTACTCACCACTTGTGCTCCTGTACGGGCCGGCACGATTGGGCTCGACGTCAGCCACCGGGGCCAACTTGCTAGAGGCCATGAAGGACTCGTTGCAAGAGCCCATTATGGCTGTCGCTCGTCTTGGGAGCAGCGCTGGTGGCGGCCCGGTGGCACAACGACCGCGGTGGCGCCGCCTGTTGGAGGAGCGTGTGGCAGCTGTCATTACGGGCTCGCCTAGTTCGATGATGCGCATGCGCAACGATGGTGTAAGTTACGGCACGTTTCTGTTCGGGTATGGGTGCGCCGCCCACGCCAGTAACCTGGTTGCCCAGAATGCAGCCAAGCTTGAGCCGTTTGCGTCCGCGCTGCGGCACTCGCTGAATGCTACCGTGTTTTTTATGCGCTGCGTGCGCGCACGCACGGAGCACGAGCGCACGGTGGCCACTATGGCGGTTCCTGGGCAGCCGCCTATTCCTTCCATGCAGCCTGACAGTCACACGCGGTGGGCGGGGGAGGCCGCTACAGTGGTTGCTATACAGGCCAACCTCATCGCCATGCGCCGCACACTGTTTTCCAATACCCTCTTGACGCCCCCGTTTGACATCCCCAGCAGTGTGGTGCAGGCGTTGGAGGCCCCGAGCCGAGACGCCATTGGCCGATCAACTCCATACCTCAAGACGCTGGCGGCAGTGGTGGCCTTGCTCGAGGCGGACGCAGCACCGTTGTCTTCCTATGCTGGGCTTTTTGCCACCCTACGGTCTTCACTGGGTACCCATTTTCTTGATTTGCCGGCCGGGACTCGGGCGGCGCTACAACTTAGCCTGTCGGCACGCTACGCTGCATTCTCAAATCCGATGATTGCGCTGGCGTTTTACCTGGACGGTTTTTGGGGCCCCGCACGAGGGCAATGGCCGGCTTGCCGTGAGCGGTGCGGGAGGGCGTGGGGGCGGTGACTCTGCCTGAGCTGCGCGACGCGGCTATCGCATCGCTAGCGCATGGAGACGCCCCTTTGGCCGCTTGGCTGCAGGCAGAGCTCAGCGAGTTCCTCGCCCTTGCTGCGCAGCCGCGGTACGAGGAGTTTTGGAAGCGCCTGCACCCACGGACCTGGTGGTGCCTGCATGGCGAGTGCTTCGAGTTGCTGCACCCCATTTGTATGTGTTTGTTCTCGTACCCAGCGTCGGCTGCAGGCGGGGAGCGTGCCTTCAAACGCCTGGGCCAGGTGCTCACCGCTCGGCGGAACCGCATGTCCCCGCTCCTGGTTGACCAGCTAACTCGCATTGCTTTCAACTCTGCACAGTTGCGCCGCCCTGACCCCGTTACTGCCTTTTCGCGTTCCTCGACTGAGATGAACCTCCGCAGAGTTTTCGCTGGCGAGGATGTTGAGGCGGGGGTGGGCGGCGTGGCGGGTGGGGCTGACACTGGGGGTTTGGGCGTAGCGGCTCTTGCTGGGAGGATCGTCGCAGAAGGCGGGGCCAGTGTCGACGCTGACTTTGGTCGCGGTGGGGGTGGGGGTGGAGGTGGGGGTGGGGGTGGGGTGTATGGCTGGGCGGAGGAGGAGGAGCGCCCTCCCGACATTGAGGCAGCCGATGTCGATGCTATTGTGGCAGAGCTATTGTCATGGCATACGAAAGCAGCCTCGACGCACTTTTTTTCTTGGACATACACACCTTGAAGAAGGAGAGGAGGCCGGGAGCGGAGGCCAGGCGAGTATGATGTGCGACCGAGTCGCTGCTGGCACTGATGTGCTGCCCGCGCCTGACAGTGACGCTCCTGTCGGGACAGAGAATTGTTGACAGTGAATGGCCTGGACAGGCTTCCAGAAAATTCCTTGCACTGCAATCTTTCCTTTAGAAATATGACAGCTCTAGTCAAGACAGGGCCTGAGAGCACTAGCGGGGGCCTGCGCGTCCCGGATGTTCACCATGCTCTGGTTAGAAAAATACACTACTCATCTGACTAGGCGCCCCGCGACTACCGAAAGGGTGCGGAGTTCATTCGTAACGGCAATTGAAGCCTGGCGCCAGGCCGCTATCGCCATTGCGCAACAATGCCAGGGGATGGAGGGGTTCCCAAATCCGCTCCGTATGGCCACGAGACATCTTTCATCGCATCGTTCGATTGATGCCCGTAAAGAGCGGACAGTTCATACTTCGCTTTGTATCGCGGCTACCTGCGCAGATTTGGCGAAGGTGACACCGCAATGGAAACGAAGATGGCGAGCTGGCGCACAGATGCAGAAAACATTTATAGTTCGCCTCCGCGGATTGATGAAATGGCGCCACAATATATTAAGTCCCAGAAGAGCTAGACTCTGCACCATGTTAGTATGTTAGACTGATCCGCACCTTGGATCCTGGCACGTCGAATTCTCTCGAGAGACGGTCACGATTGCCATCCTCCGTGTCGGTTGCTCGAAGGGCTCCTGCTCCACTCGCACAAGACGGCAAGCGGACCTGGCCCAATTTGTTGTGCGCACATCGGCATCTCGCCTGAAAATTTCGTGACACAGTTATTCCCCGATGATCGAGCGCCCCTGAGACGCGAACTGCACGCGTGCCAGAATTACTGAAGCCGCCACTCTTGGAGGCCACTTCCCGACAACAGATGGCAGAAGGACCTTGTGCGGCGCGTTCAGACCGTGCCGGCCTCTGATCTGGTATCCGCATCCTTGCATGATGACCAAGTTTTGTCTCACTCGTCTGTGTGTGCGTATTCGTCGCGCGAATGATTTTAGTGGCGGATGGCGACGTACGAGGAGCCGTAAGGCCGAGACTTGAGTGCAGAGACAAAACTAGTCGATGGCGCGTCAGCTGCTCTGCCTCTTAGCCGTTAAGGACGGCAACAGCCGGAACAGTCACTCATTGCAACGTGTGGGCGAGATCGCCGGTCACACCCGTTCAGGGGGTTCGCTCCGAAGCCGGTCCTCGCCAGCTCGAGAGTCATGGTTCCGACAGGCACTTAATGCAGTCCCATCCGACTGTTGCTGATACAGTGCGTTCTCGTTATAAGAGACTGCTGATTCGGCTCAATATGAACAAAAAGTGGCCCACACGGACTGGAATGGAAGACTCGCGACCCATATTCTTTTGTAAACGATTCTCTTATAACGAGAACGCACTGTACACGGTGAAACATTCCAAAGCCCGACGCTGTTTCCAATGCCTGGAGGCACCTCGACACTTTGGGCCCCCCTCCCAGATGACCATTCCGGAGCCTGTCGGGGTCACGAGACCCCGACACTTTTGCATGCCCTGGGCGACTGAGATGGCTTATCTCACGTCTGTGACGTGAATTGCTGCTGTCCAATCACTCGATCTTGGTTCTTTGCGCCCGCAACGAAGATGATGCTCGGAACTGGCTCGACGGATACTTGAGGCCTGAGGGCTTTGCAATTGTATGGAGCGTTGATTTAAGTATTTCGGTCGCCATCGTCGTCACCACCACTCGGTCGGATGACGACAACGGGGTATGGTCCCTGACACGATTCTGGATCAACGACGCCCAAAGTGGATCACCAGAATCGTCGATTCCAGCTTGTTTGCCCATTGCTTTTTCTCCCCACGAACGCCGTTACCTCGATTAACAGCCGAACAGGGAATAAACATACATGCAGGAAGCTCTAGGGAAGACGCTTCCTTTGGTGCCAGTTGCGCTCGTAGGCTCGAAAAAGGGCAGTGATCGAAGGGGTGAGCGCACAAAGCGCTTCTCAGCGTCGAAGTGCCCGAAACATTACGGACCAAGTCGATCGATCGGGATCAAGCTCGCACCAGGTGGTGGCAGTGTGCGAGCGCGCGCGCTTTCTCGCGGCAGCGTCGGCACATTGTGCGGCACTGGCCATTGTCTCTCAGCCGACAGGCAAAACGACAGTCCCGCCAGCTGCACCCTTCCGCTTTAACCTTCGCTCCCGCTCGGTCCTCCCCACTTGCCCAGCCTCATCACTTGCCAAGCGGCGGCTCAACATGAAGCGTGTATACGAAAAACCGCGGCCTATCCTGCCGAGAATGAATCTCCCGCCCCCGCCACCACTGTCTCCCTCGCCGCCGCCGCTGCTTCCCTCGCCCTCACCGCCCGCCACACTGCCTGCATTCTCTCAGTCTGCACATGATGGCTCGACGGCGGTCAAAACCAGCATGCCGCCTCGTCGCCCGATACCCCCCGCCCCAAACTCCGCCCCAGGTCCCACCTCATACCTCCCACCTCGTACCTACCCGCGACTCAGCACGGGGCAGCCGACAGTACAGCGCCGTGCTCGCCGCCACCAGCGGAGCGGTCGCATTCCACATGGCGGCAATTATGGTGCCACTCGTCATGACCAGCACCGGCATTCCGCAACTGACGCCCCCCCGTTGCCGCGGCCTCGCCCGCCAGTCGCCGCCCACTTGCCGCCCGTCGCCGCCCACTTGCCGCCCGTCGCCGCCCACTTGCCGCCCGTCGCCCCCCACTTGCCACCCGTCGCCGCCCAATTGCCCCCCGTCGCCGCCGCCCCCCCCGCCC
>Ga0115031_1002723_pt1 | contig 13130 bp, 7 predicted proteins | sample Maine_Asex4_meta_FD_87301 | JGI IMG/M metagenome (GOLD analysis project Ga0115031, IMG submission 87301) | Marine algal microbial communities from Maine, USA - Maine_Asex4_metaG | ecosystem: Host-associated > Algae > Red algae > Unclassified | place: Maine, USA | collected 2015-01-05 | reverse complement strand
GAATCCTGCGACTGGGCGTCGATGCTGGCGCGCATGTATACCCGCTGGGCCGAGAAGCGCGGTTTCTCGGTTGAGGTGATGGAGCATTCCTCGGGCGACGAGGCGGGGATCAAGTCGGTCACCTATCAGGTCAAGGGCGACAACGCCTTCGGCTGGATGAAGGCCGAATCGGGCGTGCATCGCCTCGTGCGCATATCGCCCTTCGATTCGGCGGCACGGCGGCACACGTCGTTTTCTTCGGTGCAGGTCACGCCCGTCATCGACGACACGATCGAGATCGACGTGCAGGCCAAGGACATCCGCATCGACACCTATCGCTCGTCGGGCGCGGGGGGCCAGCACGTCAACACCACCGATTCGGCCGTGCGCATCACCCACGCCCCCAGCGGCATCGTCGTCACGAGTTCCGAGAAATCCCAGCACCAGAACCGGGACATCGCCATGAAGATGCTGCGCTCGCGCCTCTACGACCTGGAGATGTCCAGGCGGATGGAGGCGGCGGACGCCCAGCGCGCGGACCAGTCCGATATCGGCTGGGGCCACCAGATCCGCAGCTACGTCCTGCAACCCTACCAGATGGTCAAGGATCTGCGCACGGGGCTGGAGACCTCCGATACCGGCGGCGTGCTCGACGGCGATCTCGATGCCTTCATGGGGGCGGCGCTGGCGGCGAATGTCTCGGGCAAGAGCCGGTCGGACGCGGAGGGATAGGGCGCGGTTCGTGCCGGAGGGCCGTCCGTCCGGGCATGGCTCCGTGCGGGCGCGCGACGCGATGGCAAATACTATACGGTTAATTAATATTGACTAATTCTATTATAAGATAAGGAAGTATTCAGGCGCATTCTGACCCCCAATCGCTCATTCCAGTTGATCCGGGGGGATCGTCATGTCCACTTCTACCGAAGCGTCCGTCTCCATCGCCGTGCCGTCCGAAGGCGCGGCGACGCCCGCCGTCATCGCGGTCCTGTCCTTCGACGGGGCGCTGGCGGGGGCGACGCTGGCCGGGCGCGATGCGGCGCTGGTCGACCTGTCCGTCGAGAACGGCATCGGCGTCCTCGGCCTGAAACCGGGCGTGACGCTCGATTTCGAGACATCGCTGTCGATCTCTGTCTCCGTCATGGCCGATTACGGCGGCGGCGATATCCGCGAACAGACCGTCGAGGTGCCGATTGCCGACGTGATGGAGGCGCTGACCGGCACCGCCGGGGACGATACGATCACGGGCGGGCGCGGGCGCGATCACGTCGAGACCGGCGCGGGCGACGATACGGTCGCGGGGGGCGAGCGCGACGACCATATCGTCGGCGGCGCGGGCCGTGACGGCATCGACGGCGAAGACGGTTTCGACTCGGTCGACTACCGCGCGTCCTGGGCCGGTGTGACCGTCGATCTGGGCGCAGGCACCGGGGCGGGCGGCATGGCCGAGGGCGATACCCTGACCAGCATCGAGCGCGTCTACGGCTCGGTCGACCACGACGACACGATCACCGGGTCGGGGGGCGAGGACAAGCTGTACGGCTACGGCGGCGACGACACCCTCAACGGCGGCGACGACGAGGACTATCTCGACGGCGGCGCGGGGGCCGATGCCCTGAACGGCGGCGCGATGCGCGATACCGTCAGCTACGAGGGGTCCGATGCCGCCGTGACGGTCGATCTGGCGGCGGGGACGGGCCTGGGCGGCCATGCCGAGGGCGACACCCTGACCAGCATCGAGAAGATCGCGGGGTCCGCCTTCGACGACACGGTGAGCGGGTCGGGGGTCGACGAGTGGCTGCATGGCCGCGAGGGCGACGATGCGCTGGCGGGGGGCGGGGGGTCCGACCTGCTGCATGGCGGCGCGGGGGCCGATGCGCTGGATGGCGGCGCGGGGCGCGACACGGCGACCTATGCGGATTCGGGCGCGGGCGTGGCGGTCGATCTGGCGGCGGGGACCGGCACGGGCGGCGATGCGGCGGGCGATACGCTGACGGATATCGAGATCGTCGACGCCTCGGATCATGACGACGCCGTCAGCGGGTCGCAGGCCGACGAGGATCTGTTCGGCAGGGGCGGCGACGACGTGCTCGACGGGCGCGGCGGCGACGACGTGCTCGACGGAGGGATGGGCGCGGACCTGCTGACGGGCGGGGCGGGGGCCGACAACCTGCGCGGGGGCCATGGCGACGATGTGCTCGACGGGGGAATCGGCGACGACACGCTTCAGGGCGATACCGGCAACCTGCTGGGCGCGGGCGGGTTCGAGCATATCGCGGTCGCCGGGGACCAGACTGCACTGGAAACCGATCTCGGTCCCTGGACCTCCAGCGAGGCGCTGACCTTCGGCCGGACCGGCCATGACGGCGCGGCGGCCTCCGAGGGCGAGGTGTTCCTGCAACTCGACGCACGCGGCAGCGGCGAGGCGGACGAGGCCGTCGCCCAGACCGTCCGGACCGAACGGGACCAGACCTACACCCTGTCATTGCAGGTCGCCCGCCAGCCCGGCGCGACCGCCGAGAGCAGCGGCGTCGAAATCTGGTTCGGGGGCGCATTGGTCGAGACGGTGACCCCGGCATCGGAAGCGTGGGAGACGATTACCCTCGACGTGACCGGGGCGGGCGGCGAGGAGGTGTTGCAGATCCGCGAGGTCGCGGGCCAGAGCGACGGCAGCGGCGCGCTGGTCGACGCCGTGCATCTCTCCACCACGGGCGACGATACCCTGTCCGGCGGGGCGGGCGACGACCGCCTGATCGCCGATTTCGGGGCCGACCACATGGATGGCGGCGCGGGCGAGGACACCGCGACCTATCGCGATTCGAACGCGGCGGTGACGGTCGACCTGACCGGCACGGGCCGGGGCGGCTATGCCGAGGGCGACACGTATGCCGCGCTGGAAAGGGTCATCGGCTCGTCGGACCACGCCGACACGATCTCCGGCACCGATGCGGTGGGCGAGAAGCTGTTCGGCCTGGGCGGCGACGATGTGCTCGCCGGGCGGGGCGGGGCGGACCGGTTGTGGGGCGGCGAGGGCGACGACCGGCTCGACGGCGGCGACGGGGCCGATATGCTGTTCGGCGGCGCGGGGGACGATGCGATCGAGGGCGGCGCGGGCGACGATGTGGTCCACGGCGATGCGGGCGCGGATACCATCGACGGCGGCAGCGGCATCGACACGGTCGATTATCGCGGTTCCGCCGCCGTCACGCTCGACCTGGTCGCGGGCACGGGTTCGGGCGGCACGGCGGAGGGCGACCGGCTCGCCGGTCTCGAACGCATCCACGCCACCGCCCATGACGACACCGTCATGGGTGCCGGCGAGCGCGAGCTGATCCACGGGTGGGAGGGCGACGACACGCTTTCGGGCGGCGGCGGCAACGACTTCGTCAGCGGCGGGGTCGGCAACGACATCCTGAACGGCGATGCGGGCGACGACACGCTGATGGGCGGCGAGGGCGACGACGTGATGAACGGCGGGGCCGGGGACGACCGCTTCCACGCCGATACCGGGGCCGATGCCTTCGACGGGGGCGAGGGCAGCGACCGCGTCGACTACCGCGAGAGCGCGCAGGCCGTGACCGTCGATCTGGGCGCGGGGACCGGCGCGGGCGGCCTGGCCGAGGGCGACACCTATGCGCATGTCGAGCGGATCCACGGCTCGATGCAGGGCGATGCGGTCACGGGCGACGGCGAGGATAACGGCCTCTACGGCTTCGACGGCGACGATGCGCTGTCCGGCGCGGCGGGCAACGACTATCTCGACGGCGGCGCGGGCGACGACACGATCGAGGGCGGCGCGGGCGACGATGTCATTGCGGACGGCGACGGCGACGATACCGTGACGGCGGGCGCGGGCGACGACAGGATGAGCGCCTCCGCCGGGGCCGATGCCTATGACGGCGGCGAGGGCGACGATACGCTCGACTACCGGAACAGCGATGCGGGCGTGACGCTGGATCTGGAGGCCGGAACCGGGTCGGGCGGGTATGCCGGCGGCGACACGATGGTGAATATCGAGCGCCTGAGCGCCTCCGAACATGCGGATACGGTCGACGGGTCGTCCGGCGACGACAGGATCCATGCCTATAGCGGCGACGACGTGGTGCGCGGGGCGGACGGCATCGATTTCATCGACGGCGGCGACGGCGCGGATGTGATCGACGGCGACGGGGGCCGCGATGCGCTGTACGGCGGCGCGGGGGAGGACACGGTCAGCGGCGGCGACGACGACGATACGCTGCACGGGAACGACGGCGACGACACGCTGCGGGGCGACGCGGGCGACGATGTGCTGGCGGGCGGCGCGGGGGCGGATGCCCTCGATGGCGGCGCGGGGATCGACCGGGCCGATTACTCCGGCTCCGGCGCGGGGGTCGCCGTCGATCTGGCGGCGGGCACGGGCGCGGGCGGCGATGCCGAGGGCGACACCCTGACCGGCATCGAGCAGGTCACGGGATCGGGCCATGCCGACACGCTGACCGGATCGGCGGGCGACGACGTGCTCTCGGGCGGGGGCGGCGACGATACCCTCGTCGGCAGTGGCGGGAACGACACGCTGCACGGCGGGGGCGGCTTCGACACCGTGACCTTCGCGGACGGGGCGGCGGGGGTGACGGCGGATCTCGGCTCCGCGTCCTTCAGCGGCATCGAGCGCGTGATCGCCACCGGTTTCGACGACGTTCTCCACGGGGCCGCCAGCGGCGAGCGGATATTCGGGATGGACGGCGACGACACGATCGAGGGCGGCGGCGGGGCCGATGCGATCGACGGCGGCGCGGGCTTCGATACCGCCAGCTATGCCGGGGCGGGCAGCGGCGTGACCGCCGATCTCGACGCGGGCGGCACGGTCGGCGATGCGGCGGGCGACACCTTCGCGGGGATCGAGCGTCTGGTCGGGTCGGCCCATGGCGATGCGCTGGGCGGCTCGGCGGCGGATGACGTGATCGAGGGCGGCGGCGGCAACGACGTGCTGGCGGGCGGGGCCGGGGCCGATGCGCTGGATGGCGGCGCGGGTCAGGACACGGCCTCCTATGCCGGGGCCGGGGCGGCGGTCGCGCTGGATCTGGCCACGGGCGGCACGGCGGGCGATGCGGCGGGCGATACCTATGCATCCATCGAGCGGGTCACCGGCTCGGCCCATGGCGACACGATCACCGGTTCCGGCGCGGGCAATGCGCTGGCGGGCGGGGCGGGCGACGATGTGCTCTCGGGGGCGGCGGGCAACGACTATCTCGACGGCGGCACGGGCGACGACACGCTCGATGGCGGCACCGGCAACGACACGCTGGCGGGGGGCGCGGGGGCCGATACGATGACCGGCGGCGCGGGGCGCGACACCTTCGTCGGCGGGGCCGGTGCGGATGCGATGGATGGCGGCGCGGGCGACGATACCGTCGATTACCGCGCGGCGGTCGAGGGCGTCGAATTCTCGATCTCCGGCGGCGGCACGGGGGGCGATGCGGCGGGCGACACCTATGCGGGGATCGAGCGGTTCCGCACCACGGACCACGGCGATACCGTCACCGGCGGCACGGGCGACGACAAGATCTATGCCTATGGCGGCGACGACGCGGTGGCGGGCGGTTCGGGGTCCGACTTCATCGCGGGCGGGGCGGGCGACGACGTTCTGCACGGCCAGAGCGGCAGCGACACCATCCATGGCGAGGGCGGCGACGACCTGATTACCGGGGATGGCTGGGGCGATACGCTCGATGGCGGCAGCGGGTCGGACACGATCTACGGCGGCTACGGCGACGATGCGATCCGGGGCGGGTCCGGTGCCGATATCCTGGTCGGCGAGCAGGGTGACGACACGCTGACCGGGGGCGCGGGGGCCGACACGTTCTCGTTCCGGGCGAATGACGGCGCGGATACGGTGACGGACTGGGAGGACGGCACCGACCTCGTCGACCTTTCCGCCCTGAACCTGGACGGCATCGACGACCTGACGGTGACCGCGACGGATACCGGCTGGCACCTCGCCTCCGATGCCGAATTCGGGGCGCTGGACCTGACGCTCAAGGGCGGCGGCACGCTGGATTCCGCCGATTTCCTGTTCTGAGGCCCGGTTCTGAGGCCCGGTTCCGACACCCGGGGGCGGCCCCGTGCCGCCCCCGGAAACGGTCTGTACATATCGAGGGAATAGGATCGGCAAGGATGGACCGTCATCGGCCCGCCGGGTCGAACCGCTGGTACAATACCGGGAATTGGGCGCGCATGGACGACAGGGATGAACTCGGCGCGGCTTTCGCCTCGGTCCGGGGATTGATCGTGACGGCGGCCGTGTTCAGTTGCGCGGTCAATCTGCTGATGCTGACGGGTCCGCTGTTCATGCTTCAGGTCTACGACCGCGTGCTGGCCAGCGGGTCCGAGGCGACGCTGCTGGCGCTCGTGGTGCTGATCGCCGGGTTGTTCGCGGCGATGGGCCTGCTCAACTTCATCCGGGGGCGCATCCTGGCGCGGGCCGGGGCGGAGATCCAGACGCGGCTGGACCCGCGCGTCTTCGCCGCCGTCCTGCAACGCGCGGTCGCGCCGGACGAACGGTCCAAGCCCAATGCCGCCCTGCGCGATCTGGAATCGATCCAGCAGTTCCTCTCCAGCCCCGGTCCCTTCGCGTTCTTCGATGCGCCGTGGATTCCGGTCTATCTGGGCGCGATCTTCGTGCTGCATGCGACGCTGGGCGTCTTCGCCACGGTGGTGGCGGTCGGGATGCTGGGCATCGCCCTTCTGAACGCCTGGCGATCCGCCGGGCTGGAGGGCGAGGCGCGCCGGGCGATGGGGAGCGCCGAGAAGCGCGCCGACTCCCTGCGGCGGGAAGCCGAAACCCTGCGCGCGCTGGGGATGGGGGGCCGCACCCTCGCGCTGTGGCAGGTGGAGCGGCGCAAGGCGCTGGGCGCGCAGATCGCCCATTCCGACCGCACGGGCGGCTATCAGGCCCTGACCGCGACGCTGCGGATGTTCCTGCAATCGGCGGTGCTGGGCCTGGGCGCATGGCTGACGATCCGGGGCGAGACGACCGCCGGGGCGATGATCGCCGCCTCGATCCTGATGGGCCGCGCGCTGGCCCCCGTCGACCAGATGGTCGGCCACTGGAAGGGATTCTCCCGCGCGCGGGCCGCCCGGACCAACCTGCGCGCGTTCCTGAAGGCCACCCCCGTCCCGCGCACGCGCCTCGACCTGCCCCGGGCCGTCGGCGCGCTGCGGGTCGAGGCGCTGGTGGCGGCCCCGCCGGGCATCCGCAGCCCCACGGTCGCGGGCGTCACCCTGTCGGTCGATCCCGGCGAGGCGCTGGGCGTGATCGGGGAAAGCGCCAGCGGCAAATCCACCCTCGCCCGGGTGCTGGCCGGGATCTGGCCGCCGATATCGGGCGAGGTGCGGCTGGACGGGGCGGAGATCGGCCAGTGGGACCCGGAGGTGCTGGGCGCGCAGATCGGGTATCTGCCGCAGGAGATCGGGCTGATCGCCGGCACCGTATCCCGGAACATCGCCCGCTTTCACCCGGAGCCGGACGCGCGCGAGATCGTGCTCGCCGCCCAGCGCGCGGGGGCGCACGAGATGATCCTGGGTCTGGCCGACGGCTACCAGACCGAACTCGGCGATGACGGGGCCGGGTTGTCGGGGGGCCAGCGCCAGCGCATCGGCATGGCGCGGGCGCTCTACGGCGACCCGGTCCTGCTGATCCTCGACGAGCCGAACGCCCATCTCGATGCCCCGGGCGAGGAGGCGGTGATCGCGGCGATTCGCGGGGCCAAGTCGCGGGGGCGTGCCGTGGTCGTCATGGCCCACAGGCCCAGCGCCATCGCCCTGTGCGACACGCTGGTCATGATGCGCGCGGGCCGGGTCGTCGAGAGCGGTCCGCGCGACGAGGTGCTGCGCCGGGTGACCGTCGGCCCTGCGGGTGCGGCACGGGGGGGACGCGCATGACACGCCCCCGCCCCCGTCCCCGTCCCCGCCTCCGGCCTCGCCCCGCCGCCGCGCCGCCCTCCGAATGGTCGGCCCGGCGCTATACGCTGGGCGGAGCCTTCGTGCTGGCCCTGACATTCGGCGGCGGCGGTCTCTGGGCCGCGACCGCCACGCTCGCGGGGGCCGTGGTGGCCCCGGCGGAGGTGCGGGTCGAGACGCAGGCCAAGCCGGTCTCGCACCCCGAGGGCGGCGTCGTCGCGGCGATCCATGTGCGCGAGGGGCAGGCGGTGCAGGCGGGCGCGCCCCTGATCGACTTCGACGCCACGTCCCGCCGGGCCAGTGCCGCGATCTACTCCGACGAACTCGCCTCCCTGCGCGCCCGCCGCGCCCGCCTGCTGGCCGAGCGCGACGGCGCGGCGCGGATCACCTTTCCCGGTTCGCTGCTGCGCGCGGCGCGGGACGACGACGCCCTGCGCGATGCCCTCGCCGACCAGCGCAGCCTGTTCGCGGCCCGCCGGGAAAGCACGCGCCAGCGCATCGAGCAACTCGCCCAGCGCCGGAACCGCCTGTTGCAGGAGATCGAGGGCGCCCGGGCGCGGGGCAAGGCCGCGATCCGCAACCTCGCCGTCGCCCGCGACCAGCGCGACCGCCGCCGGAACCTGTTCGAGCGGGGCTACGCCACCCGCGATTCCGTGCAGACGGCCGAGCGCGAAAGCGCGACGCTGGAGGGCGAGATCACCGCCATCCTCGCCCGGATTCGCGGTTTCGAGCGCCAGATCGACGAGACGACGGCCCAGCGCTCGCAGATCGACGAGGAACATCGCGAGCGCGCGCTGGCCGAACTGCGCGAGACCGAAGACCGCATCGGCGAACGGCGCGAACGCTCCGTCGTCGCCGTCGATGCCCTGGGCAAGGCGACCGTGGTGGCCCCGCAGGACGGCATCGTGCAGTCGCTCGCCGTCCATGCCCCGGGGGCGGTGCTGGGCGCGGGCGAGGTGATCCTGACCATCGTCCCCGTCACCGACCGCCTGGTGCTGGAGGCGCGCGTCCCGGCCCGCGACCGCGACCGCCTGTATCCGGGACAGGTGGCCCGGGTGCGCTTTTCCGCCTTCAACCAGCGCCAGACCCCCGAGATCGAGGCCGGCATCACCCTGATATCGCCCGACCGCGTGATCGACGAGGCGACGGGCCGGTCCTTCTACGACATCGTGCTCGTCGCGAGCGAGGCCGAACTCGCGCGGCTGGGCGAGGGCCGCGCCCTGCTGCCCGGGATGCCCGCCGACCTCTTCATCGCGACGGAGGAGCGCACGGCGCTGTCCTACCTGCTGAAACCCTTCACCGATTTCATGCAGACCGCCGGGCGCGAGCGGTAGGGCATCCGCACCGCCCCCCCCTGCACCGCCCCCCCCGCGCCGCCACCGCATTCCCCGCTTTCCCTCGCCCCCGATCCCGTGCAGACTCGGCGCATGCTGACCCGCCGGAGAACCGCCCCGCCATGACCGAGCACCGCATCCATCCCCCCGCCCTGACCTCCGCCATCGAGCGTATCCTGCGGGCCGACGGCTGCACGATGGACGAGGCGCTGACGGTCGCCGACCACCTCGTCGCCGCCTCGCTGTCGGGGCATGACAGTCACGGCGTCATCCGCATCATGCGCTATCACCTGTGGATCGCCGAGGGCGTCATCCGCCCCGCCACCGCCCTGACCACGGTGCTGGAAAGCGGACCCCTGCTGCAACTCGACGGCGGGGACGGCATGGGCCAGTGGCTGGCGCGCGAGGCGACGGCGCGGGGCATCGAGAAGGCCCGCGCGCAGGGCATCGGGTTGGTCGCCCTGCGCCGGGCCGGGCATATCGGGCGCATCGGCACCTATGCCGAGCAGGCTTGTGCCGCCGGAATGATCTCGATCCAGTTCTGCAACGTCAACGGCTCGCTGCTGGTCGCCCCCTTCGGCACCGCCCGGCGCTGTGCGGGGACCAATCCGGTGGCGGTGGGCATTCCGAACGCGCAGGGCGACGACTTCATCCTCGATCTGGCCACCTCGCTGGTGGCCGAGGGCAAGGCGCTGGTCGCGGGCACGGGGGGAAAGCCCCTGCCGGGGGACGCGCTGGTCGATGCGGACGGGCGCATCACCGGCGACCCGCGCGTGCTGTACGGCGATACCCTCGACAGCGCCAACCCCGATCCGCACGGGGGGCCGGGGGCCTTGCGCGCGATGGGGGATCACAAGGGGTCGGGGCTGGCCCTCGCCTGCGAGTTGCTGGCCGGGGCACTGACGGGCAACGGCGCGAACGGGCCGGAGGAAAAGCGGTTCGGCAACGGATTGCTCTCGATCATCCTCGACCCCGCGACCTTCGACGACCGGGGGATGTTCGGGCGCGAGGTCGCCGACTACATCGATTTCGTGCAGACCTCGCCCCCGGCGGCGGGGGTCGAGACAGTGCTGGTCCCCGGCGACAGGGAGCGCGCCCTGCGGGCCGAGCGGACGGCGAACGGCCTGCCGATGCCGGAAACCGTGCTGGCGGGAATCCTGGCGGTCACGGACGAACTGGAGTTGGGTGTCTTGCGCGATGATCTGGTCGTGAAATAGCCCCTGCCCCGGCCTTGAGCCGGGGCCTGTTCGAGCAAGGTACTCAGCCGAAACAGGCCCCGCATCGAGTGCGGGGCAGGGTATTTCTTTTCGCTATCGCTTCGCTCGGCAGCTTATGCCAGCGCTTCGCTCAAGGGCGTCGCCGCATAGCCCAGATCATGCGCGACGGCGGCATAGGTCACCTTGCCGTTCCACACGTTCAGGCCGTTGGCCAGATGCACGTCGTCGGCCAGCGCCCGCTTCCAGCCCTTGTCGGCCAGCGCCAGCGCGTGGGGCAGGGTCACGTTGTTCAGCGCATAGGTGCTGGTGCGCGCCACGCCGCCCGGCATGTTCGCCACGCAGTAATGCACGATATCGTCGACCACGTAGGTCGGGTCGGCATGGGTGGTGGCCTTGGATGTCGCGAAGCACCCGCCCTGGTCGATGGCCACGTCCACGAGGACCGCGCCCTTCTTCATCGTGCCGAGCATGTCGCGCGTCACCAGCTTGGGCGCCGCCGCGCCGGGGATCAGCACCGCACCGATGACCAGATCGGCCTCCGCGACGCTTTCCTCCAGATTGGCCTTGTTCGAGAAGCGCGTGTTCGCGCTGGCTTCGAAATGGATGGCGAGGCGTTCGAGCATCGCCGGGCTGCGGTCGAGGATGGTCACGTCCGCGCCCATGCCCACGGCCATCTGCGCCGCGTTGAAGCCGACCACGCCGCCGCCGATCACGGCCACCTTGGCCGCCATCACGCCCGGCACGCCGCCCAGCAGCACCCCGCGCCCGCCCTGGGCCTTCTCCAGACAATGCGCGCCCGCCTGGATCGACATGCGCCCCGCGACCTGGCTCATCGGCTTCAGCAGGGGCAGGCCGCCGAGATTGTCGGTGACGGTCTCGTACGCGATGCAGGTCGCGCCCGAGGCGACGAGATCCTTCGTCTGTTCAGGGTCGGGGGCCAGGTGCAGATAGGTATAGAGGATCTGGCCCGGGCGCAGCATCTTGCGCTCGTTCGCCTGGGGTTCCTTGACCTTGATGATCATGTCGGCGGCGGCGAAGATCGAGGCGGCATCGCCGACGATCTCGGCCCCTGCCGCGATATAGTCCTCGTCGTCGGAGCCGATGCCCATGCCCGCCTGCGTCTCGACCACGACCTTGTGGCCGTGGTGGATGGCTTCGGCGACGCTTTCGGGCGTCATGCCGACGCGGTATTCGTGGTTCTTGATTTCCTTGGGCACGCCGATCAGCATGGCTCGATCCTCGATATGAATGGGGTTAACGATAATCCCGTATATCGCGCGGGTAGCGGCATTTCTTGCCTATTCTTGCAGGTTCAGGCATTCCGGGTCGGAGATTTGTGCGTCGATCCGCGAAAGGGCAGGAAAAAATGGACCGAACCGATGCCGCCCTGCTCCGCGCCCTTCAGGACGACGGCCGCGCCACCGCCGCCGAACTGGGCGAGCGGGTGGGCCTGTCCGTCTCCGCCGTCCACCGCCGGGTGCGCGCGCTGGAGGAGGGCGGCACGATCCGGCGCTATGCCGCCGTGCTCGACCCCCGGGCGCTGGGTTACACCCACGATTTCTACGTCGAGATCGCCCTGCAATCCCAGAGCGAATCGACCTTCGAGGCCTTCGAGGCCGCCGTCCGCCGCTCGCCCGATATCGTCGAGTGCCACCTGCTGACCGGTGCCTTCGACTACCTGCTCCGCATCGCGACCAAGGGGCCGGAAGACTACGAGCGCGTCCACCGCCACGCCCTGTCCGCCCTGCCCGGCGTCATGCGCATGCAGTCGAGCCTGGTCCTGCGCACGGTGCGGCCCTGGGAGGGGTATGTGGTGGGGGGGTAGATGTCCGGCGGTATCGGAAGGACCTTGAATCCTCCGGTGCAGAACGTATCGTAGCATTTCGGTACCCCGTGCCGAAGCCATCGAACGACAGGGATGCGATTCATCGTGAGTGACGCCGATACGAATGCAAGGCCGTTCTGGAAGAACCCGGAATTCATCTTCTCGCAGGTCTGCATGATCGGGGCGACCATCGCGGGGGTCTACCTTGCATCCTCCCAAGGGCTGAAAGCCGCGATCGAGTTCCAGCTCGTGGAATCCGATCGCAGCAGCTATTACCAGCAGACGGCCATCGCCCACGAATTCCGGTCGAATACCGAGGAACTGGAACGGTATATCGACCTCTGGCAAAAGCCGAATACCGTCGTCGTGGAAGGATACCTGCCTTCCTTCGACACATTCATCTGGCAGGCATCGACGGAGAGCGAGGGTACCTTCGAAATCTCGCCGCCCCTATTGCTGGGCATGGTCGAATTCCACCGGGAGGTGAGCGGGGCGATAGGGTCGCGGCTCGACCGCAAGATCAGCCGCGAGGAGATGATGGACGCCCTCCTTGCCCAGCGCGACAAGATGCGCGGCGACGTCCTGCCGGGTCTGGAAGCGTCCCGCGATGCCCTGCGCGCGAAACTCGACCGCTACGATATCAGCGTGGATTGAGATCGAGCGGGGCGGGTGCCCGGGCGACCGGCATCACCTGCTCGCCACAGGCATTCACGTCTATCTGCATGGGGGATCGACAGCCTGGAACAGGGCGAACATCCAGTCCCTCGCTCCCCGCACCCTCACCCCTCCGTCAGCCAGTCCAGCATTCCGTCCACCAGCGCGCCGTCCGATGCGTGG
>Ga0115031_1002722_pt1 | contig 13133 bp, 14 predicted proteins | sample Maine_Asex4_meta_FD_87301 | JGI IMG/M metagenome (GOLD analysis project Ga0115031, IMG submission 87301) | Marine algal microbial communities from Maine, USA - Maine_Asex4_metaG | ecosystem: Host-associated > Algae > Red algae > Unclassified | place: Maine, USA | collected 2015-01-05 | reverse complement strand
TTATAATCGTCGGTGCATGGACAGAGTACATTAAGAATACGCAGCTACGGCATGAATATGGATATATCCGAGTATACTGTGCGGATATATCTAGCTCAACTTTATCCACCTCAGCCCCTGGTGCTGGCGGCCCGACACTGGAAATGCTGCCTGCTGCAGAAGCAGCAACAGCCGTACGAGCTGCGCCTGGTGTCCGCCCGCGACGCGGACGCCAAGCCGGGTGACAACACGGGGACAGCGACGGCTCGTGCAGCGTGGCCGCGCCGCAGCACTCACCGACGGCAGCGGCGGCGCCAGCAGCGCCAACAGCGGCGCCGCGCCCGGTTTACCTACTCCGCGCCACGCCTCAACGGTGGAGACGCCACCGGCAGCGGCAGTGGCAACAGCGGCGCCTCGAGCCGCGTGGCCGCGCCGCGCCACGCACCAACAGCCGCGACGACGCCGTCAGCGGCAGCGGCAATAGCAGCGGCAGCGGCAGCAGCAGCGGCAGCGGCAGCAGCAGCGGCGTACGCGGCGTGGCCGAGCTGCGCAACGCCCAAACGGTGGCGACGGTGCTGGCAGCGGCAGCGACAACAGAAGCGTCGTGCGCGGCGTGGCCGTGCTGCTCCACGCTGCGACGGTGGCGACGGCGCCGCCATCGGCAGCGAGTGCGGCGGCTGCACCAGCTCGTGCTGCGTCGCCGCGAAGCCAGACGCACGAACACTGGTGGTGTCGCCCGCAGCGACAGCGCCAACAGCAGCGTCGCGTGCGGCGTGGCCGCACGGTCACGGGCGCCAACGGCACCGACGGCGCCGGCAGCGGCAACAGCAAAAGCGGCGTGACGTGTGGCGGCGCCGCGCGGTCGCCAGCGCCACTGGTGTCGACGGCGCCGGCAGCGGCAACGGCAACAGCGACGCCTCGTGCGGCGCGGGCACGCTGCGCCACGTCCCAACGGTGGCGACGGCGCCCGCAGCAGTAGGGCCGACAGCAGCGCGGCATGACCAGGGCCAAGTCATTGTCCGTGCGCTTGACGAAAACAGTGGTCGTCCTTTACAATGTGACCACGAGCCTCACAGCCAGCGATTGGTCAATATCTCAAACGAAGCCACCGGCCGGCCGCCTCAATGCCGTGGGGCCGGCGTGAAAGCACGAGCATATGCCCCGCTCCCGTACCGAGACATCGCACTGGCACCAAGGTGTTCGCTGGTAGGCCCGTCGAGGTAGAAGTGTCGGTCACGCGGCCCTGCGTGCATGTCAAGACAAAATTCAGGCTGGGCTGTGACGAGTGTCCACAGTGCGATGATTGGGCGTCGTCTCTGCGACCCGTGGGCTGCGTTTAACCCATGAGAGGGCCTCTTGATATGACCGGTGGTGCACCGAGGCTCACACAGGATTCCGTTCCATTCTGGTGGTGGGTGCACAGACACCTGGAGGACGAGGGTGACTCTTCCATGGATCTCATTTGCCAAGGAACGATGGTCACACAGCGAAGGCACATGGCGAGGAGTGAGAAAAATGTAGGCACACAGGTCCCCGTGACACGGACCGATGATGACCACCACATGCCTCAGAAAAGCGCAGAGGCCAGACCGGTGGCGACTGGAGCTCAGTCATTCCACGCTGCGGTCGGGCCGGTCTTGCAGCGGTGTCTGCTGTTATCGTGGAAAAGATGGGTGGGTGGGCGCTCTGGTGGAGACCGATCAGGGCGGGCAGTTCGTGCCCTCCTCAATCCAGTGCCATGCAGATTCGATTACTGATGGCCAGTTGATCTCCCTTGTTACTCAAATTTAAAGCCCGCAATCCCTGTCCAATCCCGGAAATGCGTCAAAGTGGTTGCGTCGTGGCTGCGCCGTCGTCGATCCACCGTCTCAGCTCATGGCACCTCACTGCCAGCGCGGAGCTGGCACCGCACTGCCAGCGCGGAGCCGGCAGACACGCTGCCATGCAGAAGTCCCATATCTTCTTGGTGCCAGAGCAGGCCACAACGTAGCGTCGAAGCCCGAGACAAGAGGACAAGAATGACGGACCGAGCAGGCCCCCGTAAAGAAAGAACTATGAATCGGTCCGCAGAAGCGACCCTCATGAAGCGACACACGCCCGCGAAAGCTCACACGTCGGTTGGGGTGCTGGCAATAGGTAACCCCGCCGCAGCTGCAGCCGCAGCGGCCATGGGAGAGAGCTCTGGCACGGCAGCTGCAGGCACACCTGCAACTGCAACGAGGGGCCCCAACGCGGTCCCGCGCCCGCCAATAAGCGCCACGGGAGGCACGGACGCCGCGGGGGGCGCAGAGGTCTCAGAGGTAGGCGGTGCGAGGCCAACGTGCTCTGCAGGCTTGGCGGGGATATGCGGCGCCGGACCACCAGCTGCTTGTCGTGCACCACCACGGACAGCGGGGGAAGCAATGGTGACCGCGGCACGAGGAGCAGCGCCGGCGACTGTAGGAGCTCCGACGATGAGCGCGGTGGATTCGGCGCGAGATGTAAAAGCAGGGCCCCTTCGTGCCTTCGTTTCCGAAGATGCGACAGCGACAGCATCAGCCCGACCGGCCCCCACTCCGACCGTCGCTTCAGCAGAGGCAATATTGACGACACGCTGCACCGCGTATGGTATGCTTGGCAGCGACGCCCGGCGCAGAGCCGACGGCATGGCTGAGCAAAGCCACTCCGAGACCTGGGCAGAAGATAGCGTCCCAGAAGTTAGCGTAAATTCGCGCACCTGCGAGTCCAATGCGCGTTTGATGACCACGCCCGCAATATCGGCGTCAACGTCCTCAAGACGACACTGGAAGAGCTCAGCCAGCAAGGCGTGAGCGATGCGAACGGGGGGGTTGCCCCCGAACCGCGGCGAGACAAAAGCGGGAAGAGTACTCTCGAAGCGCGCACGCGTCTTGTCTGGCCACCCATCATCAAGCACCAAACCAGACTGTGGGTCCTCCATGTCATCAACGTCGATGGGCGCCGATGAAGCGCCACCATTTTTGCTCCTGCTGGCCTTAGATTTGCCACCGCCAACCTTTTTCGAGCGCACAGTCGCCGGAGATGGCCGCTGGCTCTGGCTCTTCGCAATGGCCGCAGCGTACCGGTCCGTCCGACTCTGCCGCCCTGCGTGGTGAGCGCGCGCGGCCTTGCCGGCGACAACACCGCGCCAAACCTTCCGCATGCTGGTACCGCCAACGCTTTCGCCCTCGCCGCCGCCATTGCCGCCGCCATTAACGCCGCCATTGCCGCCGCCATTGCCACAGGTATTGCCGCCCCCATCGCCGCCCCGATTGCCGCCCTCATTGCCGCCGCCATTGCCGCCGCCATTGCCACAGGCATTGCCGCCCCCATCGCCCCCCCGATTGCCGCCCTCATTGCCGCTCCCATCGCCGCCCCCATCGCCGCCTTGGAGCCGCGTGTTGACGCCGACGCCACGGCCACCACGTCGCTTGCGGCCTCTGCGGCCGCCAGCTCTGGGGCCCGCCGCGGAGGCCGCCGCCTCGTCCTCCGATGTGCCAAACATGCCGTCGCAGTCGGAGGAGGATGGTGTCCCGTCGTCGAGACTGCTCTCAGCGGCTGAAGCAGCCAGGCGGTTGGCGGCGACAGCGCCGAGGTGGGCGTTCGAGTACAACGTCTCGAAGGACGCCTTGTTCTCCTCCTGCAACAGCGCCGCGTTACTGCCAAGACCCTCCATCACCCGCACCGTCTCGTCGATGTCTAGGCGCTCGGCGTTGGTGTTTGCGTGGAGGCGCGACGTGGCAATACGACGCGTGTGCGCGTCCTCTGCCGCCGTGGTGAACACGCTGGCCGTGTTGTCGACCATGCTCTTAATCGAGATTTTCGTCATCATGGGACAGACAAAGTCGTCCGTGGAGAGAGGCTGCTTGTTGGGCTTCCTCACAGGCCGGCCCTTCTTGTTGAACTTCCAGCGGCCAGGGTGCAGGGCCTGCGTCCCGTACAGGTGCCCTGTCACACCACACGTGTTACACTTCTCCTTGTGAACGCAGAGCGCGCTAACGCACTGGCCAGGCTCACGAAAAGGGTGCCCCTCAGGCACCGACCGGCGGCACTGCGTCTGCCTCAGTGGGCACGAACGCGCATTGTGCATCGGTCCATCGGGAGAACTCACATAGTGACAGAGGCTGCACTTCATGATGGCTGTTTCCGCGTCGCCACCCCCTCGCTGCCTGTAGAGCCAACCGACGCAGTCTGTCCCGGTTACCTCTGTCACTGTCGCGGTGACCGTCGCGGTGACCGTCGCGGTGACCGTCGCGGTGACCGTCGTCGTCCCGTCACGTTCCGGGCACCGACCACGGTCCGTGTACCGGGCCACGCCAGCTCTGTTGGGCAACTCATCGCCCATTAGGGCAACGGGCAATGTCTCCTGGGTTTCCACGCCGGAAGGGTCACATCTGAAAGCTTAGAGTCTACCAGCAACCGGCGGTTGCCGGGCCGAGCTGGCTGTCTGAAATCAGGACTGCAGGTAACGTCTCGGAAGGGGAAGCGCACAGCGGTATTCGATTGCAGATGTCATGATCCCGCGGACCTCAATTACCATTGGCTGTGGAGACAATCGAGATCAATTTGGACCACAATCGTGATTAAGTGGTCCGCATTAGTTTGGGCAAACCGTGCGTCCCGCAGCGTGGCCAAATTATAGAAAAGCACCATATTAACCAGAAAACAGTCATGTGTACATTTATTTCTTCCAGTGCCCTTGCTTTTACAGAATGTTGGTTGGGTCCGGGCCGTCCTGTACCCCGGAGATTACCCCAATATCATCTTGAGGTGCGGAGGGGGGGCTCTACGCTTGTGGCGGATGCCATTGTGGACCGATCGTGAAAAGGGTCATTTTGGGACCGGCAGTGGCGGCGGCGGCAGGCCGAATGGGCAAACAATAGCCGGCGCGAACACTCCCCCCCCCCCCTCACCGACACATGTGCTGGCGCAGAGGGCACTTAACGGAGCCACCCCCACCCGCCTCCCGCACCTCGCCCTCGCTGGCGGTCGTGGCGGTGGCGGTGGCGGTGACGTCGGCCATGAAGGTGACGGCAGGGGCGGTGGAGGCGGCTGCAGCGACGATGGCGGCGGCAGCGACAGTGGAGGCGGCGGCGGCGGCGACGCGCAGCAGCCGCAGGCCACCGCGGCGTTGCCCGATGGGTCGGCGGCGCAGGTGGGGGGGCGGACTGCACCGGCGGTGAGCACGGGCCACCCCGCGACGCCGTTGCCCCTTTCGCCGCCGCTGCGGCCGCGGCTGCCCGTGGCCAAGGCGACGCTGACGGCGGCGCGGGTAATGGCCGACGGGCCTGCGACGGCTGGGCTTGTAGAGATCCCCACCGCCCCGAAAGGCTGCGCCGCCTGGCGGCCCGACGGGAATGGCGGCGGCGGCGGCAGCGCGGCGCCAGCGACACGCGCCGCCAAGGCACGCAGAAAGAAGGTCGACGCACTGGCGTCACCGCCGCCGCCTTCCTTACCTCCATCGCCCGCGCTGGGGCGCTCCGCAGCGGCGACAAATGCGCAGGCGGCACTGGCTGGAGCGTCGCCACTGCCCCCCCCCTGCATCCCCACACCGCCGGTGGCCCCGCCCTGCTCCGCCTCGCCGCTCTCGTCGTCGCCGCTCAAGCCCCAACCGCTGCCACCGGCGGCGGCGGCGGGCGCCGCCTAAGCGGCCAGTCCGACGGCGTCCGCCGCGGCACGCCCTTCCACCGAGCGCCGATCACCGTCGTCGCCCCGCGCCGAGCGCTGCGCCCGCGCCGCCGCCCGGCTGCCGCGGCGGCGCGCCGCGTCGCTGCCGCCCGCCCTACGGGAAAAAGTTCCTGGATTACCAGGGTTTTTCATTCGAAGATCCGGAAAAAACCTGGATCTTCATGGCTTCGAGTCGATTTCGACGGGAAACAGTGCCGATTTTGCGCTCTCGGGCGCCTGGGCAGAATGCAAACAGCATTCGCAGCCTCCTGCGTGCAGTAGCAATTGTTGACCGGCAGGCAATCCAGGATTTTGGGCGGCCGCGCGCTTCTCGAGATACGATCCTCCATTCCATCTCCCAGGAAGCGGTCGATGTGCGGCCGAGATCGCTGGGTCTTGACAAGCCCCCTCCCTCTATCAGGAGCCCGGGTGGCGGGGTTGTCACCCAGCGCGCCACCACATGAGAGCAATCCCAGCAACGTCGGTCCCATCTTCCATTTGACCCGATCTGGGGTGAAAGGTGTGGCCCTTTCAGTGGAAAGACTACCCTAGGGGCCCCATATCCCGACGGGCGGTATGTACTGCGCAACATCGGCCGTCGAAGCTATCATGGCCGAAAGGACGTTATGGTATACGTTGCTGGATTACACACGACCCAAATGGGACCATTGGCTGTTCAGAGAAGGACCGAGTTATTACGGATGGCAAAACTGTCCCGTGTCGACTCGAGATCCACAACAGAACTCGGCCGAAGTCCCTCAAAAACGAAATCAACCACGCCACGAGACCAAGAATTGAACGACAGCTCGCGAAACAAGGCTAAACGTATCCGAATTGTGCTCAATACGACACAACATAGGGTGAACGCGAAGGCATGTGGCAGTGTCACGGTTCGTCCAACAAGGCTATCTGTTGCCGAGGCCTCCAGCAGGCGACGATATGTTCTGCATAAGGCCGATCACCCACAATCTAGGTTGCGGCTGTGTCGTCAGCAGATGCTGAGAGCAGATGAAGGTGCTGTCCAGGCCCGACAGGGACCCTCTCATGTTGTGTGGAACGGACGTTGCTGTGGCCTTGAGGGTATCAACCAACAATAGCGGATGTCATGAGACTCTCTCGTGAAGAGTTCTTAGATTTCAGGCCGAAGAGGCGCTGTCTGATTGGCCTTCGCGGAAAATCACTCGTGTATCCAGATAGACCTCCACGGGACTTAGTGGAATCGGAGCATTTTGGAAGTCCATGGTCGTAGATTGGGCTCCTTTTGTACCTAGATCGATCCGCCATCCTTCAATCAGTCAAAGCGGATCGCGCGGGGGTCATCACGAGAGGACGATCGCGTGATTTACCGGGACACTGGATGGACAGCGAGCGGGCGCCGCGCAGTAATGAGTGGCTCAGCAAAGTAGTCGGGCAGCCGTCGGTCGGCCGCACCAGGTGGACCGTATGCGCATCGTTGGCAGACACGTGCGTGAGCGGGGCGTGAAGAGGCGGTCGGCAGCCAGCTGTCGCCCGGTGGCCGAGCCCCAGAGGCGGCGTGGCGAGTTACGCTGTGGCTCTGTTGCAGTGGCACGTCTCACGATACTCAGATTTGTGGTCTTGGGGCAGTGCCCCGACGCGTGGGTCCGTTTCTGGAACCCTGTTGCGCAGCGCGGGCGGTGCCCTGAAGCCCACAGGCCGTGGCCCGCTGTCGGAGGTGTCAGTATGGAAGGCGTGGGCCACGCTACCCGCGTGCGGGGCGGCCGCCGGGCGCCACTCGCCGCAGGGCGGGCAGGACCGGGAGGTATCCAGTCTCTTGCCTGCCCCTCTAGGTACCGTTTCGGCGGACCTGCAGCCCTGTTCGCTCGCGGGTGTCCACCGCCTGACCGATTCCTGCTCAGCGAGGCTCAGGCCCAGGGGACACGCAGGCTGTCGTCCCCCACTTTCACAGACGAATGTGGGGTCCTGGCGCAGCCCGCGCGCTCATTCGCTTTTCGGCGCATTGCTGAAGGGGGTAGGCCGACCCGGCCGGCACGCGGTTGTGGTCCGCAGCCACACACAGCGATTGGGATCGCTCGCAGTGTTCTCGCGCGCGCGTGGGCGCCTGACGCAGTGCGTGCGTGGCGTCCTCGGGGGGCCCTGGCGGCCTCCCGCTGGTACCAGCGCTCGTGTGGCGCCCTGCCCCCACCCCGGGCCTCACCTACCACGGGGCGCCACCGCTCTCGCGCCTTCTTTATCCCGCGCAAACCGTGTATCCCGACTGTGACGACCTCCGCGCCCTCCGACCATGAAGCGCGGGAAGAGTGCCAACGACTCTCGGAGGCGACGCGCCCATTGCAACCGTAACGCCCCCCTCCTCCCGTCCTCCCCTCCCCATACCTGCGATGGCCCCTGTGACCATCTCGATGTGCATGCTTCCACACCTCCTCCCCCTCCATCTCCCATGCCGCACGTGAGGCACGGGGGACCTCCTCTCCCCCCCGGCTTTGGCGGTGGCAACGATGGAGGGCGGCCGCATCGACTAAAGCGGCCGGGGTCCGTCTATGATCGCTACAGTGGACGTGGCTTCCCTGAGGACCTCGACCAACAATGGCGCGCGATTCGACCCCGCGGAGCTCGGGACCTGGACGGTGGGCATCGTGCACCCCTTGAACAGGTGCGCCAACCTCTCCCTCCTGGCGGTGGACGCGGCCGGCCGCCTTTCAGCCCTCCTCGACGCCCATCCAGTTTCCCGTCTGGCCCACCACGCCCGCCGCCGAGGCCGTCGCGGGGTCCCCCCCCTGGCCGGCCAAGAGGTTGCCCTGACCCGCCGAGGGGCGGCACTTTCTTGCGTCCGTGTAGTCCGCCGCGCCGTCCGCCGGGCCCTCCTGGCCCGACCGGGCGCCACCCGTCTTCGCCTCGGGGTGGTGAGTAACGTCGCCTGTGGACCTCGCCGCGCCGTCCGCCGGGACCTTTTGGCCCGCCCGGACGCTACCCGTCCCCGCCTTGGGGTGCCAACAATCACTGCCCCTGGAGCCCGCCTAGAAGTTCTCCGCGGCCCCCTTCTGGTCCTCCGTGCTTCTCTTCACATCCGAGATGGTACGAGGACGCCCCTCCGTCGTCACACGCTGCACGCGCTTCGACCGTTTATGAGGCGTCAGACGCGCCGTCATCCTGGCGGGGCGACCCCGGCGCGCTTCATCCAGCGCCACTAGGGTACGAGTGGGTGCTGACGCACACGTCGTCCCGTAACACCTTCGCGCCTTTGACCTGGTTGCCCGCGTTGCCGCAGCAGGTTCCGCAGCAGACGCCGCAGGACGTCGGGTTATTTTTTCTGTACGCGCTGCAGGGGCCTCAAGCCCCCCCCCCTTCGGCCTATCAACTAGTCCCTGTGGCCCAACAGACTCGACGCGTGGTCCCTTTCTTCCCACCGCTCCCCTACCTGCAGTAGCCTACGTTCTTCCCAAGAACACGGGGTCGAGTTTGGGGTGGACGAATGACGACCGCGTCCCTTTCTGCGAGGTCTACCTGCTTGTGTCTACCGACGCTGTTCACGGGACGAGTCGGAGAAAGGATGATATGTGGGCGGCGGTGCATAAGGTATTGGAAGACAAGATGCACAAGAAGGTGCCCATGCGCGTGGCGCGTAACGCAAGTGCCGTCGAGAAGCAGTTCAAGCGGATCCGCACGGGTGTGAGTACTTTTACATCGCACAACCTGGTTGTGAAGGTGATGCCAACGGCCGGCAACCTCACGGAGGAGGATATCATCAGCGGTGCCGTTGCTCGCTACTGCTCGCTGGACGTGTCCGACGCTATGCGCACTGACCGCGAGAAGGACAAGCGACAGGATTCGACGCGCAAGCGCAAAGCGAAGCTAACGCACTGCAAGTGGGTGGCTTGCTGGCGGGTGCCCCGGCATAGCGCCAAGTTTAGCGGCGCCGCCAACCTGGCGATCTCCGAGACGGACGTCGATACCACGTCGGAAGACGAGACCGGCAGCAGAGGCGGCGTCGGCGTCAACATAAGCAATGGCGGTTTCCAACGGCGCCCTGGTGGCGTCAAGGCGGTCAAAGCGGCGTGCTTCGAGGACATGCAGTATGAGAAGCAGGTGCAGGCGAGGACGGGCGCGCTGGCCACGCTGACCGCGGCGCAACACGAGCGTACCGCCCTTTGCTTTTTAGAGTCGCCATCGATGAGAAACACGCCCGAGGCGGCACGCTACCGCAAAGCCATCGTCAACACGATGCTGCAGAGCGCTGGTTCATCACTGGGGTCAACTAGTGGTGCGGGGGGGGCTTTGGGTGTGGACGTGTCTGTGGACGGCCTGAACGGCGGCGTGGTCGGCCCCGGTGACCGCGACTCGTCGCTCACGGCGCCGCCAGGTGCCAGCCCTGCTGCCGAAGCACTGGCGCCGCCGGCGCGTGGAGCCCCGGCGGCGCCCGGCACAGCTGCAGCAGCATCTGTGTCTGCACCGGCGGCGCGGGCAGCGACTGGCCCGGCGAAGCGTTCAGTACAACGAGCATCTGTGGCGGGCCGCAAAGCGCAGGCCTCCGAGGAGCAGGCAGCGAAGGCTGTCCTCCTTTGCAAGCTGTGGACCACGCGCGATCTCGACGACAGGGACGAGGGCAGCACCACCGACAGCACTGAGGCCTTGTAGAGACTGTACTGTGTATTGCGAGTGCGCATCCATGTTAGTTGATAGTTGCAGCAATGGTTTTTGTTCCCCACTCGGCAGGGTTTTTTTTTTCCTCCCCACTTTGCAGTTCTCGTGCGCTAAACCAGTTCTTCACTCTCTTTTAAGGCGTGGCAGAAGCTGGTGTATCAGCTCCACCAGGGAACAAACAAAACAGACGCCGCTTGCGTCTGCAGCAAAGGGCACGGCGACACAATCGCACCGCTCGTCGCCATCAGACAATACCGCCCCCTATCACAACTAACTGGTCGTCCACCTTACCCGCCAGACTTTATCACCCAACACCCATCCCGCACACCCCCACCCAAACAAAAAAACATCACCCCTCTAGCACGCGCGCGGAGAAAAAGGCGAGAAAGCTGGGGGCAGTGCCGAACGGGCATTGGGGGCGGCCACATCAGGAGCCAGCGCGCAGGGTGGCCGGCGCGCGCCCAAAGCGAGCGCAAAACGAGATGGCGCACCGCCAGGTAGCACGCGCGAGTGCATCTGGGCTCGGCACTGCGAGGAACCACGAGCGTGCGGCACGAGGCGGCGGCCCAGGAAAGAGCACGCGTGTGCGGCGGATGGGGGCGCGCCGCGAGGCAGCGCGCGCGTGAGTAACAAGGAGGCGCGCCCCGAGGGAGCACGCGTGCGGGCCAGTGCGGCGTGGACGCGGCGGCGTGGCGGCCGCGCGGGCGTAGAGGGCGACGGTGTGTCCACGCAAGCCCTCGCGGAATCTGAGCTCCAGCCGCGGACTCGGCCGGTCACGCCAGTTCCGACCGTGGCGCTATCGACTTTGGCTCTCTGTCTTACGTGCAATAGACAACAAAATAATGGTAAAAAAAGACCTTGCCCAACGGGGAAAAACAAACCATTGTATGTCACCTGCTGTCACTCTTCGAAAGGTACGGGGCCAATAAGTCACCGCGGTCGTTCCACACATGCGTGGTGAGGCCAGCACGAAGTTGGTTGTGCTCAGAAGCATTGCAAGTGTCGCCCCAGGCCTCAAAGACGGCGGCCATGCCGCCCGCAGCCGGCTGCTCGACAGAGTGGATCTGGAGTGGCGCGTTGGCGCAGGCGTGTGCGCCGCCTGGTGCAGCTTCCCTGGCGGCAGCACCCGCCCCGAAGTCCGCCCCACCACGCTGTCCACTGCCGCCACCGCCAGCTGGCCCACCATCAGGTCCGTTGCCGTCCTCACTCCCAGTTCCCTTGTCGTCACAATCTACAGGATGAGCACCCCCCCCCCCCGTTAGGTCCCTCTGTGCGTCTGCGTTGTCTCAAAACGCCCTCGGGGTGGCTCTCACCACACATGTTCTGCAGTATGGAGACCGCCTTGAAGGTTAGGATAGCACCCAGGGTGGAGCGCGATGTGGAAGCGTTGCGTCAGGACACCAAAAAGGCGCTCCAAGTCCTTGCGGTTCGCCTCCTGCAGGCGGTTAAAGACCTTCTGCTCCTCACTGGAGGGCATGGGAAGCGGGGACATGAGGAACGCATATCGCGGGTAAATGCCATCCACCAGGTAGTACGGCAACGTGCGACGTGTCCCGTTCAACGTGTAGGACTGGTTGCGAGTCGGCCACCGGCCTGCAGTCACGTAGAGGTAGAGGGGGGACTGGTGCATCAAGTTGACGTCGTTGAGGCTCCCAGGTGCGCCGACAAACACGTGCCGAATCCACAGGACCTCGTCGCACATAGCCTCCACAGCGATGCCGCGCGAGCCCTTTCGGGTCTGGTAGCTGCCCGCTATACCTCTGGGACACTGGTGCCACGCCCAGCGACTGCCATCAAGCGAGCCCATGAGTCCGGGGAAGCCACGCTCCGCGTTCCGGTCCAGGATCGTCTTCAGCTCCGCGTCGTTGGGCCGCCGCAGGTAGGCAGACTCCCACTCAGACACGATGCATACCATCAAAAACTTGATCGAAAGGAGGATGGTTGAACGGGAACTCCGCACGTACTCGTCAGCGTGGTCTGCCGCCTCCCGATACGCAAGCACACGAAAGGCAGCAACCACCTTTTGTAGAGGATGCGCCTGCGGTCGGCCCGTAGCGTTGATACGCCGCCGGAAGGAGGGAGTGTCCTTGACCTCCGAATAGACGCGCCGGAACACAGCACGCGGAACGCGAAAACGCGTTTCAAAGTCGTGCTCATTGTAGACAGGGTCTTGTCCATCGACTCCACAGTAATCTCGCACAATGTTGTTCAGCCCGGCATCAAAGTCCCGCTGCTTGTTGGGCTGACGTCTAGGAAGGGAGCTACGGTAGCGGCCACGTCGGATCATACGCAACGCAGTCACACGCATTCGCAGCGCCCTAACCGCCGCCACATGCGCGTGCACAGCGGCGCAAATGACCGCGCCGTCGCCCACAGACAGTCGCACGGCAATCGGGCACGGCTCGTCCTCTTGGGGCTCCATGTCCCCGGGCAAACGCGCCAAAAAGCTGGTGGCGAGAGCACCGGGGCGACGTCGACAGTGGTGGCCACGCGCGGACGCCGGTGGCGGCAAGCGTTGCGGTGAGTGGCCGCAAAGGATGATGGTTGTCGCAGCCGTGGGGAGCTAGTCGTGGTGCGCTAGGAATAAAAATGGGAGTGCAAGTGGGGGGAACATGCAGGAAGGGAGATGGGGCGCGGGTCGTGCTTCTCAAACCAAGGACGGTGACATGGGCAACGGACGAGGCCAAGAGATCATGAAGGAAGAGGGCGACGGACGGGACCGGGGACGCGGGTGGTGATGCGAGCCGCTCTTGTCGAACCCGTGGGCGTGACGTCGACGGGTTCTGTGCGCGGCACGCCGCGGCACGCCGGGCAGCCGAAGCGACCCCCCCCCCCCCCCCCCCCCAGCGCCCATGGCCCAGGTAGCACCC
>Ga0115031_1002719_pt1 | contig 13138 bp, 8 predicted proteins | sample Maine_Asex4_meta_FD_87301 | JGI IMG/M metagenome (GOLD analysis project Ga0115031, IMG submission 87301) | Marine algal microbial communities from Maine, USA - Maine_Asex4_metaG | ecosystem: Host-associated > Algae > Red algae > Unclassified | place: Maine, USA | collected 2015-01-05 | reverse complement strand
GCATTTCCACGCCCGTCAGTTTGGAGATGTCGCGGCTGGCGATCTCCAGGTAATCCTCCTTGGAACGGTAAAGGTGAAGATCGTTACCGAAGCGGGATTCCATCGTGGCCACCAGCGTGTCGATGCCCGCCGGCTCGCCCATCACCATCACTTTATGCGCGCCGAGCGAGCGGGCGGACCAATCTTCGATCACCGCCCCGTTCGGCTTGACCACCGGCGTCACCCGCGTATTGTTTTGCTCGCGCAGCGCGTAATGCTCCATGCTTTCCACATACCATTCGTCGCCGTGAAAAAGCTGGACGGACAGCTTCAGTTTCTCGTTCAATGCCACAATCGCCCGCACGATCTCCAAACCGATGAAACTGGAATGAACGACCTCGCCATCCACCAACACCAATCCGCCGTTGTAGCAGATCAGCGGCAGGCCGGAGATGCCCAGCTCGTCCTGAATGTGCGTCATCGCCGCCGGCATCCGCGAGGAGATGAGTATGAACGGCAGACCACTTTCGGTGAGGCGGGCCACCTGCTTTTTCAGCGCGGCGGAAGGGCGGCGATCAGCGTTGAGGAGGGTGCCGTCGATGTCGGAGAAGAAGATTTTGGGGGTCATCCCGCGAAGGTAGGAATTGGGAGTTAGGAGTTACACTCCCCCGGCCACTTCAGGTGATTTTTGCTTTGTGGGGCGAGCGCAAGGCATCGCCCCTACAAAGCCGCCTTTGGGAAGGCCGCGTTCGCTGTGCGAACGCAAAATCACCTCGGGTGACCGACGGTACTATAGTTAGGGCACTAACTCCTAATTCCTTGCTTCTGGTTCACCCCAAAAAAATCGCCACGAACGCACTTTTCCGTCGCCGGCTCACGTCGAGGTGCGCCCCATTCATGAACCGCACCACCCCACCCTCGCCGCGCTGGTAAGCGGTCACGCAGCTGAGGTTGATCAGGTAGCTTTGGTGGATGCGGCGGAAGTTAGCCCCTTCCAGCATCCGCTCGTATTCCTTGAAGGTTTTGCTGCTTAGCAGTTCGCTGCCGTCTTTGCACGCCGTCGTCTTCGATGCGGGCATGGATATCGTCGGTCGCCTCATCGTAATTTCCGTTAGAAGTTAGTTCGTTAGCGCGTACTAACGAACTAACTTCTAACAAACTAACGAACTCCTAAAGCCCCGCCACCAGTTCGCAAGCCTCCTTGATCGCCCGTTTCGCGTCCAGCTCCTTCGCGTTCAGCGCGCCGCCGATGACGTGGGTATTGACGCCCGCCGCCGTCAGGGCTTCGCCGAGTTCGTTGAGCGGCACCTGACCGGCGCAGATCACGACATTTTCGACGTCTAGCACGCGCGCTTCGCCCGCCACGGTAATGTGCAGACCCGCATCGTCAACCCGCTCGTAAGTACACTGGGCGAGCATGTTGACGCGCTTCATCGTCAGGCTGCTGCGGTGGATCCAGCCGGTCGTTTTACCGAGGTCTTTGCCGTGCTTACCCTTACTGCGCTTGAGCAGGTACACCTCGCGCGGGCTGGGCAGCGGCTGGGGCGAATCGGCCAGGGCACCGCCGCGGGCGTAGGCGAGATCGACGCCCCATTCCTTCATGTAATCCTCCATTTTGAGGCTGACGCTGGGGTGGTCGAAATCGTGGCTGAGGTACTCGGCCGTATCAAAACCGATGCCGCCCGCGCCGATGATGGCGACGGATTTACCGACGGTTTTCTTGTCGGCCAGCACCTCGGCGTAGTTGAGCACTTTCGGGTGATCAATGCCGGGAAAGTCAAGTTTTCGGGGCGTAACGCCGGTGGCGACGATCACCTCGTCGTATTTTTCGTCAACGAGCATTTGGGCGCGGACGCGGGTGCCGAGGTGGGTTTTCACGCCGTGTTTTTCCAGCATGACCGAATAGTACCTGATCGTCTGTTGGTACTCCTCCTTGCCGGGGATGACGGTCGCCAGGTTGAACTGCCCACCGAGGCGATCGCTCGCCTCGTAAAGGGTAACCTCGTGCCCGCGCTCGGCGGCTACGGATGCGGCCGCCATGCCGGCGGGGCCAGCACCAACTACGGCGATCTTTTTCACCTTCGAAACGGCGGGATAATCCAGCAGCGTCTCGTGGCAGGCGCGCGGGTTGACGATGCAGCTACTGACCTGCAGGGTGAACGTATGGTCGAGGCAAGCCTGGTTGCACGCAATGCAGGTATTGATCTCTTCCGGCCGCCCTTCCATGGATTTGAGTACGATGTTCGGGTCCGCCAAAAACGGCCGGGCCATGCTGATGAGGTCGGAGCAGCCGTCGGTCAGCACCTTTTCGGCCACTTCCGGCGCATTGATGCGGTTGGTGGCGACGAGCGGGATGGACACTTCCCCCATCATCCTCTTCGTCACCCACGCAAAGCCGCCGCGCGGAACGATGGTGCCGATGGTCGGTACCCGCGCTTCGTGCCAGCCGATGCCGGTGTTGATGATGGTCGCCCCCGCCTTCTCGACTTCCTTCGCCAGGTGAACGACCTCTTCCCACGTGCTGCCGCCTTCCACCAGGTCGAGCATGGAGAGGCGGTAGATCAGGATGAAGTTCTCGCCCACCGCCGCCCGCGTCCGCCGGATGATCTCCAGCGGGAACTTGATGCGGTTTTCGTATGCCCCACCCCACTCGTCTTCGCGCCGGTTGATCTTCGTCACGATGAACTGGTTGATGAGGTACCCCTCGGAGCCCATGATCTCCACGCCGTCGTAGCCCGCCTGTTGGGCCAGTTCGGCGCATTTGACGTAGTCTTCAATGGTCTGCTCCACCTCCTCGCCGGTCAGCCCGCGCGCGGGGAAGGGCGAGATCGGGGCCTTCGTATCGCTGGCCGAGACGTTGTGCTCGCTGTAGCCGTAGCGGCCGGTGTGGAGAATCTGCATGCAAATTTTACCGCCTTCGGCATGGACGGCGTCAGTCACTACCTTATGCTTCCACACTTCCTCCTCGTTGTCCAGCGGGTGACCGACGGGCAAAGCGAGGCCCGCCTTGTTCGGCGCCACGCCGCCGGTGACGATCAGGCCCACCCGCCCGCGCGCCCGTTCGGCGTAGAACACCGCCAGCCGCTCGTGGCCTTCGGGAATGTCTTCAAGCATGGTGTGCATGCTGCCCATGATGACCCGGTTTTTGAGGGTGGTGAAACCGAGGTCGAGGGGCGCGAGGAGGTGGGGGTAGTTGGTGGGGTTTTGCATGGTGGGCCGAAGTTAGGGAACTACCGGGAAATAGTCAGCGAAAATTCGCTGGCTCACCCGTCGCCATTTCGCCGGATTCGGTCACCCGCGTCTTTATGGTTCGCTTCCCGCCGGTCGCCCGCCGCTCTATCGCATCGACGGGCTAATCGCAAGGTCGGCTACTACAATGTCACGACGTTAAGCTCCGCAAGACGCTGCTCAGTACTTCGTAAGACGCCGTGGGCAAAGGCCGCGAAGCGACATTCTTGATATTGCCTTTGCTTACCGGCCGGAAGATGCTCCACTTTTCGGAAAAGTTGCTTACATTTCAAAAAATAAAAAGCGAATCATGCAAAAACCATTCTTTACGTTCCTGATGCTGTTTACAGCGCTTTCCTTAGCCGCGCAGGACGGCTTCGAACCACTCTTCAACGGTAAAAACCTTGACGGCTGGGAATCCTACGGCGGAGAAGCCCCCTTCGTCGCCGAGGGAGACGCGATACTGGGAACCGCGGTGATGAATACACCGAATACTTTTTTGTGTACGGAAAAAAAATACGCCGACTTCGTGCTTGAAATGGAATTCAAGAATGAAGCACCGCTGAATTCCGGCGTGATGGCCCGCGGCCAGTGGCGGCGGGACAAAGACATTCGCCGGATTTTCGGTTACCAGGTAGAGATCGACCCCAGCGAGCGCGCCTACACGGCCGGCATCTACGATGAGCAACGGCGCGGTTGGGTCTACCCGCTTCACTACAACCCGTCCGCCCGGTCGGGCTTTCTGCACGGTGCCTGGAATAAACTTCGCGTTGAATTCGTAGGCAACAACCTGAAAACGTTCCTGAACGATAAACCCGTTGCCAACCTGGTGGACGACCTGGACGCCGAGGGCATGATTTGCCTGCAGGTACACAGTGTGAAAGAAGAACTGGCCGGTAAGCAAATGCGCTGGCGTAACATCCGCGTAAAAGAAAACCCCGGCCCGGCGGACCTCATGAAAGGGGCCGCCGCGCCTCAGTACAACCTGATGCCCAACAGTCTTACCGCCGAAGAAGTCCGCCGGGGCTGGCGATTGCTCTGGGACGGTAAGACCACCGCCGGCTGGCGGGGCGCAAAGCTCGATAACTTCCCGTCCAATGGCTGGGAGTTGAAAGACGGGGAGCTGCGCGTGCTGTCCAGCGGAGGCGGCGAAAGTACCAACGGCGGCGACATCATTACTACCGATCATTTCAGCGACTTCGAGCTACAGTTTGAGTTCAAGCCCACCAAAGGGGCCAACTCCGGCGTCAAGTATTTCGTTGACCCGTCCCTGAACAAGGGAGCCGGTTCCGCCATCGGACTCGAGTTTCAGATACTGGACAATGCCGTCCATCCCGACGCGAAGAAGGGAGTGGCCGGCAACCGTACCGCCGGCTCGCTGTATGATTTGATCACGGCTAAGGTTCTCGATACCCCCCGCCGCGTGGAAATGCGTATCGGTAATTGGAATCGTGGTCGCATCGTCGTGAAAGGCGGCCACGTGGAGCACTGGCTGAATGGCTATAAAGTAGTCGAATACGACCGCTTCAGTCAGATGTTCGGAGCACTGGTGGCCTATAGTAAGTACAAAGACTGGGAAAACTTCGGCCGCTGGCCGGCCGGACCGATTTTACTGCAGGATCACGGAGATGCCGTGGCCTTCCGGTCCGTCAAGATCAGGGAGTTTTAACCCCTTCACGCTGTTTCCTTACCGCTCGTTCAATCAACAGCCGATGCCATCCCCGCGGCCGCCACTCATAATACTAAGCTGAATATGTTTGACAAGATCATATCCCCCCTGCTCACAACCAGGCGTTCCCTGAGCGGAGAATTGCTGGAAGAGATGAAAGCGCACGTCAAGGCGGTATCGCTGCGGAAGAACGAAGTTCTGACGGCTGCGGGAAGCCTGCAACGACACGCTTATCTGATCGGTAAGGGCAGCTTGACGAAGTTTTTCATCACCGATGAAGGAAACAGGCTGCCCGTATGGTTTTACTTCGATGAGGTATTCGATATTGCGCTGTGTCCCGATAGTTACTTCATGAACCGGCCTACCAAATACGAGCTTATCGCCAACGAGAACTCCGTGGTGCTCAAATTCGATAAATACAAAGTGGACGCCTGGTTGCGTAAGTACCCGAAGTTCCGTGACTTTTACCATAACGACGTCGTGGCGGCATCGGTGGCCGCGGAGGAGATGCGTGCCTACCAACTGGCGCATAGCCCTTTGGAATTCCTGGCGTACATAGATCGCAAGTATCCGGTCTTCAGAAAAAGGATATCCGGGAAAAACATGGCTCGGTTCATCGGCATCAGTCCGGAGTGGTATTGTAAACTGAAGAAGCGGTGTACGTAGTTGAGGATTGCGGATTCATTCGACCTTTACCAGGCGGCTGCGATGCCGGACCTTCCCGGAGTCCGCCAGTAGCAGGTATACGCCCGGTGGTAGTCGGGACGAAATTTCGACTTGCATACCGTTACCCGCGGCGGGAAAACGAATGACCCGCCGGAAAACGATACGACCGCTGAGGTCGAGCAGGCGCACTGACACCGTACCGTCCATGCCCGGCGCGCCCGACATATCGATGGTGATGCCGCGGCTGGTTGGGTTGGGAAACACGCGAAACTCCGTTCCCGTGCCCCCCGGTTCCCGGCAATCGACCGACGGTCCCTCCCGCAACGTCAGTCGGGTAACGATGACGGTGTCCAGGTACGGCCCCGTAACCGTTTCCCGGTAGACGCCCGCTTCGGTACGAACGGCACCGGCCACTACCGCCTCCCCGCCCGGACATATCCGTGCGGTGGCCGCTCGCCGGATGCGTGCCGGCCCACCCTGCCGAACTTCGTAATGCGTATTGGCGGGCAAGGCTGGGAGGACCTGCGGGCCGCCGGGGCGGGGCCATTGGATCACGACACTATCTATCCGGGAAAAGCCGCCGAGGCCAAAAGAGAGCCGCCGGCTGTTACATGACAGGTAACTGCCACCGGCGCTGAGTTCCCGTAGTTGCCGCCTCCCGTCCGTATAAATTTCGACCATCGCCCCGATGGCGCTTCGGTTGCTGGTCACCCCTTCCAGGGAAATGGTCACCCAGTTTTGCGCGGCGCGCGCGCCTTCGTTATGGTACAGCTTAGTGCCGGCCCCGTGCGCGGCGGACAGGCGGACGTTGCTCGTCACCAGGTCCGGAAAGCCGTCGTTATCGAAGTCGCCGCAGGCGACACCCCGCCCTTTATTGGCGGCGGCATCGGGCAACCGTGCCGATGCCTCCCTGAAAGGAAGCCCGATAGCGTCACCCATAAACAGGTTATTTCGGGTGTTCACGGTCGATTGGCTGAGGTCGCCGTTGGCAAAGTAAAGGTCCAGCATCCCGTCGTTGTCAAAATCACGAAAGACGGTGCCCCAGCTTACCCCGAATCCAAAGTTGACGCCCATCTCCGCGGCCCGGTCGGTAAAGCCGCCACCGGCGGTGGAGAGGTAAAGCGGGTTCTGATCGATGTTGGTTACGTAGTAATCGAGCAGGCCGTCTTCGTTGAGGTCGCCGGCGGCAATCCCCATACTATTGATCGCCGCCCGGAAGCCGGCCGGCCGGCCGGTAGCGGCAAAGGGCGGCGTCGTATCCCGTTGGGTCAAGAGTTGGTTGGGCTGATAGAAGTCACCAAAATCGTTCAAGACGAACAGGTCCTGGTCGCCGTCCCGGTCGTAGTCGGAAAAATGACTGACCAGGGTGCAGCCCGGTGGTATTCCAACGTGCGCGTCATCGAGCAGGGTGAAGGTGCCGTTGCCCTCGTTGCGGTACAGGAAGTTTGCTTCGGGGCCGCTGATGTTTTCCTCGAACGGCCGGGCGGTAAAGGTCAGGTAATTGCCGACGTAAATATCGAGGAAACCGTCACCGTCGTAATCGGCCATGGCCGCGGTCATGCTCCAGGCTTCGTGGTGAATACCGGCGGCGAGGGAAATGTCCTGAAAGTAGTGACCTTCGACGTTGCGTAGCAGATAGTTGCGCCGGCCTTCGGCGGTGGTGACGAAGAGGTCGGTGAAGCCGTCGTTGTCGATGTCTCCCGCCGTCACGCCCATGGTCGTAACGATGTTAAAGGCGGTGATGCGCATCGCCCGGCTGACGTCCGCAAAGGTGCCGTCTCCCTGATTATGGTAGAGCAGGTCGGGTGCATCGCCCCCCGTCAGGTACAGGTCTTCAAAACCATCGTTGTCAAAGTCAAAAATCGCTACGCCTCCCCCCATGGCGGAGGGCTCGTTGGTGTAGTGATCGACCCCCATTTCCGCCGCGCGCTCGGTGAACAGCTGGGCGCTGAGGATGCCAAACGGGAGAAAGCAGCAGCAAAACAAGCTGTGTTTTATGCGGGTGATCGCGGTCATTCGTTACGGTCGATATGGTTTAAATCAGAGGGGCGCGAACGCGGGTGCGGGGAAAAATGGATCAAAGGCCGTGCTGGGTTGAACCCGGCGTTTTTATTCCCCTGCATGCACCCGCGTACGCGCCCCGAAAATTTGTTAAGAGCTTGTTGGGGAATTTGGGTTCTGGCCGAGAGCGAGCAGATTTTGGTCTGTTCGAGGGCGGAAGGTTGATTCATAACGGGTTATAGGTAAATTTCATGAACGAAGAACAGGGCATACTCCCCAACAAGCTTTAATATCCCGGGTTCTGGGTCAGGGCTTCGTTGGCCTCTATTTCCGACAGGGGAATGGGCAACAGCATGTACCGGTCCGGAAATACGTTGGAAAAGTTGCCGTTTTCGAACGTTTCAAAGGTGAGCTCTTCCGGGTCGAAGACGTGCGTCGGCCCACCGTCGGCCGCCCGTGGAATGCTCGTCCGGGTGATCATCATGCCCGTAAAATCATCGTTCAGCACCTCGCTGGCAATGTTCCACCGGATCAGGTCGAACCAGCGGTGGTTTTCAAACACCAGCTCGATGCGGCGCTCGTGCCGGATGGCTTCCCGCATCCCGTCCTGGTCCAGACCATCGGCCAGGGTGGGCAGCCCCGCCCGGCGGCGGATTCTGTTCACCGCGTCGTACACCTCCCCGTCCGGGCCGTTGAGCTCGTTCTCCGCTTCGGCGAAGATCAGTAGTACCTCGGCAAAGCGGATCTCTTGCCAGGCCGTTTTACTTACTCCCTCCGGCGCAAAGCCCAGGCTGGGGTCTACGAACTTCTTTACCAGGTAGCCGGTGATCGAGGCGTTTCCGTCCCGCTCCGTGCCCGGCCCTTCGTTGAAGGCGTTCCACTCCATATCGATGAACGGCTCGCCCCGCGAGGGGGCCACTTCCGAAAATTCCGAACCGTGGAAGAAGATGGAGGCATAAAACCGCGGCTCCCGCCCGGTGTAGGGCGCGCCGGCATCATAGTCCGAATCATCGTCATCGATGTCCGTTCCGTTATCCATCTGGAAGGCGTCGACCAGTTCCTGGGTCGGGTCGGTCTGTCCGCCGTTATCGTTACGCCAGCGAACGGGCCAGTTGCCCCGGTCGAATTGATGCGCCCGCTCCGGCGGCAGGAAGGTGATCTCGTAAAGCGTCTCTACGTTCCCCCCTTCGGACAGAAAAAGGTCTTTGTAGTTCTTTGCCGCCTCTTCCCCGTTGGCGGGTTCGGGCTGAAATAGTTGAAGACCGTCGTTCAACAAACCGGAAATGAGTTCTTCCGAGAGGCTGACCGCATCCGCATACCGCTTGTTGAATAGCATCGCCCTTGCGTTCAGGGCCGTTGCCGCCTGCTTGGTAAGCGCGCCCACCGGGGCTTCTGATTTATTGGGTAGAGCCGCCGCCGCGGCGTTTAATTCCGAAAAAATGAAGTTGTACACCTCGTCCACTGGTGTCCGGCTGATGAACAGGTCGTCTTCCAGAGACTGGGGCGCGGTGATGAGAGGAACGGCCCCGTAACGACGCACCAGGTCGAAGTAGAACCATGCCCGCACAAAACGGGCCCGGGCCCGCGAAACGCTGGTAAAGTCCTCGGCAAACCCGGCATCTTCCACGCCCACCAAATAGTCATTGGCCAGCCGAATGCTTGCGTATGCTTCGCCCCAGATGTTAAGCCCGCCCATGTTATTGGGCTGAATATTGCCCTGCCGTACCACCCTGTTGGAAGGAATCCACCCGCTCTTGGAGCGAGCCTCATCAGAGATGGAAGCCAACAGATAGCTGTTCCCGTAGCCGCCACCCGGGCTGTTATACCGCCCGGCGGGCAGCCGCCCGACGATGTTGTTCAGAAAAGCCGCCGCCAGGTTCTGATCCGTAAAAACGGCCGTGGAGGCCAGCTGATCGGTGGGCTCAAGATTCAGAAAATCGTCATCACAAGCGGTGAATAAAAAAATCGCGAGTGCTAAAAGATGGAATATGTTTTTCATGTTCTGTTTAATTGTCGGTGATGAAGGATTGGTGAATCAGTGTTCCGTTCCTCCATTTAAAAGCCCAGGTTCGCCCCAACGGAAATCACCCGCGAGATGGGATAAAACAGGGCATTTCCGCTGTTGCCTTCCGGGTCCCCGATCGACACGTTAGAAAAGGTGAGCAGGTTGGTCGCCGAAAGCGTAAGGGCAAATTGATCCACGCCGACCCGTTCCAGGAAGCCCGGTAGCGACGCGAGATCATAGCTGAGCTGCGCATTCCGCAGGCGCAGAAAGGTGATGTTTTCCACGAAAAAATCACTGACCTGGTTGTTGTTCACGTTGCCGTCCGGCAGAATGCGGGGGTAGCGGGCGTCCGGGTTATCGGGCGTCCAGGAGTCGTTAAGTACGTCGAAGTTGTTGCCTACTTCCAACAGAAACCCGCGGGGAGTGATGTTACGGGCGTACTGCCCGGCGCCCTGGAAACTCAGATTGAGGGAAAGGCCCCGGTAGCCGAGATTTAAACCGAATCCGTAAATCAGGTTCGGGGTGCTGCTCTCACCGATTACGGTGCGGTCGTCGGCGTCGATCTTACCGTCCGGCGCGCCGGTCAGGTCACCGTTGGCGTCCCGCCCGTTGATGTCCTTGTACCGGATGTCACCGGGTTCGAGGGCACCGAACTGGGTCGGCCCTTCGTCTATTTCCCGCGTATTCTGGTAAATACCATCGGAGAGATAACCAACGAGTACCCCGATTTCGTTCCCGGTAAGACTGGTCGCCGGGTTGACGCCCGCCGGCTCGTCGATAAAGATGATCTCGTTGTCGGCCAGGGTCAGGTTGGCGTTAACCCGGTAGGAGAAGTCTCCGATGTCATTACGATGCCTGGCGGATATTTCCCAGCCCCAGCTGTCGACGATGCCCAGGTTCTCCAGCGGCAAAACAGCCCCGAAAGTGAGGGGCACGGAGAGGCTGCGATTGGCGAGAATGTCTTCGGTGCGCTTTTTATAGTAATCGATCTCGAAGCCGAAGCGACCGTCCAGCAGGTCGGCCTCCAGGCCAATGTCCGTCGTCGTTGCGGTTTCCCAGGTGATGTTCGGGTTGGCGATACCCGTTGGAGCGATACCTTGCCGGAAGTTGCCGTCCTCCACGTAGCCTCCGGTAAAGCCGAAGCCGGACAGGAAGCGGAAGGAGCCTACCCGATCGTTCCCGGTAACGCCCCACGACCCGCGGACTTTGAGGGAGCTTAGCCAGTCAACGCCCGCCAGAAATGGTTCTTCGCTGATGCGCCAGCCCACCGAAAAGGCGGGAAAGATGCCCCGGCGGTTGTTCTCCGGAAAAATATAGGACTCGTCTACCCGAAGGTTAGCCTGTAACAGGTAGCGATTCTTGAAGCCGTAATCCACCCGGCCCACGTATCCGAAACGGGCCGACTCCGAAGCGCTGCCGTTGTTTTCGTCGTTGATGACGTTACCGGCAAAAAACTGCTGGATGACCGGCGATAAAAAGCCATCCCGAAAGGCCCGAAGGTTGTTGGCGTCCCCCTTGATGCGCTCGAACAGGGTGAGGCCGGACAGGTAATGGTCCCCGAATTCTTTTTTGTACCGCAAACTGAGCTGCACGGTTTTCTGGTCGTTATTCGCCCGGAATTCGCTCAGCGAGCTGACGTTGTCGCTTAGCAGCGGGATGAACTCCCCGGTCGCCTCGTTGCGTTGGTAAGTAGTGTAAGGCGTGAAGAAACTGCGCTCGGTAGAAAAGTAGGTATCGTAGGAATACAATGCCCGGGCGGACAAGCCTTCGACGAAGGGCAGGTCGTAGTTCAGCTGGAGATTGCTGTTGAATACGGTCAGGGCACGGGCTCTCGATCCGTTCAGGTTGGCATCCCCGAAGGAGTTACCGCTAAAGCCGTCGAAGCCCAGGGAACCGGGCGGGAGATTTTCCGCGCCGGGTCTGCCGTTCACGAAGACGGGGTTGAGGGGATTGGCCCGCAGCACGTTGGAAAAAATTTCGCCGTCGCCGTCCGCGGAGCGGCTCCGGTTTTCCAGGCGCCCCAGCAGGTCGACGCTGGCCGTCAGACCGGGAGCGATGTCGGCATCGACGTTAGACCGGACTTCATGTTGGTTAAAGCCGGCATTTTCAAAAAAGCCTTTCTGGTCGAGGTTGCCGTAAGCAAAGAAATAGCGTAAGGATTCGGTCCCTCCGTCAACGGAAGCATTATACTGCCGCTGCGGGGCGGAGTTGGTCAGCGTTTCGTTCCACCAGTCGAAGCTTTCCAGTTGGCCGGCCTCCGCCTGGGCGAGAATATTGCCGAAAGGCAGCTGATCATTAGGCGTTCCCTGGTTAGCGAGTGCCTGGCGAAAGGCAACTACGTATTCATTAGCATCCATCAGCTCCGGCCGGCCGGCGGGTTGTTGCACGCCGAAGTTAGCCGAGAAGCGGAAACTCGGCTTGTCGTTCGAGCCGCGGCGGGTCGTTACCAGCAGCACCCCGTTGGCGGCCCGGGAGCCGTAAACGGCGGTAGAGGCGGCATCCTTCAAAGCCGTTATGCTGGCGATCGTGAACGGATTGATGCGGGCAAGGCTCCGCTCCACCCCGTCCACCAAAATCAGGGGATTGTTGTTACCCAACGTACTTCTACCCCTGATCTGAAAGGCGGCGTTGTCAAAACCGGGTTGCCCGGAGGTCTGCAGGGTGATCACCCCCGGCAGTTTGCCGGCCAGACCCGCCGATAAATTCGGAGTCGGAGCCACGATAAGGTCATCTCCACTCACGGTGGACACCGCACCGGTAACATCCCCTTTTTTCTGGCTACCGTATCCTACCACTACAATTTCGTCGAGCTGGGCCACGTCGGTCTCCAGAGTGACGTCCAGCAGCGTTCGTCCGTTCAGAGCGATCTCCCGGCCGGCGAAGCCGGTGTAGGAAAACAATAGCGTAGCGTTCGGCCCGGAAACGCTGAGCGAGTACCGACCGTCCAGGTCCGTCACCGTTCCGGTGGACGTTCCCTTTTCCAGGACCGTCACCCCGATCAAAGACGTACCGTCTTCATCGAGCACCGTTCCACTGACCTGGGCAAGCAAGGGGCCCGGAGTAAAACCAAATAACAATAGAAAAAGGGTTACGCCAATGGGCGCAAGTTTATTTAGTAGCATGATAGTGAATATGGTGAGTGAAAAGTCGAAAACGGAAGAGCCGCCGACGGTAAACATACAATTATTATTGGGCCGCTACGGAAATAATACGGTTAATAATATCGCCAAATATAAATTCAGCCATCAATAATTCTATTGAACTAGTTCAATTTTAGAATTTTCTTTCTCCTTGAAACATGGTTATCGTTCGCCTTACTCGATTCTGGTACGGGAAACGGACCGGGCCCTCGTCAGGGTACGGTCGCCAGGTTGAACTGCCCGCCGGGTTGGTGGCTCGACTCGTAAAGGGGGCGTATACGGAGTCGCGGTTTTCCAGCTTCCGGGTAAAGTTTTCGATTACCGGTCGCTGCTGCGCGAACAGGTTACCGCTTAGGAAAAGTGCAAGGGTAATCAACGGGTATTTCATGATCGTTTACTTTAAGGTGTTGAAATGTGTCTAAGACGGGTGAGGACTTGCCGTCCGAACGG
>Ga0115031_1002715_pt1 | contig 13149 bp, 13 predicted proteins | sample Maine_Asex4_meta_FD_87301 | JGI IMG/M metagenome (GOLD analysis project Ga0115031, IMG submission 87301) | Marine algal microbial communities from Maine, USA - Maine_Asex4_metaG | ecosystem: Host-associated > Algae > Red algae > Unclassified | place: Maine, USA | collected 2015-01-05 | reverse complement strand
TTCTTGCGGGTGGTGTCCTCCTCCGCGTATTCGGCGGCGTCCTTGACCATGCGTTCGACTTCGTCATCCGACAGACCGCCCGACGCCTGGATCGAGATGTGCTGTTCCTTGCCCGTCCCCTTGTCCTTGGCGGAGACGTTGACGATGCCGTTGGCGTCGATGTCGAAGGCCACCTCGATCTGCGGAATGCCGCGCGGGGCGGGGGGGATGTCCTCCAGATTGAACTGGCCCAGCATCTTGTTGTCGGCGGCCATCTCGCGCTCGCCCTGGAAGACCCGGATCGTCACCGCCGTCTGGTTGTCGTCGGCGGTCGAGAAGATCTGGCTCTTCTTGGTCGGGATCGTGGTGTTGCGGTCGATCAGGCGGGTGAAGACCCCGCCCTGCGTCTCGATACCGAGGCTCAGCGGCGTCACGTCCAGCAGCACCACGTCGGTCACGTCACCCTGAAGAACGCCCGCCTGGATGGCCGCGCCCATGGCGACGACCTCGTCGGGGTTGACGCCCTTGTGCGGCTCCTTGCCGAAGAACTCCTTCACGACCTCGTGGATCTTGGGCATGCGGGTCATGCCGCCGACGAGGACGATCTCGTCCATGTCCTTGGCGGAGAGGTTCGCATCCTTCAGCGCGGCCTTCATCGGCTCCAGCGTGCGCTTGATCAGATCCTCGACCAGCGATTCCAGCTTCGAGCGGCTCAGCTTGATGGCCAGGTGTTTCGGGCCGGAGGCATCCGCCGTGATGAAGGGCAGGTTCACTTCGGTCTGGGTCGAGGACGAAAGCTCCGTCTTCGCCTTCTCGGCGGCTTCCTTCAGGCGCTGGAGGGCGAGGGGGTCCTTCTTCAGGTCGATCCCCTGCTCCTTCTTGAACTCGCCCGCGAGGTATTCGACGATGCGCAGGTCGAAATCCTCGCCGCCGAGGAACGTGTCGCCGTTCGTCGCGCGCACTTCGAACACGCCGTCGCCGATCTCCAGGATCGAGACATCGAACGTGCCGCCGCCGAGGTCATAGACCACGATCGTCTTGCCGTCCGACTTGTCGAGACCATAGGCCAGCGCCGCCGCCGTCGGCTCGTTGATGATGCGCAGCACTTCGAGACCGGCGATCTTGCCCGCGTCCTTGGTCGCCTGACGCTGCTGGTCGTTGAAGTAGGCAGGCACCGTGATGACGGCCTGGGTGACCGGCTCGCCGAGATAGCTTTCGGCGGTTTCCTTCATCTTCTGGAGGATGAAGGCGGAAACCTGAGCGGGGGAGTACTTCTCGCCCGACGCCTCGACCCAGGCATCGCCGTTGCCGCCGTTGATGATCTTGTAGGGCACCATGCCCTTGTCCTTCGACACGGCGGGGTCGTCGTAGCGGCGCCCGATCAGGCGCTTGACCGCGAACAGCGTATCCGAAGGGTTGGTGACGGCCTGGCGCTTGGCGGACTGGCCGACCAGACGTTCGTTGTTGTCGCCGGTGAAGGCGACCATCGAGGGCGTGGTGCGCGCCCCTTCGGCATTCTCGATCACGCGGGCCTGCTTGCCGTCCATGATGGCAACGCAGGAGTTCGTGGTCCCGAGGTCGATACCGATTACTTTTGACATGCTGTCTTCCCTCTCAAGCAGAAATCCTGTGCGGCACGCGGTGCGTCGCCCCGGCGGATTTCCCTACGGTTGATGCGTCGCGCCGTCTGCGCGTTCCCGGGTCATATATGAAGGGGCGGTAAAGGGCGCAAGCGGTCGGAAGGGCAAAAATATGGCTGCACGCGGATCGCAATTCCTGTAACGGTGACAAATCGTCGGAATCGCCCGTCGTCGGCCGCATGGTGGAATGGTAGACACAGCAGACTTAAAATCTGCAGCCTCAGCGCGTCCCGGTTCGAGTCCGGGTGCGGCTACCACGACATTCCGGGGGGTATCCGCGATTTTCCGCGCCTCGCGGTTCAAACCGGGGGCGATAGGCATTACGTGTCCTTCGACAATCTCCAGACGGATCGGACCCGCGCATGAACGCCCTCGCCGCCCTCATCTCCATCGTCACCAACCTGATCTTCTGGCTGGTGCTGGCGCATGTCATCATGAGCTGGCTCGTCGCCTTCAACGTGGTCAACCTTCAGAACCAGTTCGTGCGGTCGATCTATCACGGCGTCAATGGCATGGTCGAGCCGATGCTGGCCCCCATCCGCCGCATCCTGCCGACCGCCGGGGGCATCGACTTCTCGCCCATCGTGCTGCTGATCGGCGTGCAGATCATCAGCGTGTTCCTGCTGCGCGACGTGCTGCCCGCGATGATGTGATGCGTCATACGGTCGCCGCAATCGCAGATAAGTGTACACGGATGAAAACACTCGTTCTTGCAAGCGCCCTCGCGGCGGCGACCCTGATCGCTCCGGCCCGGATCGTCCCGGCATCCGCGCAGGATGACGCCACCCCGTATGACGGTGCCATCGAATACGGCACCATCGAGTACGGCGAGGTGCTGCCCGGTGCCGATGCCGCCGACGTCTACGGCGTGCCGCTGGCCCCGGGGGAGGAGATCATCGGCATCTTCGCCGCCCCTTCCGTGATCCAGATTCCGGTGGAATCGGACGTGATCTACCAGACCATGCCCTATACCCCGCCCGAGGCGGAGATCGACCGGGTCACCGGCCTGCCGCGCAATACGGCGGGCTGGACCGGTGATTCGCAGGGACCGGCGGCGATCGGCTGCTTCCCCGAGGGCGTCTGCGCCGACCTCAACTGACAGGCCCCGGCATCACGCCGCCCCGGATGGACAGGGCCTCAGCCGGTTTCGGGACAGCGCAGGGCGTTGAACTGGGCCTTGGCCTCGGCGGCCTCGCGGAAGTCGTAGGCATCCTCGTATCCGGCGACGGTGCCGTCGGCGCGGGGGGCGGAGAAATACTCGATCATGATCAGTCTACCGCTGACCGCCACCGTGGTGGTCGCCCCGTCGCGGCACACCCGCTCCGCCAGCACCTTGCGCTCGACGGCGCGGGGCTGCTGCGACGGGCGCTGCTGCTGGGCGAAGGCCGGGGCGGCGGTGGCGAGGACGAGGGCGGACCCGAGAACGGTCGCGAGAATGGTCTTCATGGCACTATCCTGTGGACAGGGGGCGGGTATGCGGGTCAGCGTGTCGGGGTAATTCCTTGATGTTTCAATAAATCCGCAAACGAATATGGCAAGAACCGACATCCCGCATTCTTCGAGACATGCCCCGTGACGCAGCAAGTTCCGTTCCAGGCGGGGGTGACGCTGGCCGGGGGCGGGCCGTTCGGCGCACCCGACCTGCGCGCCGCCCTCGCCCTCGCCCCCCATGCGGTGGGGGTGGATGGCGGGGCCGATGCCCTCGCGGCCCACGGGGTCGTGCCGGAACTCGTGATCGGGGACATGGATTCGCTGCGGGGCGCGATTCCCCCCGGCACCCGCGCCCTGCCCGTCACCGAGCAGGAAACGACCGATTTCGGAAAGTGCCTCGCCCATATCGCCGCGCCGCTGTTCATCGGGGTCGGGTTCCTGGGCGGTCGGCTGGACCATACGCTGGCGGCGCTTTCGGTGCTGTTGCAGCATGTCGATACGCGCGTCGTGCTGCTGGGAGAGGAAGACGTCGCCTTCGTCGCGCCGCCGGGTTGGGCGATATCGGTCGAGCCGGGGGCGCGGGTCTCGTTCTATCCGCTGATGCCGTGCCGGGGGGTCGCCTCGCGCGGGCTGCGCTGGCCGATCGAGGGGCTGGAGATGCACGCGGGCGGTCAGATCGGCACGTCGAACGAGGCGGTGGACGCGCGGATTTCGGCGTCCTTCGCCCCCCCCGGCGCGGTCACGATCCTGCCGAAGCGGTATCTGGGGGCGGTGGTGGAAAGCCTTGGCGGGAGTTAGCCCTTCGGCTCCGGCGGCAGCAACCGCGCGACCAGTTCCCCGTGCAGCGGGTCGATGGAGGCGATGAGGCCCGCGATCTTCGGTTCGGGGGCGTTGTAGCGGATCGGGGTGCCTGCGCGGTCACTCACCACGCCGCCCGCCTCCTCCAGAATCATGTGCGCGGCGGCCAGATCCCATTCGCTGAGGGTGTTGAGCGCGACCGCGCTGTCCCAGCGATCCGTCGCCACCTTGCACACGCGATAGGCGATGGAATTGACGTAGCCGTGCCGCCCGCCGGGGGCCTTGTCGGCCCAGAGCGAGGATTTCAGCACCCCCTTGCGCGACAGGATGCTCGCCTCGGCGAACAGCGCGCAGCGATCCGCGATCAGGGGGGTGTCGTTCAGGGTGGCCCCCTGCCCCCGCGCGGCGAAGAAGTATTCGGCCTTCGCCGGGTTCAGCACCGCCCCCGCGACCACCGCGCCCCCGACGGCCAGCGCGGCGCAGACCGTGAATTCGGGTTTGCCGTCGATGAAGGCGCGGGTGCCGTCGATGGGGTCGACGATCCACACCCGGTCCCGCGTCAGGCGCGCGGGATCGTCGGCGCTTTCCTCGGACAGCCAGCCGTGATCCGGAAACGCCCCGCAGAGGCGCGCCTGCAACAGGTCGTTCGCGGCAAGATCGGCCTCGCTGACCGGTCCCTCGCCCGGCTTGTCCCAGGTTTCGGGGTCCTTGCCGAAATACTGCATGACGAGCACCCCCGCCTCGGCCACCGCCGCGCGCAGGACCGTCAGTTCCCGGTCGGTGGCCCTAGTTTCCGGCGACATGGCAACCATCGAGTCGCAGGGTCGGCACCTTCATCGCGCGATCCGTGGGCAGGTCGTTCGCGGCCTGCACCGCCCCGAACATCTCGATCAGGTTCCCGGCTACCGTCGCCTCGGTCACCGGATAGGCCAGTTCGCCGTTCTCGATCCAGAATCCCGTCGCCCCCCGGCTGTAATCGCCCGTGGTCGAGTTGATGCTCGCCCCCATCATCTCGGTGATGAAGAACCCCTCCTCGATCCCGGCGATCATCTGCTGCGGGGTCTGTGCGCCCGGGGTCAGGGTCACGTTCGACGGGCCGGGCCGGGGGGGCGAGCCGATGCCGAAGGAGGCGCTCGCCGTCGATGTCAGGCCCAGTTGCCGCGCCGTGCCGGTATCGAGCAGCCAGGTCCGCAGCACGCCGTCCTCGACCAGAACGGTGGGCGATGTCGCCAGCCCCTCGCCGTCATGGGCGCGCGAGCCGATGCCGCGCCGTTGCAGTGGATCGTCGGTGATCGTGACCCCCGCCGGAAAGATGCGCTCGTCCAGCTTGTCGCCCAGATAGGTACTGCCCCGCGCCACGCTCGCCCCGTTGATCGCGCCCAGAAAATGCCCGACGATGGACGCCGCGACGCGCTGGTCGAAGACGATAGGTACGGATTTGCTCTGCGCCTTGCGCGGGTCGGTCCGGCGCACCGCGCGCTCCCCCGCCTCGCGCCCGATATCGTGCAGGTCGCGCAGGTCGCCGCGCCACCGGGCGACGCCGTAGGCATAGTCGCGCTCCATCCCCAGCCCCTCGCCCGCGATAGCCGAGCAGGACGCGCTCCAGAAGCTGCCCCTGCGACTGCCGGCGAAGCCGTTCGACATCAGCAGCGCCACTTCGCTGCGCCGCCAGCTGGCCGACGACCCTTCGGATTTCGCGACGCCGGGGATGGCGCGGGCCGCCTCGTCGACGGTCAGCGCATCCTCGCGCAACCGGTCGGCGTCGGCCTGCGCCGGGTCGCACAGGTCCAGATCGGGCAGGACAGACGTTTCGGCCCCCGCCTCGGGCAATCCGCAATAGGGGTCTTCGGGGGCCTCGCGCGCCATGGCCACCGCGCGTTCGGCCATCTCGGCCAGCGCGGCTTCCTTGCGGCTGGAGGCGGAGACGCAGGCCTGGCGATTGCCGACGATGACCCGGATGCCGACATCCAGCGTCTCGGAGCGCCCGATATCCTCGATCACGCCGTCCCGGGCCGATGCCTCCAGCCCCTCGGTCATGGCCGCCGAAGCCGATACCTGATCCGCCCCCGCCTTCAGGCACAGGCCGAGCAGTCTCTCGCATACATCCGTCAGATCGGTCACAGCGGGCCTCCGGGTTCAGGGTGTGGTCATCCACGCACATGGCCCACCCGGGGCCGAAAAGCAAATCCGGTTCACGGGCGCACCCCGTCGGGCAGCGCATCCTCGCGTCGCATCAGCCACATGATCACCGGCGACATGGCGAGGCAGTAGAGACCCATGACCACGCATTGCGATTCGAACCCGACGCCGAAATCGATCAGGATGCCGGTCAGCCCCGGTCCCAGCGCGCTGGAGAACACCATCGCCGCGACGGACAGCGCCCGGATCGAGCCGAGGTGGCGGGTGCCGTACAGCTCCGCCCACATCGCCCCCACCGTGGCCATCCCCGCCCCCGCCGTCATCCCGATGGACCCCAGCGCGACGAGCGCGACCCAAGGGCCGTCGAACAGGCCCAGCGTGACGATCCCGATGCCCAGCGGCACCAGATACAGCGGCAGGATGCGGCAGGCCGTGAACCGGTCGACCAGCACGCCGAAGACCAGCGACGACCCGATGGACAGGGCGGCATAGACGGGAAATCCGGCGGTCAGCTGCGCCAGCGTCCAGCCCTTGATCTCCGCGATATGCGCCTGGTGGAACAGGACCGCCGTGCCGATCAGGGGCGACCCCATCAGCACGGGGATCAACCACCAGAACAACCCGTGGCGCAGCACTTCGGGGCGCGTCCAGTGCCTGCCGCGCAGGCCGGTCAGCAATTCGGGGGCGGTTTCCGTCCCCTGTGGCCGGCGTTCCTCGCGCAGGGTCAAGGCGAAGACGGGCAGGATCACCAGCGCCAGCACCCCCGCCATGACCAGCCACACGCTGCGCCAGTCCATCAGCGTCAGCATCAGCGCGACCCCGGCGGGCAGGAACCCCTCGCCGATCGGATGGCCCCAGGAGGCGACGGCCAGCGCCTTGCCCCGGGTCGCCGCGAACCACCGCGCGATGGCCGTCACTTCCAGATGCGTCAGCATCCCCTGCCCCAGAAACCGCAGCAGATAGATGGCGACGAACAGCATGAAGGCATTCGCGACCTGCGACATCACCAGACAGGCCGTCACCAGCCCCAGCATCACCAGCACGCCCAGCCGCCGCGCGCTGAGCCGATCCGCGATGCCCCCGGCCTGGATCAGCGTGAGAGCCGACAGCAGGGTCGCGGCCATGTAGAGGCCGCCGAACTGCCCGTGGCTCAAGCCCAGTTCCGCGCGGTACTGCCCGCCCATCAGCGCGATGAAGAACGTCTGCCCGAAGCTGGACGCGAAGGTCAGCAGCAGGCCCGCGCCCAGCCAGCGCAGGTTGTCGCGGAGGAACCCCAGCGGTGCGCTCATCCCCGATAGGACAGCGAGCAGACCAGCGTGAACAGACGGCGTGCGGTGTGATCGTCGAGGGCGACCCGCCCGTCGAGCCGCTCGCGCAGGGCGTCGGAGCCTTCGTTGTGCTGGGACTTGCGGTGTTCGTCCAGCCGCGTGATCTCCTCGGGGGAATGGCGGCGGACGGCCTCGAAATAGCTTTCGCAGATGGCGAAATACGACCGCGCGCGCTTGCGGAAGGCCGAGAAGGGGATCGCGATTTCGGTTTCGCTGCCCTCGGCGGCGGTGACGATGAAGGCCAGATGCCGGTCGCGCGGGGCGAGGATGACGGTATACGGCCCGTCCGGCGAACCCTCGGGCAGAAGGCGAAAGCTGTTGCCGTCGAGCAGGTCGAAGATGGCGATATTGCGCTCCTGTTCCGCCTCCGGAGAGGAGGCGGGCATGCCGGTTTCGTCGATGCTGAAATGGGCGATTCGGGCGGTATCGTCGGTCATGTCCCCTCCCCGTTCAGCGCGTCGAGCCGGGCGCGGACGGACAGGCCGTGCGCCTCCAGCCCCTCGGCCCGTGCCAGCGTTTCCGCCGCCCCGCCGATGGCCCCCAGCGCGCCGGGGGTGCAGTGCAGCATCGTCGTGCGCTTCATGAAGTCGAGCACCGACAGGCCCGACGCATGGCGCGCGCTGCGCGCGGTCGGCAGCACGTGATTCGGCCCGCCGACATAATCGCCCACGGCTTCGGGCGTCCACCGGCCCAGGAACATCGCCCCGGCATGGCGGATGCGCGCGGCCAGCGCCTCGGGGTCGGCGACGCACAGTTCCAAGTGCTCGGCGGCGATGCGGTTGGCCAGATCGGCGGCCTCCCCCAGATCCCGCACGAGGACGATGGCCCCGCTGGTGCGCCAGCTTTCCCCGGCAATCTCGCGCCGTTCCAGCGTCTCCAGCCGCCGCGCGACGGCTTCGGCGGCGGCATCGCCAAACGCGGCATCGTCGGTGATCAGGATCGACTGGGCGGAGGCGTCGTGCTCGGCCTGACTCAGCAGGTCGAGGGCGATCCAGTCGGGGTCGTTCTCGCCATCGGCAATCACGAGGATTTCCGACGGCCCGGCAATCGAATCGATCCCCACGCGCCCGAACACCTGACGCTTGGCGGCGGCGACATAGGCATTGCCCGGGCCGGTAATGACGTCGACCGGCGCGATGGTGGCGGTGCCGTGGGCCAGCGCGGCAATCGCCTGCGCCCCGCCGATCCGGTAGATCTCGGTCACGCCCGACAGGCGCGCGGCGGCGAGGACCAGCGGGTTCAGCACCCCGTCCGGCGTCGGCACGCACAGCGCCAGCCGCGACACCCCGGCGACGGTCGCGGGGATGGCATTCATCAGCAGCGACGACGGATAGCTCGCAAGGCCCCCCGGCACGTACAGCCCGGCGGCATCCACCGGATTCCAGCGCCAGCCGAGCGACACCCCGGCATCGTCCGTCCAGCGTTCGTCCACGGGCCGCTGGCGCTGGTGATAGGCGCGGATGCGGCGCGCGGCGGTTTCCAGCGCGGCCATGCGCTCGGCGGGGATATCGGCGATGGCCGCGTCCATTTCGGCGGGGGTCACCCGCATCGTCCCGGGCGTCAGGTCGAAGCGGTCGAAGCGGCGGGTCAGGTCGATCACCGCCGCATCGCCCCGGTCGATCACATCGGCGATGATGCCCGCGACCACATCGTTGACATCCGCGCTCTCTTCGCGCTTCAGGCCCAGCAGCGCGTTGAAATCGGCCTCGAAATCGGGATCGGCGGTCGAGAGGCGGCGCGCGGTCACGGCGTGTCCCCGTCGTCGTGGTGCGGCTTCGTCCCGGTTCGCCACGCCCCCTCCATATCGGCCATGCGCACATCCAGTGCCTCGACATCCAGCGCGAAACTCGCGCCCCCGGCGCAGGTGACGGTCAGGGTACCGGTGCCGTCCGCGCCCGGCTCGAACGTGAGCGCCAACAGTTCGAACACCTCCTGCGCCTTGGCCGGATCGAAGCCCGTGGCACGCACGGCCAGCACGTTTTCGGCATGCAGGCCGCAGCGGCACCGCTCCCACGTCTCCGCATCCTCGCCGTGTTCCCACCGGAAGCGGTTGACCATCAGCGCGAAGATGCGGCGCGTCGGCATCCAGGCGGTATCGACCGTCTTGCCCACCGCATCCTGCATCAGGGCAGACACGACCGCCAACCCCTCCGCATCCTCGGCGCGCAGGGACAGGCGGCGGTCGGCACCGGGGTCGCCATCGGCAAAGCTCGCGTCAGTCATCTCCGGCAATCCTTTCGATCCGCGCGCCACAGGCCCGCAATTTCTCCTCCACCCGCTCGTAGCCCCGGTCGAGATGGTACACGCGGCCGACCACCGTCTCGCCCTCCGCCGCCAGCCCGGCCAGCACCAGACTGATCGACGCGCGCAGGTCGGTCGCCATCACCGGCGCACCGCGCAGCGACTCGACGCCCGTGACGGTCGCGGTATTGCCCACGATATCCACCTTCGCCCCCATGCGCGTCAGTTCGGGGACGTGCATGAAGCGGTTCTCGAAGATCTGCTCGGTAATCGTGCTGGTGCCGTCGGCCAGCGTCATCAGCGCCATCATCTGCGCCTGAAGATCGGTCGCGTAGCCGGGGAACGGCTCGGTCACGATGGAGACGGGGTTCAGCCCCCCGCCGCGCCGCCGCACGCGCAGGCCCTCCGGCGTTTCCTCGATCGAGACCCCGGCGGCATCCAGCGCCTCGGCCAGCGACGACACCAGATCCAGCCGCCCGCCCGCCAGCGTCACGTCGCCCCCGGTAATCGCGGGGGCGATCATGAAGCTGCCCTGCTCGATCCGGTCGGCGATCACGGCGTGTTCGGTGCCGGACAGGGCATCGACACCCTCGATCTCGATGACGGACGTGCCGGCCCCCTCGATATGCGCGCCCATGGAAATCAGGCAATCGGCCAGATCGACGATCTCCGGTTCGCGCGCCGCATTCACGAGGCGCGTCGTCCCCCTGGCAAGCGTCGCGGCCATCAGCAGGTTCTCGGTCGCCCCGACCGACACGAACGGAAAGCGGTACGAGACGCCCCGCAACCGCCCGCCGCCGACACTGCGCGGCACCGTGCCGTAGACATAGCCGTCGCGCAGATCCAGCGTCGCGCCCATCGCCTCCAGCCCCTTCAGGTGCAGGTCCACGGGCCGCGCGCCGATGGCGCAGCCGCCGGGCAGCGACACCGTGCCCGCCCCGTCCCGCGCCAGCATCGGGCCGAGGACGAGGATGCTCGCGCGCATCTTGCGGACGATGTCGTAATGCGCCAGCGGCGAGGACAGGCGCGCGACCCGCAGGTCGAGGACGTGCTCGTCCGGCCTGTGCTCGACCGTCGCGCCCAGCGAGCGCAGCAGGGTCGAGAGCGTGCCGATATCGGCCAGATTCGGCACGTTCGTCAGGCGCACCGTCTGATCCGTCAGCAATGCCGTCGTCATCAGCGGCAGGCATGCATTCTTGGACCCCGATATCGGGATCGTTCCGTTGAGCGGCGCGCCGCCCGTTACCGCAATCTTGTCCATGAAACCCGTCCCGTGCGCTCTGAAAGGGCTGTGTACCGGGGCCGTCGGGGGGCGTCAAACATCATCCGACAAACGAAAACGCGGCCCCGGTTTCCCGGAGCCGCGCGGTACTCGACAACAGACCGCTTTCGCAGGTTACGCGGCGACGTCGTCGACGAGGGTTTTCTCGATCAGCAGGCCCTCGCGGAACATGAGACCGGCCAGCATCGCACCGATCATGGGCGCGACGATGAACAGCCACAGCTGGGCGATCGCCGTGACACTGCCGGAGAAGATGGCCGGGCCGATCGAGCGGGCGGGGTTGACCGACACGCCGGTGATCTGGATGCCGACGAGGTGGATCACCACCAGCATCAGGCCGATGGCCAGACCCGCCATCGTGGTCGGCGCGCCGGGCGAGGTGGAGCCGAGGATCACGACCACGAACAGGAAGGTGGCAATGATCTCGAACAGCAGGGCCGACACCATGGTGTACTCGCCCAGATAGCCCTCGCCATAGCCGTTCTGGCCCAGACCGTTCGCGCCGACATCGTACCCGGCCAGACGGCCTTTCATGATGATCAGCAGGATCAGGGCCGCGACGCAGGCTCCGCCGACCTGCGCGATCCAGTAGCGGATCATCTCGAACACCGTCATCCGCCCGGCCACCACCGCGCCGAAGCTGACCGCAGGGTTGATGTGGCACCCCGAAATCGGGCCGATGCCGTGGGCCATGCCGATCAGGGCGAGGCCGAAGGCGAAGCTGATTCCGAGCATTCCGAGGATATCGTGCATTCCCGCCATGACGGCAGCGCCGCACCCGAGAAAGACCAGAGTAAAGGTGCCGATAAACTCGGCGATCATCTTCCGCATCATCGTCATTGTATGTCTCCCAACTTGATCCGGTACTTCAAACCGGCTGTCGGAAGCGTCGCAAGAAGGATACCAGGCATGTTCGCTGTAGAATCCAAGTGAAATACAAACGAATAAGGAACATGGTTTCGGTATGCGTGTCCTGTATCGGGACAGAACTATTCTAGGTTAAGTTGTCGAGTCTCATTTTGCAATGCACAATAGGAATGCGGTAAAAATATCGTCATCGGGACTCGTCGTCGTCGATCCCGTCGACCGACCGCGCGTCACGCTGCTCCCGCGCCTGATCCTTCCGCCGGCGCAGATTGGCGCGCAGGGCCTCGGCGAGCCGACGCTTCTTCTCTTCATCCTTGGGGTTCGGCTCGCGCATCGCAAAAATCCCGGTACAGGAGAGGGGTACCTGCGGCGCAGAACCGACCGCAAGGGGACGATTCTCCGCACAGGCGGTTCGGGGGCGGAAGACGCTCCTCCCTACCCCATCGCCTCCAGCTGGTCGATCATGCCTTCGATTACGCCCAAGCCTTGCCCCCAGAAAGCGGGATCGGCGGCGTCCAGACCGAAGGGGGCCAGCAATTCGCTGTGATGCCTGGCCCCGCCCGCGCGCAGCATGTCGAAATACCGCTGCTGGAACCCGGCATCGCCCTCCTGATAGCGTGCATACAGCGCATTCACCAGACCGTCCCCGAACGCATAGGCGTAGACGTAGAACGGCGCGTGGATGAAATGCGACACGTAGGTCCAGTACGTCTCGTACCCCTCCGCCAGATCGACCGCCGGGCCGAGGCTCTCGGCGGCGACTTCCATCCAGATTTCGCCGATGCGCTCGGCGGTCAGTTCCCCGACCTTGCGCTCGGCATGGACCCGGCGCTCGAACTCGTAGAAGGCGATCTGGCGGACCACGGTATTGAGCATGTCCTCGACCTTGCCCGCGAGCAGGGCCTTGCGCGCGCCCGGGTCCGTCTCCTTCGCCAGCAGGGACTGGAAGGTCAGCATCTCGCCGAAGACCGACGCGGTTTCGGCCAGCGTCAGCGGGGTGTGAGACAGCAACTCGCCCTGCTCCGCCGCGAGCAACTGGTGTACGCCGTGGCCGAGTTCATGGGCCAGCGTCATCACGTCGCGCGTCTTGCCCAGATAGTTGACCAGCACGTAGGGGTGGCACGACACGACCGTCGGATGCGCGAAGGCCCCCGATGCCTTGCCCGGGCGCACGGGGGCGTCGATCCAGGGATTGTCGAAGAATTTCCGCGCCAGCCCCGCCAGTTCGGGCGAGAATCCGCCATAGGCCTCCAGCACGGTATCGCGGGCCTCGTCCCACGGAATCCTGCGGTCGTCCTTCTCGGGCAGGGGCGCGTTTCGGTCCCAGTATTCGAGCTTTTCGAGGCCGAGCCATTTCGCCTTGAGCGCGTAATACCGGTGCGACAGGCGGGGATACGCCTCCGTCACCGCCTCGCGCAGGGCATCGACCACCTCCGCCTCGACA
>Ga0115031_1002710_pt1 | contig 13161 bp, 11 predicted proteins | sample Maine_Asex4_meta_FD_87301 | JGI IMG/M metagenome (GOLD analysis project Ga0115031, IMG submission 87301) | Marine algal microbial communities from Maine, USA - Maine_Asex4_metaG | ecosystem: Host-associated > Algae > Red algae > Unclassified | place: Maine, USA | collected 2015-01-05 | reverse complement strand
GGCCGGGGGTCGGCTCCACGTTGTCGAGCCACCCGGATGTGGACATGATCTCCTTCACCGGATCGACCCGCGCGGGCATCCTGATCACCAGGGCCGCCGCCGAGACGCTGAAGCGCGTGTCGCTGGAACTGGGCGGCAAGGGCGCGAATATCGTCTTTGCCGATGCCGACGAGAAGGCCGTGCAGCAGGGCGTGATGCGCTGCATGAACAATACCGGCCAGTCCTGCAACGCCCCGACCCGCATGCTGGTCGAACGCTCGCGCTATGCGCAGGCGGTCGAGCAGGCGGCGGAATTCGCCGACGGCCTGAGCGTCAATTCCTCGCACGAGAGCGGCAAGCATATCGGCCCGGTCGTCAGCGAGGCGCAGTTCGACAAGATCCAGGGCCTGATCCAGGTCGGCATCGACGAGGGGGCCAGGCTGGTCGCCGGGGGGCTGGGCCGCCCCGACGGCCTGAACCGGGGCTATTTCGTGCGCCCGACCGTCTTCGCCGACGTGCGCAACGACATGCGGATCGCGCAGGAGGAAATCTTCGGCCCCGTACTGTCGATGATGCCCTTCGATACCGAGGACGAGGCCATCGCCATCGCCAACGACACCCCCTACGGCCTGACGAACTACGTCCAGACGCTGGATATGGACAAGGCCCGCCGCGTCGCCCGCCGGTTGCGCACCGGCATGGTCGACATGAACGGCAAGGCCCGCGCATCCGGCTCGCCCTTCGGCGGGATGAAGGCGTCGGGCAACGGCCGCGAAGGGGGACCCTGGGGGCTGGAGGAGTTCATGGAGGTCAAGGCGGTCGGCGGCTGGGAGTAGCCTCGCCCAGAAACCACCCCTGCCCCGGACTTGATCCGGGGCCTTTCACGGTGAAGTACGAGTGTCGAAAACCGCGCTTTGCCGAAACAGGCCCCGGACCCCCCCCCTGCCCCGGACCCGATCCGGGGCCTCTGCCCGCTCGAACAGGCCCCGGATCGGGTCCGGGGCAGGGAAAAACTTCGGGAGCCTGCACCCATGCCGAAATACCACCCCGGCGACGATGTCGGTCCCCTCGACCCTTGGCCCTTCGACAACCCCGCCAGCGACTACCGCATCACGCGCGGCGACCCGCGCACCTCGGGCCGGATCGAGGCGGGCGGGCCGGGGCACACGACCCGCTACGGCATCTGGCGCTGCACGGCGGGGGCGCTCGACTGCACCGAGCAGGGGGACGAGATGTTCACCGTCCTGTCCGGAACCTGCCGCCTGATCGACCATGCCGGCGGCACCGTCACCGATCTGAAACCCGGCGACACCCATTTCGTCCGCGACGGGACGCGGGTGACGTGGGATGTGGCCGAGGATGTCACCAAGGTGTTCTTCGGCCACATGGCTGCCGGATATCGAGCATAGGCTCGCGACTTGACAGGGGAAGCCGCGCTCCGCATTTCTTCTGTACACCCGACACCCCACGATCCGGAGATTTCCCCATGAAGACACTGTTCGCCGCCTTCCTCTGCTTCCTGTGCCTGTCCGCCCCCGCCTTCGCGGACGAGGCGTCGGACGTGACCGATACGGTCTATTTCGACATGACCATCGACGGCGAGCCGGCGGGCCGCATCGTCATCGGCCTGCTCGGCAATGCCGTGCCGAAGACCGCGCGCAACTTCGTCGAACTGGCCACGGGCGAGAACGGGTTCGGGTTCGAGGGATCGGTGATCCACCGCGTCATTCCCGGTTTCATGATGCAGGGCGGCGACTTCACGCGCGGGAACGGCACGGGCGGCAAGTCGATCTACGGCGAGAAGTTCGCCGACGAGGATTTCCTGTTCGCCCACCAGGGGCGCGGGCTGATGTCGATGGCCAATAGCGGGCCGGACACGAACGGATCGCAGTTCTTCATCACCTTCGACGATGCGGAATGGCTGGACGGCAAGCATGTCGTCTTCGGCATGGTGATGGAGGGTCTGGACGTGCTGGACACGATCGAGCGGCTGAAGACCGATGGGCGCGACCGCCCGATGCGCGAGGTCGTCATCGCGGAGAGCGGCGCGCTCTGATCGCCCTCAGCCGCGCGATTGCGGGTCGATGACCAGCGATTGCGCGGCTGGAGTAACGAAGAAATCTTCGCAGGCTTTGGCGAAGGTATCGACGACCCGCCGCCGCCGCCCGCCGATCAACCCAAGCGACAGCGTCAGGGGCGGCGCGTCGATACCCAGCGGCATCGCCACGACCTGATCGCCCGCATAGGTGCGGTCGGCATGCGGGGCCATGTTCAGGATCGCGCGCCCCACCCCGGCCCCGACAAGGCTGCGCACCATCTCGTGCGTTGCCCCGGTGGCCGCGATTCTCGGCATGATGCCCGCGCGGTCGAATATCCGGTCGTAATAGCCCCGCACGACCGGCAGATCGAGCATCACGACCGGCGCATCGCGCAGCATGTCGAGCGTTGCCCGCGCCTCACCCGCGACGGGATCATCGGCGGATACCAGCACATACGGCATCGCCTCGATCAGCGGCACGATCTCGACCCCCGGGGGCGGCGTGTCCGCGACGAACAGGATGGCGTCGAATTCCCCGCCGAGCAGCCCCTGCTGCGCCCGCGCGGTATCGCATTCGACCAGATGCGCAGCGATACCGGGGTTTTCCTTCAGCAACGGTGCAAGGATCGACGGCAGGAAGGCCGGGGCGACCGGGGCGTAATACCCGATGCTCAGTGACCCGCTCAACTGGCCCTGCAATTCGGCGCCGGTGGATAGCAGGCTCTCGTAATCCTCGATCAGCAAGCGCGCGCGGGCGGCAATGACCAGGCCGCTGGCCGTCGGCTCGATCCCCTTGGCGCGGCGGCGATGCACGAGAGTCAGGTCCAGCCTCTCTTCGATCGAATCGATTGCCGCCGACACCGCCGAGGGCACCACCGCTAGTTCTTCTGCGGCGGCGGCGATGGATTTGCGCTCGACCGCGCCCAGAAAATATCGAAGGGCTTTAAGGGTTATGGCCACATCAAATCTCGGATTTCACGATGAAGAACATCAGTTAAATCTGTTTTACAGCGGTTCATAGTCCCATCATGCTGTCGTCCTCATCCAGCAGGAGCCGACCATGACCGTTTCGACCGATCCCGCCCTGCCCCCCGGACGCCCCGGTCGTCCCGGCGAGTGGAACCATGCGCCCGACGTGCTGCCCATCGCCGTCTCGCCCTTCTTCTCGTGGCCGCCGGAGCCGCGCCGGATGCTGGCCTGGGTCGCGGACCGGTGGTTCGCCCTGGCCGAGAATGCGATTCTGGCCGTCCTCGCCACCTTCGTCTGGGCCGTCGCGCAGCCGAGCCTGGAGACGACCGCGACGCTGGCCCCCGGCTGGATCGCCGGGATCTGGCTGCGCAACATGGTGCTGATGGTGGTGGTGGCGGGCGGGCTGCACCTGTGGTTCCACCGGCACAAGCGGCAGGGCGACCGGCTGAAATTCGACCCGCGCGAACTGGCATCGCGGGGCCGGATGTTCACCTTCGGCGGGCAGACCCGCGACAACATGTTCTGGACGCTGGCCAGCGGCGTGACCTTCTGGACCGCCTACGAAGTGCTGATGTTCCGGGCCATGGCCAGCGGCTATGCCCCCGTATTGCTGCCCGCCGAGAACCCGGTCCTCTTCGCGGTGATCCTGTTCCTGACGCCGGTATGGATCAGCTTCCACTTCTACTGGATCCACCGCGCGCTGCACTGGCCCCCGCTCTACCGCCTCGCCCATGCGCTGCACCACCGCAACGTGAATGTCGGGCCGTGGTCGGGATTGTCGATGCATCCGGTCGAGCATGTGATGTTCTTCAGTTCGGTGCTGATCCATTTCGTGATCCCCGCGCATCCGATCCACATCCTGTTCCACATGCAGCACCAGTCGCTGACGGCGGCGACCTCGCATACCGGGTTCGAGGGGCTGGTGATCCGGGACCGCAACCGCCTCGCGCTCGGCACCTTCCACCATCAACTCCATCACCGGTATTTCGAGTGCAACTACGGCAACCTCGAAGTACCGTGGGACAAATGGTTCGGATCGTTCCACGATGGCACGCAGGACGCCCATGCCACGATGAGGAAACGCCGAAAGCGTATCGCGAACGGATAAGGCGCGCCGTTTCGAGACGCCCGGTGCCGATTTCCGGCAGAATGCCCGGTCCCCGGTTGTCATCCGCCTACGGAAGCGGTTACGATGGTCCCCGAACCAGGCTAACCATAAGAATGCCAAGGCCTTTCCGTTTCAGGAACGAGCCGGGGCACAAAAACTTTCCGGGAGATACCATGACCGACGAGAACACGACGATCGAGCGGATGCTCGCCGACAGGACGGCCAGCCGCCGCGACTTCATGGTCGGCGCGACCGCGCTGGGCGTGACCGCGACCTCCGCGTCCGCATTGTGGACGGGCCGCGCCCATGCGTCGGAGCCGGTCAGGGGCGGGCATATGCGCGCCGGTCTGAACGATTCCAACACCGTCGACTCGCTCGACCCGACCACCTTCAACGCGACCACGATGATCGTGATCAGCCGCGCGTATCGCGACAGCCTGGTCGAGGTCGGCCAGGACGATTCGGCCCGGCCCGCCCTCGCCGAAAGCTGGGAAGCCAGCGCCGATGCCAGGGAGTGGCGCTTCAAGCTGCGCCCCGGCGTCGAATTCTCGAACGGCAAGAGCCTGACGAGCGAAGACGTGATCAACTCGATCAACCTGCACCGGGGCGAGGACTCGAAATCGGGGGCCAAGGGCGTGTTCGCGGGCATCAACGATGTCAGCGCCGACGGCAATACCGTCGTGGTCAAGCTGGATGACGGCAATGCCGACTTCCCGTTCCTGATGACCGACTATCACATGAACATCGTGCCGACGGTCGACGGCGCGGCCGACGCCTTCTCGCGCCACGGCACCGGGTGCTACAACCTGACCGAGTTCGAGCCGGGCATCCGCGCCGGGTTCGAGCGCAACCCCAACAGCTGGCAGTCGGACGAATTCGGCCATGTCGACAGTTGCGAGCTCGTCACGATCCTCGACGATACCGCCCGCGTCAATGCGCTGATGACCAACGATGTCGACATCATCAACCGCCCCGAGATGAAGACCATCGGCCGCCTGAAGCGCGTGCCCACGGTCAATATCATCGACGTGGAGTCGAACCTGGCCTTCACGCACCCGATGCGCACCGAAGGGTCGCCCTACGACGACAACGATTTCCGTCTGGCGCTGAAATACGCGACCAACCGCGAGGCGTTCGTCGACAAGATCCTGTACGGCTACGGCACCGTCGGCAACGACCAGCCGGTCGGCCCGAAGATGGCCAGCTACGACCCCGACCTGACCGTCGACTTCGATCTCGACAAGGCCGCCTATCACCTGAAGAAGTCGGGCCTGGGCGGCACGGCCATCAAGTACCAGTACGCCGATACCGCCTATAGCGGCGCTGCCGATGCGGCCCAGATCTTCCTGGAGGACTGGAAGAAGGCGGGCATCAATGTCGGCCTGCAGAAGGAGCCGAAGGACGGCTACTGGACCAATGTGTGGAACGTGCAGCCGTTCTGCGCCTGCTACTGGGGTCCGCGCCCGGTCGAGGACATGATCCTCTCGATCGCCTATCTGGGCGGGGCGGAGTGGAACGACACCAATATCGACATCGCCAGCGTCAATGCGCTGGTCGTCGCGGCCCGCGCCGAACTGGACCAGAAGAAGCGCACCGACATGTACCAGACGGTGCAGCACATCCTGTCCGCGCGCGGTGCCACCATCGTCCCCGCCTTCGGCAAGGACATCGCCGCCGCGAACACCAAGGTCGGCATCCCCGCCAAGCTGGGCGGCGGCTGGGAGATGGATGGCGGGCACTTCATCAAGCGCTGGTGGATGAACGCCTGATCCGCACCCCTCGGGCACATGACGGGAGCCGCCCGGAGCGATCCGGGTCGCCTCTTCTTGCCGATCTCGTGACCGGCAGGGCATGGTTTCGGCATGAACGCCGCTCGGAATATCGTCTCCGGGGCGTTTCGCGCCCCGTGCAGCCCGGACATGCAGCCCCGCCACCGGCGGTTGGCAATCCCGGCAAGCCTGTGCAAGGCTTCGTTAACGAATCATGGAGAACACGATGAAATCCGTCCAGACCACCCTCGCCGCCGCCGCGCTGACGACGATGACCGCCATTCCGGCGCTGTCCGCCGATATCGTGATCGGCGTGCCGAACTGGCCCTCCGTCAACGCCACCGCGCATGTCCTCAAGGTCGCCATCGAGCAGAACCTCGGCCTCGAAGTCGAGCTTCAGAACGGCTCCAACCCCATCGTGTTCGAAGCCATGGACAAGGGATCGATGCACGCGCATCCCGAAGTGTGGCTGCCGAACCAGACCAACCTGCACGACACCTATGTCAAGGACAAGGGCACCGTCGTGATGAACCCCAACGGGGTCGAGGCGTTCCAGGGCATGTGCATTCCGCAGGGCTTCGCCGACGAGCACGGCATCGAGAGCATCGACGACCTGACCAACCCCGACATCGCTGCCCTGTTCGACACGGACGGCGACGGCAAGGGCGAGATCTGGATCGGCGCGCCGGGCTGGGCCTCCACCAATGTCGAGAAGATCCGCGCCAAGTCCTACGGCTACGACCAGACCTTCGAACTGGAGGAATCGGACGAGACGCTGGCCTATGCCGATCTCGACAATGCGATCAAGGGCGACAAGCCGTGGATCGGCTTCTGCTACACGCCGCATTACGTCTTCGTGCTGCACGACCTGCACATCCTGACCGAGCCGGAATACGACGCCGCCGGGTGGAACGTGATCCAGCCGACCGACGATCCCGCCTGGCTGGAGAAATCCTCCGCCGGCATGGCGTGGGATTCGGCCTATCTGCACCTGCACTACTCCAAGGAGCTGGAGGACACCCAGCCGGAAGTCGCCACCATGTTCCGCAACATGAAACTGGATACCGAGACCGTCTCCGCCATGACCTACGCGCTGGTCGTCGACAAGGTGGACCCGCTGGAATACGCGGAGAAATGGGTCGCCAAGAACGAGGACACCGTTCTGGACTGGATGTCCGAATAATCCGCCATTACCGACAGGGGCCGCCGCATTCCGGCGGCCCTTTGCTGTTCAAGGAGGGGGAACGCGCATGACCGACCCGGTCGTCAAGCTGTCGAATGTCTGGAAGATCTTCGGCGAGCGCGCCGGCGAGGCCATGGCCGCCGTGAAATCCGAAGGGCTGACCAAGCCCCAGGTGCTGGAGCGCTTCGGCTGCGTCGTCGGGGTGCAGGATGCGAGTTTCGAGGTCGCGCGCGGCGAGATCTTCTGCATCATGGGCCTGTCCGGCTCCGGCAAGTCGACCCTCGTGCGCCACGTCAACCGCCTGATCGAGCCGACCTCCGGCAGCATCGACATCCTCGGCAGCGACATCTCGGCCATGAACGCCCGGGCGCTGCGGAAAGTGCGCGCGCAGCAGATCGGCATGGTCTTCCAGCACATGGCGCTGATGCCGCACCGGTCCGTGCGCGACAATGTCGCCTACCCGCTCGAAATCCGCAACGTCCCCAAATCCAAGCGCTGGGCCGTTTCCGACCACGTCCTCGGCCTCGTCGACCTGACCGGCTACGAGGATCGCCTGCCGCGCGAGTTGTCGGGCGGCATGCAGCAGCGCGTCGGCATCGCCCGGGCGCTGGCCTCGGACCCCGAAATCCTGCTGATGGACGAACCGTTCTCGGCCCTCGACCCCCTGATCCGGTTGCAGTTGCAGGACCAGTTCAAGGCGCTGGTCGCGCAGCTCCAGAAGACCACCCTCTTCATCACCCACGACCTGGACGAGGCCATCCGCATCGGCCACCGCATCGCCATCATGAAGGACGGCATCATCGTCCAGATCGGCACGGCGGAGGAGATCGTGATGAACCCCGCCGACGACTACGTGCGCGAATTCGTGCAGGGGATCTCCAAGCTGAAACTGGTCAAGGCCCATTCGATCATGGGGCCGCTCGCATCGGCCCCCGGCCCGCTGGGCGATGCGCCCCGTGCCGACGAGGGGGCCGATCTCGACCAGTTGATCGACCTGTCCGCCGAAACCGCCTCGCCCGTCGTCATCACGCGGAACGGCGTGGATGTGGGCTATGTCGACAAGACCCGCCTGCTGCGCGGCATCCAGGGAGGCAAGCAATGACCACCGACAAGCCGGAAACCCTTGCCGAGAACGTCGAGAGCGGGCGCGGTGGTGCCGCCGCCGTGCCGGGCGCGCCCTTCGCGGATGCCGGAGCCAATGATACCGGAGCCGCCGGTCCCGATGTCGTTGCCGCGTCGGACATCCAGGTCGACCACGCCGCCCTCGACGCCTCCATCGCGGCCTTCGCGGAGGAGAACGCGGGCTATTACCAGCGCGCGATCCACCGCATCCACGGCAGTACCAGCAGCTTTCCCAATACCTTCAACTTTTGGGCAGCGGTCGCGGGGCCGTTCTGGTCGGCGGCGCGCGGGGTCTGGGGGATGTTCTGGACGTTCCTGATCCTGGAGATCATCGCCTGGGTCCAGATCGGGCGCGGCCTGTGGGGCAATCCCGGGGCCAGCCTGCTGGAACAGGCCGCGCGCCAGCGCGCCCGGGCCGACGAGTTCCTCGGCCGTGCCGACGCCGCGCGGACGGCGGGCGAGGACCCCGAACGGTTCGAGAAACTGGCCACCAATATCGGCCGCGCGGCGGATCGCAGCATCGAGCAGGCGACGGCACTGAACGCCGACGCGATGAAGATCATGCTCACCGGCCTCGCCCTGCTGGCGGTGTTCAAGCTGGTGCAGGGCCTCTACGCGAACAAGGTCTACGAGAAGCAGTATTCCAGGTGGCGCATCGACGCGAAATCCGTCGAAAGCGGGTTCAGCCGCCGCCGCGCGGCCCTCGGCGCGGCACTGGTCGCGGCCATCGCGCCGCTGACGATCTACAAGTTCACCGTCGCCAGCCCGCTGGCCGTACTGAACGAATTCCCCGAAAAGGGCATCTCGCACACCATCCTCGGCGTCGACAACGAGACGCTGTTCACCCGTCTGGCCGGGTGGCTGGAGGCGAAGATCGATGCGGCGGCCATTGCCGGGGCCGACGTGTTCGACGGGGTGACGGCGGGCGTGCGCTCGGTGCTCGATGCGCTGACGCTGGCGCTGAACGGCACGCCGTGGCCGGTGGTCATGACCGTGATCGTCGTCACCGCGTGGCGGGCGGCGGGGCCGCGCGTGGCCATCTTCACCGCCGCCGCGCTCGCCTATATCGCCCTGCTCGGATACTGGGAAATCGCGATGGAGACGGTGGCGCTGGTGGGGGCGGCGGTGCTGATCTGCGTCGTCATCGGCATTCCGCTCGGCATCTGGTTCGGCAAGTCGAAGCGCGCCTACAACGCCGCCGAACCCGTGCTCGACCTGATGCAGACGCTGCCCGCCTTCGTCTATCTGATCCCGATCATCGCCTTCTTCGGCACCGGCAACCCGCCGGGCATCCTCGCCACCATCATCTTCGGCATGCCCCCGGTGATCCGCCTGACGGCGCTGGGCATGCGCGGCGTGCCGGAGAACATCAAGGAGGCGGCGACCGCCTTCGGGGCGTCGCGCGGGCAGGTGCTGAAGGATGTCGAAATCCCCCTCGCGCTGCCCTCGATCATGGTGGGGGTGAACCAGACGATCCTGATGTGCCTGTCGATGGTGGTCATCATCTCGCTGATCGGCGGCGGGGGGCTGGGCAAGACCATCCTCGAATCGCTGCAATACGCGGCCAAGGGACCGGGCCTGCTGGGCGGCTTCGCGATCCTCTTCGTCGCGATGGTCATGGACCGGATCGTCCAGGGCGCCTTCCGCAAGAGTCAGGAATGATCCTAGCGGCCCGGAACAAGGACCGCTCTGCCCCGGGCACAGCCGCTGCGCGGCACACCACGGGTTTCGCGGAGCGGTGCACCGCTCCGCGAGGCCCCGGATCACGTCCGGGGCAGGGGTATTCTTCCGGATCGGTCCGCTATACGCCGTTGGAATGACCGAAGAGAAAAGGGGCGGCGCAATCGATGCGCTGCCCCTCTTTTCCTGCGACTTCCGCCGAGCGCATCGCCGGGGTCACACCCGCCCCAGCGCGAACCCCTTGGCGATGTAGTTGCGCACGAAGTAGATCACGAACGCCCCCGGGATGATCGTCAGGCACCCGGCGGCGGCCAGCAGGCCCAGTTCGTACCCCGAGGACGACGCCGTCTTGGTCATGATCGCCGCGATGGGTTTCGCCTCTACCGCCGTCAGCGTCTTGGCCAGCAGCAGTTCGACCCAGCTGAACATGAAGCAGAAGAACGCCGCGACCCCGATGCCGCTGGTGATGGTCGGCACGAAGATGCGGAAGAAGAAACTGCCGAAGGAATGCCCGTCGACATAGGCGGTTTCGTCCAGTTCCTTTGGCACGCCCGACATGAACCCTTCCAGAATCCAGACCGCCAGCGGGATATTGAACAGGCAATGCGCCAGCGCCACGGCGATATGCGTGTCGAACAACCCGACCGACGAATAGAGTTGCAGGAACGGCAGCGCGAAGACCGCCGGGGGGGCCATGCGGTTGGTCAGCAGCCAGAAGAAGAGGTGCTTGTCGCCCGTGAACCGGAACCGCGAGAAGGCATAGGCGGCGGGCAGGGCCACGGACAGCGAGATCACCGTATTGATCGTCACGTAGATCATGGAGTTGAAGTAGCCCCAATACCAGGTCGGATCGCTGAAGATGACCTTGTAGTTCTCCAGCGTGAATTCCTGCGGCCACAGGGTAAAGCCGCCGAGGATCTCGTTCGTCGTCTTGAACGACATCGCCAGCAGCCAGTAGATCGGCAGCATCAGGAAGACGATGTAGAGCGTGGGGACGAGCCAGCGTTTCATGGATTGCCCCCCTCGCACCAAACGCCGCCCCGGGCAACGACCCGGGGCCTCGATGGTCCGGGTCGAGCACCGCCGCAGCCTGCCCCGTGACCGCGAGGCTCCGGGTCGTTGCCCGGAGCAGAGAGCACGAACTTCACCATCACCCCTCCTCCTGCCGCGTCATGATCGTGTAGAACAGCCAGCTGACCGCCAGCGTGATCAGGAAGTAGATCAGGCTCATCGCCGCCGCCGGGCCGAGGTCGAACTCGCCCAGCGCCTTCTTGACCAGATCGATGGACAGGAAGGTGGTCGAGTTGCCCGGCCCGCCCCCGGTCAGCACGAAGGGCTCGGTATAGATCATGAAACTGTCCATGAAGCGCAGCAGGATCGCGATGGTCAGCACGCGGTTCATCTTGGGCAGTTCGATATGGCGGAACACGGCCCAGCGCCCTGCCCCGTCGATCCTGGCCGCCTGGTAATAGGCATCGGGAATCGACGCGAGGCCCGCATAGGACAGCAGCACGACCAGCGAGGTCCAGTGCCAGACATCCATCATCACGACGGTGATCCACGCGGCAATCGGTTGCTGGGTATAGTCGTAGTCGATGCCCATCGCGTTGACGGTATAGCCGAGCAACCCGATATCCGGCAGCGCGAAGATGTTCCACATCGCGCCGACCACGTTCCACGGGATCAGCAGCGGCAGGGCCATCAGCACGAGGCAGACCGGCACCCACGGGCCTTTCCTGGGCATGGTCAGCGCGATGGCGATGCCCAGCGGGATCTCGATGGCGAGGATGATGCCGGTGAACAGCAACTGCCGCCCCAGCGCGGCCTGGAACCGTTCCGAGCGCAGCGTATCCTCGAACCACTCCACCCCGGACCAGAACCACACGCCCTGCGAGAAGCTTTCCTGCACGGAGTAGTTCACGACCGTCATCAGCGGGATCACGGCGTTGAACGCGACCAGCAGGACCACGGGAATCACGAACAGCCACGCGCGTTCGTTATGGGTCTTCGTCGCCATTACCGCGCCCCCTCGACCAGCCAGCCATCCGAATAGATCCGCGTCATGGCGGGGGCGAAGGCGAGATGGGTCGCCCCCTCCGGCACCGCCGCGCCGTCGCCGACGACCACATGCACCCTGGTCCCGGCGACCTGCGCCTCGACGATGCGGTGCCGCCCGGTATCGGCGACGCGCACGATCCGCGCGGGGATGCCGTGATCCGCGAGCGTCACGAATTCGGGCCGCACGCCGACCTCCGTGCGCCCGCTCGCACCCTGCGCGCCGTTCTCCGTCTCGACCGGCACGCCGTCGATCACCGCGCGGCCGTTGTCGATGCTGCACGGAATGATGTTCATGCCCGGCGAGCCGATGAAATGGCCGACGAAGGTATGCGCGGGGCGCTCGAACAATTCGACCGGCGTGCCGATCTGCACGACGACGCCGTCATCCATCACGACCACCTTGTCCGCGAAGGTCAGCGCCTCGGTCTGGTCATGGGTGACGTAGATCATGGTGGCGCGCACCTTGTGGTGCAGCTCCTTGAGTTTTGAGCGCAGTTTCCACTTGAGATGCGGGTCGATGACGGTCAGCGGTTCGTCGAACATGATGACGTTGACATCGTCGCGCACGAGGCCCCGGCCCATCGAGATCTTCTGCTTGGCATCGGGGGTCAGGCCCGCCGCGCGGCGTTTCAGCATGCCGTCCAGTTCCAGCATCACCGCGATCTCGCGCACCCGCGCCTCCACCCGCGTCTCCGCAACCCCCCGGTTCCGCAGGGGAAAGGCGAGGTTGTCGTAGACGGTCATGGTGTCGTAGATCACCGGGAACTGGAACACCTGCGCGATATTGCGCCGGTCCGGCGGCAGGGGCGAGACATCCACCCCGTCGAACAGGATGCGCCCCTCCGAAGGGGTCACGAGGCCGGAGACGATATTGAGCAGGGTCGACTTGCCGCATCCCGACGGGCCGAGCAGGGCATAGGCCCCGCCATCCTCCCAGTCGAGGTCGATTTCCTTGATGGCGTAATCCTGCGGGCCGGAGGGGTTCGGCAGGTAGGAATGGCGCAATCTGTCGAGCGTTATCCGGGCCATCTACGCCACCAGCCTCCCGTCGCCGTCGAAATAGAGGCACCCGGTCGTGTCGACGAAGAAACCGTGCCGCTCGCCCACGTCGTACGCATGGACCCCCGGGGACTGCGCGACCCAGATATCGCCGCCCATCTCGAAATGCGCGATGCTTTCGGCCCCCGTCAACTCGGTCACCTGCACGGTGCCGGAAACCGGGGCGGCATCGGGCGTGCGGGGGGCGGAGGTCACG
>Ga0115031_1002709_pt1 | contig 13163 bp, 10 predicted proteins | sample Maine_Asex4_meta_FD_87301 | JGI IMG/M metagenome (GOLD analysis project Ga0115031, IMG submission 87301) | Marine algal microbial communities from Maine, USA - Maine_Asex4_metaG | ecosystem: Host-associated > Algae > Red algae > Unclassified | place: Maine, USA | collected 2015-01-05 | reverse complement strand
CTCTACCCGCCATTCTCGGTAGCCGCCACCACGCAACGAGCACGTGGATGAGACATCGGTTCGACGGCAAGGCGAACGCGGGATCGACTCGGCGGCTCCCTCTGCCAGCGGTCTACCGATCAAACTCTCCCCATGAGATTGACCCGCGCCCCCGAACTGATCGTCATCAGGCATAAAATCATGAACCCTCCGGGCCGCACCGGTTCGCGGGGTGGACGTGCGCCTGCTTGTCTCTTACCGAAGCGACAGCCGCCTTGCTGATTTAGCTGACCTAGCCGATCTAGCAACTTTCTCGCTCCTCCCGGAACTGGAAGAGTGCGGAATCCGTGTCGATCGCCACCATGTGGCATGCTCCAGCAGAAGACACGGGTCGTCGACGACGGCTTTGCTGCATCGGGTCGCAGAACCTCGACAAGCGCTCTCCCCGTCTCCACTTCGAGGCATGACACTGGTGAGGGGGGCGATGCCGTTGCAGTCGCGGCCGCAGACATGCAGACACCGGGTTTTGATCAGGCCTACCTGCTTGAGGCGGATTCCAACGTGGACCGCCCGCTCTGCCACCAGATCAAGTCGGGCGTCGCCAGGTCCGCTGATCCGCCTCTCGGACCTCCCGCCGAACAGCTCAGTCCTGCGAGTCGCTCTCTTCGCTGGTCTCGTTCGCTTCCTGGATCCCTTTCCCCGGGTCATCCAGCGCATCGATGTTCTTTTTCGCCTGTCGGCCGAAAAAGAGCACCCCGAAGTTGGCGGCCGCGAGGCATACGGCGAGGATCCAGAGGTCAAAGGCGCAGGCGACTCCAAGGGCTCCGGCACACCAGAGACTCGCTGCGGTCGCCATGCCCTGAACGTTTCCGCCGTTCTTGAGAATGGCCCCGCCACCGAGAAAGCCCAGTCCGCCGATCACGCCCTTGGCAACGTGGGCCATCGAGGACTCGTTAGTGAAAGCCATCAGGCCCACGAGCACAAAGGCGCAGGAGGTCATGGCCACGAGAGGAAAGGTCCGCAGTCCGGCACTGCGGTCCTCCACCTCCCGATCATAACCGAGCGGCAGAGCCAGCAGAAAAGCTCCTGCGAGTCTGAGAGCAGCCAATAGCTCGGATTGAAGTTCAGGCAACATCGGATCGAAATCTAGGGGCGGACGGCGTCGAATCAACGAGCAGATACGCCGGTTTGTAATACGCCTTTAGGGATACAGAACTCTCAACCGGTCGGTGGTGTTGGTCTGCAAGGCCTGTGATTCTAAGACCATTTCCAGCCTGATTCAGCGCGAGTGAGGGTGGTTCGAAGATTTGAGTGACCGCCTATGGCGAAGAGTTGCGGACGACGGCTGTTGCTGCCGCTGAGCGTGCTGCGTCTCCGTCACGGGGCAGGCCCCGCGCTTGCTTGGCGATGGAAATACCTCGCTGATTCTACCGGCCTGCATCTGGACAAGGTCAGAGAGCGGCGAGCGGTCCTCTTCAAAGCGTCTGTTGCTTGAGCTGTTTTGCCGCCAGTGCGTACCCACCACCTCCGCCATCGATAAAATGAATGTGGTTCCCGTCGGTCACGCCGTGCACGTAACAGGTCATCAGGGAGGAATCGGAAATATGGATTCCGTAGTGCAGCTCCCCCAGATTTTTTCTGTCTTCCAGGTACTCACGAATGTCGGCAACCTGTGATTCAGAACAATCCAGCGTGAACCGAACCATGTCGTCGAATTTTCGGTAGTCAGAGTGCAGCTTCATGGACTTGACGTACTCGTCCTTGTTGAAAAATAACGGCGGCAAGCCGCGGTCGAAAATCCAGCTGCACAGCTGGATTTCCATCCTCCTGAAAAGCCCGGGCAGATTCAACTTGGAATAGAATCGCCTTTCGTTTTGGGCGCACGACGAGGCAGATCGATAGGTCATCCGTGACGGATGAACCGGATTTGCCGCACTAATTCGCCCGCCGAAAATCTTTCTTAATCTGGTGATGAAATCGGAATAAATCGTCAGGTTTGATTCGGGATTCGCTGCGACCAGCAACGACATGATACAACCATTGGTATTGGGTATTTCATTCCATCTGCAGGACAGTCCATCCATGTTGACCGAATTTCTCTCGGTGGACGGCACCTCGTACAAGTCCGGTCGGTTTTTGATGAGTCGATCCGCAGCAGTCATTCCCCCGCCCTTGAAAACCGCGACGCATTTTTTCGCATGAAGCTCGAACTTCGCAACCTGGATCGATGCGCCTTCATTGGCTAGATCCTTGACCGGCACCGCCCCAACCCTCAATTGGAGACCAAAGTTCAATTCGGCGATGTTCCGCAAAGCGGCCAGTTCAAGTTGTGCGGCCTCCCTGTATTGACTCGGAATCAGCATGGAAGCTCCATCGCCTCCAAAAGAATAAGGGAAATCTATATCAGTCAGCAGGTTCTGAATCACCACGATAGAGGCTGCGCCGATCGTGTTGACGTCCCTGTATTTCCCGTCCTGAATGGCTTCGGTTGAAGAGCGGATGTCAGTGACAAGCAAAACCCAGTCCTCGGGGACCTGTGCGAAATACCCGGAATTGGCGATATCATCGAATGTTACAAAGCTCTCAAGAGAGCTGTAAAAACTGTCATCCGTCATCATCGTGCAGAAGTCATTGATTGGAGATGTTGCCCATGAGAATCCAACTTCCGGAAACGGTAGGATCAATGGTGCAGTCCGTGAAGGCGGTTTGTGCCGATCAACAGGAGAAAGCCGCCCCGGCCATTGAGACATCGCGCCATCGAGTCAGAACCGGGGTCATGCATCGGGCCTTTCTGAACTCTCCTGAAGTGGCCTGGCGATCGAGGGGATTGAAGTGGTGTTGCATCCGTAACATGGTGACGATTCCGGTCCGATTTACAACAAAGATCCGTGGAGACCGTGCAGCTTGATGAGCCTGTTCGCGGAGAGAGCCCGAATTCCAAGGCTGTCGACTGCCCGCGATTCGAGGAGATCGACGCTCCTTGATCCAGTTCCTTGAGAAACGGAGACACGGGGTCGCTGGCGAGGGCTCGGATCCGATTCCTCGCGGAGAACATTTATGGGAAAAAGCCTTTGACCGTGTCATGGTTCAATTAAGATTCCACGGGCGGAGTAGCGCCGTCCACTCGGATCTCGGATCTCGGGCGTCGAGGCCGCACTTGATTCCACTCCCAGCAACCAAGAACCCATCCAAGAATGCAGAGGCATCCAAACACCTTGCCGCAAATCCGGCTTCTTCTCATTGGTCTCTTTGTCTTTCTGCTGATCGGGCAATTCTGCCACTTCGCGTTCTTCAGCGAATTCTCCGGCGGAAACAAGGCTTTCGAACTGAACAATGAGCATAATATCCCGACCTTCTACCAAGCGATTCTCTGGCTATTTTGCAGTTTCTTTTCATTTCGGATCGGAAAATCCAGCGAAAAATCAAACGCAGCACTTTGGTTCCTGTTCTCCTTCGTGTTCTTTTTCCTCAGTCTCGATGAATACTTCATGATTCACGACGGGTTGAGCAAACCCATGAAGGAAAGATTCAACCTGAGCGGAGCGCTTCATTTTGGCTGGGTGATTCCCTACGCGATCCTGCTGCTGATTCTTGCGCCCTTCGCATGGAAGTTCGTCAAATCACTGCCGAAGGCGTATTCCATCAAGTTTGTCTTCTCTGGAATCGTCTTCGTCTTCGGCGCCATGGGCGTGGAGATGATTGGTGCCGGTCGTCATGAACTCTATGGAAAGGGAGACAAGCTGTACATCGTGTTCACCAGCATTGAGGAGAGTCTGGAGATCATCGGGATAAGCCTGTTTCTCTATTTCCTGATCGACTACGCCTCCAAATTTCATCCACAGACTCTGCTCACCAGACGGCGAACTTTTCAGACATTGGGGTTTCTCACCTTCCTCGCGAGCCTGATCCTGATCGATCGACTGCATCTGATGCCATTCTAACCGAGCGAGAACGGCGCTTCGTTACGCCTGGATACCGGCATTTGCCTGGCGGGCTTTCCTTGCAGCTGTCAGGCGTGCGACCATTTTCAAAGTGATCTCGGTGGAATGATGAGGTGAGTGGGCTTGGATTCAGCGCCTGCGGCGAAGTATTTTGGTCGGCGGGCTGTTTGCCGCTGAGGGTGCTGTCTCCTTGTCACGGGGCAGGCCCCGCTCCTCGTCCGCGATAGAATATCTCGCCGATTCCAACCATCGAACTCTGTCAGTGAGCTAATTCCCCGACACGCCGGAGGCAGGCCCCTGCGACCGCATGGCGCCGACGACGCGTCAGACCGCCATGTCCTGCCTCTTTCCTAGGTTCGAGGGATGCCAGACATGGCCGCCAAGTGAGGCACGGCAGGAGAGGTCCGAGTGCCAGCCTTGCCAAGGTGGCTTCAGCGCTGCATGCGGTCATCGATATCCGCGTCCTTCTCGACGACTTTTCCCAGTCTCTTCACGGCGGTATTGACGTCAGCCAGTTGGGCCGACAGGACTGAGATCTGATCCCGAAGACTGGGGCCTCCAGTCGCGCCCAACTCCTGTTGAGCGGCCTTGATCCGAGCCACCTCGGCCTCGATCCGGGCGTCTTCCATGCCGTTGACGATGACTCCGATGACGAGATTGAGCATGACCATGGTGCCGATCAGCACGAAGCTGACAAAAAACGCCACGGAGAGAAGCGGCTGAGCCCTCGGCACGGCTGCCGGGTAGCTTGCCAGCTCCTGCGGGCTCAGGTTGTAGCCGCGGTAGGCATCGGATCCGTGGATCTGGATGTACATGACGTCTGTCCAGTCCTCGAGGGTGACCACTCGAAAGAGGCTCAGGAGGGAAGAGCCGAGGTTGCCAAAATGCACGGGGTCGTTTTTGCCGAAGAACATGACCCCGGCCACCCCGTAGATGTAGAATAGCAGGAGCAGAAGGATCGTCACGTAGCCCATCGACGGGAGACTTTTGAGCAGGGCCGTGACCAGCAGCTGGAGTTTCGGCACCGCTGTCAGGAGCTTGAGCGTCCGCAGCAGGCGGAAGAGGCGGAGGACGGGCCCGAACCCTCCACCCGCTGGCAGCAGACAGAAGGCGACGATGAGGAAGTCGAACAAGTTCCAACCGTCCTTGAAGAAGTCCTGCGGTCTGGGCAGGAACGCGATCATCTTGAGGACGATCTCGAGGATGAAGATCCCGAGAACGAGCTTGTCGAGAGCTGCCAGGAGATCGTGATGTTCCGCGACCATCCGGTCCGAAGTCTCAATGCCGACCAGAGCCCCCGCGAGGAGAATCACGACGATGATGAATCGGTTGAAACTCTGTGAATGGACGATCCTCTGACAAACGCTCTGCAAGGCCATCGCCAATGCTTTTCGATCTCTGTCCCGTTGGCAAGGTCAAGTCAACTGGAGCGCTGGAAATGTCGTTGATTTTCGCGTTGCGACGCTGATCACGCCCTTTGATCTCTGCTCCGTTGCGGATGTCTCGATCCATGTCGAGATGGTCTTCGCTGAGCCGCAGCAAGTGATGGGCGACGCAGATCATCACCGAGAGGCGCAATTCAAGAGACCCCGGTGACCGTTCCTGCCCTAAGGTGGAGCGTGACGTCCCGGCGCGCTGGCGTTGCCAGAGTACGAGGGGCGGGCTCCTCGCCCGCAACTCGCCGGGGACGTCGAGTTCCACCTTCAAGGCAAAACGCTCGAGCTCGACGAGGAATTCGAGATGAAATCATCGATACCCCCCGCTAATCAAGCGCCATTGGCTCAAGTGGTTCTCGGTTGTCCGGCATGACCCGAAAAATTGCTTGACAATGTTGAACGCAGTGCGATGGAAAAAGGACCATGAAAAAATCTTTGGCCAAACACAGTCTCACCGTTAAGCAGTCTCAAAAGCATGTTGGAGGCAATTACATCTACCTTCCATTGCTGTTTTCTCGAAAAGAAGAGGCGTCTCAGTAAACGACGCAGCCCGGACCCTGGAGTCATAGGTGGGCAACGAGTCTACTTGGCTTCTGGGGCTGTGCACTCAACGGCACCGGAGTGCAGAGTGGTTGTTGAAAAAACCACGAGTCACATTGGCGTAGGAACTGAAGACCCTACGGCCTCTATTCGGGTCGATGCCTAGCGGCTCATGTCCGCTATACTGTTAATCCTTTCTGTGAAGCTCGTGTTATCGGGCTGTTAGTCCGTCCCTCACTGCTCTGTCGCAGCGTTGGCGCTGTTCCTTTAGTGTTGCCGTTTCTAGCGGCTCTGTTTCCCTAGCGTTGCACTCTCTTCAGACCGGCGAGGTTGGCCTTTTGTCGGCCCGCTCAGCATGTCGCGCAAGCGGTAAGCAACGAAGGAGCACTTCTAGAGACTACCGGCCGAGGTAAACCAGTTCCCGGGTCGCTGGGTACTGCTTCGCGATTTTGTCCAGTTGCTCGAACCACGAGTTCCCCTTCCACCGCTTGGCATCGTACCTGCCGTCACACAACTTCAGCGCGGCGATCACATGGGCTTCATCACGCGCCTTGAAAGCGTGGTACAGGTAGTTGTCGGGCCAGCGTGAGCTTTCGGAATTTTCCTGAGCGTAAGTACCTAGGCCGGTCAGGAACCGTTTCTGATCGATGCCATAATGTCGGTAGGTATTGCTGGCTGGCTCCTCGCCATAGGCGCCACTCATGTAGGAGCGTACGACCACCCCGTAGATCTTGTTGTTTTGTTCTGCGGACATCGTCGCAGAGTCCAGCGCAGCCACCAGGCCATCATGCCAATCGGTTTCCGATTCACCGTGCCACTTTTTTTCCAGATACCACGAGTAGGCGCTGTAGAGAGGAAGGTAATCCGGATGATTGGCGACCGCCTCCCGCATGACGCTCTCTGTCTCTGTCTTGTCGAAGCCGCTCGCGACGGCCACCGTTAGCAACGTCTGGTAAAAGTGTGGATCCTCCTTCGCCTCTATTGGAGCCTCTGTGAGTGCCATCTCGGCCAGCTCAATGTTTTCGGTAAACTTCGCCCACTGACTCTTACTGACCGTGTGGGCCCAACCGCCTCCTCGGTGAAACCAGGCGATATTGATTAAGAAATTGGCGCGGGCAATCTGAGCCACCCCCTTCACGGCATCATCCTTTTCGGAATCCCTCCACTCCTCCAGGTTGTCTAGGTACTGAGTAAAATATCGCTCCGGTTGGGCCGTGTTGATCGAGTCATAGTCGGAGAATATATCGTAGAACACCTGCCGGCGCGTCTTTCCAGAGGGATAGGTCTCGTCGAAGGTCTCCACAAAGGCATTCAACTGAGCAAACTGCTTCCGCGAGACTCCATGCAGGATCGTGTTGTAGTCTGCGTATTCCGCATCCCAGTCCGTGGTAACAAAGACACGCCAGCCATATTTTCCTGGCTCCCCGAGTTTTAACTCCACCGCATGAGCCGGGGCCTGCGATCGTTGCGCCTCTTTGCAGGAAGAGGAGAAAACCAACGTCAGTCCTGCAACTGCGGAACACGTCCATAGGTGAAACAGCGAGTTCATTAGGTTCAGCAAGAACGGCTACTCCATGAGCGACCGCAACCGAGGAATGAAGAGGTGTCGGAATCGAAGCCAGGAAAATCTGCTTTTCATCAAGGTCGTTCTCGGTGGGCGGATAGGTGTCTGATGGTGAGCGTCAACCGGGGCGAAGCCCCGTTCTCCCCTGCTCCGGAGGAGGAGAAAACTTCATGCCTGTTGATTGCTCATAAGGTGGAGCGTGACGTCCCGGCGCGCTGGCGTTGCCAGGGGGCGAGGGGCGAGGGGCGAGGGGCGAGGGGCGGGCTACGCCGGCGAAGCCCGCAACTCGCCGGGGACGTCGAGTTCCACCTTCGAGGCAAAACGCTCGATCCCGACGAGGAATTCAAGACAAAACCATCGACCCTCCCCGCTAACCAAGCGCCATTGCCACTAGCAGGGCCCTTGTACCTAGTAGTGCGGGTTCCCTTGACGACCTCGTTTCGTTGTGGTAATACGGGTTATGAAGCCTCAAGTTTGTCTTGCCGCCATCTTCGCCGTGAGTCTCCCGCTGCACGCGGCAACGGTAGTCATCGACACCCTTGACGTCCGGGGCACCGGAATCTTTGGACATCCCAGTATCACGATGTCAACCCTGAACGGCGGGGCATTCCCAGGGACGCTCGTGGCGGATCCCCTCGACTTCCAGATCACCTATGGAACGTTGGATCTGGATGGCGACGGCACGGCGAACGACTCGGTGACCTTCACCCTTCAGGTATTGGGAGGAGGCGCTAACCAGAGGGCATTTGGTCAAGGCATTGACACTGGTTTCGGCAGCTTGAACAACGTCACAGCCACGGTCACTGGCGTCTCTGGTTCGACCACTGATTCCGGGGACATCATCGTTTTTGACGGATTTATCGGAGCCAATGTCGGCCTCGGGTCCGGCGAGGCAGACACGCGCAACGTCGACATCAATGGCACCACGGTAAATTTAGCTACCACCGGCGCGGGGTTCCAGTTCGTTGTCAATGGTTTGGATTTTTCTCCCACATCAACCGTGCTCTTTGACAACTCCGGTGGGAGCGGCGGAAGCATCGTCGCTCGATCCTATGATCTGCAGTTCAGCACGATCCCCGAGCCCTCCAGGGCTCTCCTGCTTTGCTTTGCAGGAGGTTTGATCGCCTTGCGAAGAAAGAGGTAGTGGCTGGACCGGTCGGGCTAGGCCGAATGGCGCTTGGTTCGTGGGGGGGTGTCGGGTACTCTGGGCGGGATTTCTTCCTCTGGGATCGAACCGGATCTACCCTGCCTTGTCGTTTGGAGCGATCGCAAAACAGCTTGCCTTGAGGTAGGGAACGAGGCTCCCTCCTCGTCCGGGGAGGAGCGAAGCGACGGACCGCCGAGGCCCAAGGCTGCCCCGTAGCAAGTGGGTCGATGCTATCGGGACGGGGATGAGGGCGTCGTTGGTCGCCTAGGGCTCCCTGCGGAGGCGCAGGGACGCACCTCCCTACCTTTCGCCTAAATGGTCTTATACGGGTGAACGCGCTCGACCTGCACCTGCTACCACCTGGATCGCGGCTCTGGACCTCCGCTTAAGGAGGTCGGGATGATGGAGATCAACGATGAGCCTGACCATAGTGGCTTCCCTCTCTCGGCCCGCGCGGAATCGATCAACCATCAGGAGTCTCAGGGGAAAGGTCAAGATTGGTAGACTACCCCCGGTAGGACCCCCGTCAGGCCCTGATACTACTGACCCCTGCGAAGGCTTCTTTCGGTTGTCTGGAAAATCGGTGGCGCTTCATTTGATGCAAGGCTAAGTCATTTGGGATGAGATCCAGAACCCTCCGTGCCACAAGCTTTTTACCTTCAAGATGCGTGGAGAGAATGTTCGTAATTTTACTGTTATTGTTGACGCTGCTTCTGACCTCATTTGCGAAAGGTGCAGTGACTATGATTTCCTATTCCGGATCCATTAGCACTGTTTCTGATCCCTCCGGTACGTTGCCCTCAACGATCGTCGTAAGCTCTCCTGTCACCGCAACGCTATCGTATAATAATGGCGCGATCGGGTCCGGTTCGGCTTTTAACCAGACCTATATAACGGCGCTGGATTTGAAACTAGTCCTTCAGACGGCTTCGGACACTTGGACGATTTTTGGAAACAACAGTACCGATTCTATCAACGTTCAAAGTGGTAGTATTGGCGAAGATCTCACGGCGAATATTCAGGGAAGTACCGCTACGAATATACCTGGCTTTGCGGGCAGCTATTTGGCAACATTTGACATATCAAAATTTGGTTCCTTTGCCTTTTTTCCATCTGCAGACCTTCCCCAAGAAGACGACAATATACCGTTTGGATTGGCGAATAGTGTCAGTGCGACCGTCTTTAATTTGGATCCAGCTGGAGCATTCGTTTCTGACATCGTATTTTCTCTGGACCCTAGCTCGTTCCAAATCGTTACAGATCCAGCACCTATCGTGCCCGAGCCATCGCGGGGAATACTTATGATGAGCGCTCTATTGCTAATCGTGTTTCGTCGTTGCAGGAGTAAGCGAGAATTCCATCACCAGTGTCCGTAGAGGAGGCACTGAGGGGATTAGCCTATGATTATTGACATTTTGTTCCGCCACCGATCGCTTGAAGGAGTCAGTGCGGTCTTTGGGACCGACGCATAGATACCGATCACCCGGCTCGCATGGTTCGCGCTCGACAGGTTGCATCTGCCAGCGATCCACCCGCGGGACATACGTGTGCTGCGTGCGATGGCCCACGCGACTCCATGCCTCGTCTGGTCCCCGCGGCGCTTCGCCAGAGGCAACAACTATGAGCCTGTCCCTAGCGGCTTCCCGCGGCCCTTGACCATAGCTTGCGAAGCGAGCACCTTTAACCATCAAGTTTGGATGGATACGCTTATTGGGCCGAGAGAGCTCCCAGGGCCTGACGAATGGAGGGGTTTGGTCATGTCTCCTTCTCTTCGCCCTCTCCGCCTGTCAAAAAGATGCTCCCCCGGTGACAAACGCCCCCCCAAAGAACCCTTCAACGTCTGGCGATCCTGTGGAGGACTCTTCGACGGCGAGCCCTGGACAAACGGCGAGTCCTGAACAAACGATCGCGGAAGCGCTGGCTGTCACCAAAGCTAGACTCAAGCTCGCACGCCAAAACCCTCCGCCCCAAGAATTCCACGATTTCGTGAAGGATCTTGAGGAGCACGGCAAGTCTGAAAAATTTGGCGATCTCATAGAATTTGTCAGTCGCTATCAGTGGACGTATACCGATGAAGTCTTCGCTCTACTCGAAAAAATGAGTCCCACTCAGGAAACGCAAAACGCTCTGAGCTCATTCGGGCGTACCGCCTACCATCTAGGGGGTTTGGAAAAAATTACCGAGTTCGTGGACCAGCTTTCACCAGAGATGCGCCCTTACCTTGCCTCAGGGGCGGTCAAAGAAGGAACACACGAGAGTCTCCTTCACGCCCTGACCATCCGTGATATGCACATATCGCCCGATGACTACAAAAAGCACTGGGTCGAAGACGAATACCTCATCGGCTGGAGCTCTGCGCCGAACAGTACAGACAAGACTTTAGAAGCAATCAAGACCTACTGGGGCGAGGATGCAGGAAGGCCGCTCGCAGTATTCTACTCCACTTGGGTCTCCGCCTCCCCAATCGAAGCAGGAAACCACCTTCTTGCGAATGTCGATTCTCAACCTTCCCAAGAGTCGATTCGACGGTTGCGAAGTCAGTGGCTTCGAAATGACAAGGCAGGATACCAAAAATGGCTTCAGTCGCTTTCGAAAAGTGATCAGGCCAGGATGGAGGGACTCTAGCTGGGATCCAACGATAACCTGTCCCTAGTTGCTCCTTAGGCTGCTCCCTGGCGAAGCGCCTTGTAGGTTGATCTCGGTGGAGTGGAGATTATGTTTCAATATGATTACTCAAGAGGATGTGTCCAGGCTCAGTGCTTCGGAGAAGGTCGCCGCGATGGAGATCCTTTGGCAGGCACTGCGACCTGATTCCTCGGATGATGCGATCTCCCCTAGGCATCGCCGGATTCTCGACGAGCGCGCTGATCGTCTTGCTAATGGGAAAACAGCTTTCATCTCTTGGGAGCACGCGAAGCAGAAGATTGACGATTCGACGACTCAATGAAGCTCGTCATTCTCCCAGAAGCCGCAGGTGATATTGTCGACGGTTTTTGGTTTTACGATAGGAACTATGGGAACTATGAGCCTGTCCCTGGTGGCTCGGTGGCCCTGCCAGCCTAGGCGATCGGTTTCCTGCGGAGATCCCGAATCACTCGAAGTTCACCCCATTCGGCGCCCTTCATCGTGCGGGAACCGCTTTTTCGACGCGGGCCAAAGAGCGATCGATTGCGCTCGAAGAGCCGCTCCACAAAGGGCTGGGCACCGACGACAACTCCATCCGAAAAGTAGCGTACGCGGCAGCGCAGAACCTGTGGGAGAGAAAGTTCCCCGCCTCGCTTCCACACCTCGAGGGCTTTCGCCCGGGAGAACCCAGCGCGGATCGCGTGGCCCTTTGCGTCGATTCCCCGACGCTCCTCACCGACCCCGAACAGCACCAGGCGGTAGGCGGCAGCGACCTTTTTCCAACGGTCTCGGCAATTCTCCTGCTCTCCTCCGTACTCGAGAAGGATCGCAAGCCGTTCTCGAGCCAGGATCCCACTCTGGTCCGTCCTGCTTGAGCCCACCGCCTCCCCGTACCCAGACCAATGGTAGTCCTTCGGGTCATCCACCAGCTTGGCTCGGACGGGATTCAGATCGATGTACGCCGCCATGGTGAATAGCGCGTCCTCGGAGCCCTCGACCAAGACGCTCTTATAGCGATCCTCCCACAGAGTGCCTCGCCGTCCTTCACGCCGGTTGTACCAGGAGGAAAATCGCTGCTTCAGCGACTGCATGAAGCAGGCCATCGAACCAATCCGATCAAGGTACCCAGCACGGATCTGCTCAATTCTGCGGGCATAGCCCGAGGCATCCGACTGACTGCCGCTCGAAACCTTGCCGCCCTTGCCACTCTCCGCGTCCTGCTTGATTGCGAAACGAAGGCGGTTCAGCTCGTTGCTCACTCCCGCAACGTGTTCCTCGGAGTAGAGCACCGACAGTCTCTCCAGAAGGTCCTCATCGCTCCAGCTGGCCAATTTCTCCTGGATCTCCTCCGGGTCCGGCACGTCGAGGAGAACATGGAAGTGGTTGGACATCAGGCAGTAAGTCACCACCCGCACCTCGAGGAAGGCCTCCAGCTTGCGCATCGTCTCTCGGAAATACTCCTTCTCCTCCCCACCAAAGATGAATGTGCGGTCCACCACCCGCGACATGCAGTGGTAGAAACTCCGCCCCTCGCCCAGAAGTCGTGCCGTTCTCATGAACACTTCCCATACACTGTTCGAACGACCATGCAACCGCTTTCCAACTATGAGCCTGTCCCTAGTGGCTCCTTTGGGACACCTACGCCAACGGCGAGTTCGCCGGGGCCGCCAGACCATTGATTTTCAAGAGCCACGAAAAGCTCCTCTGGGGAGGCGAGGAAAAGCTGTGGAAAGCGAAGTCGCACAACGAGATCTGGATTGAGGGAAACACTAGTTTCAGGCTGTCGGAAGACTTCGCCGAGATGAGAGGAAATTGGGTGCCGAACCCCGGGGACAAGCAAACCGCACGCCGGGCGAAAGACTAGAGGGCGACTATGAGCCTGTCCCTAGTGGCTCTTCTAGTTTCAGGCTGTCGGAAGACTTCGCCGAGAT
>Ga0115031_1002701_pt1 | contig 13173 bp, 11 predicted proteins | sample Maine_Asex4_meta_FD_87301 | JGI IMG/M metagenome (GOLD analysis project Ga0115031, IMG submission 87301) | Marine algal microbial communities from Maine, USA - Maine_Asex4_metaG | ecosystem: Host-associated > Algae > Red algae > Unclassified | place: Maine, USA | collected 2015-01-05 | reverse complement strand
CGGTGCGAAATCCCATGATGCTCACAGGGCGGAATCCCATGATGCTCGCGGTGCGAAATCCCATGGTTCCCGCGGTGCGAAATCCCATGGTTCCCACGGTGCGAAACCCCATGGTTCCCGCGGTGCGGAATCCCATGATGCTCGCGGTGCGGAATTCCATGGTGGCCGCGGTGCGAAATCCCATGATGCTCGCGGTGCGAAATCCCATGATGCTCGCGGTGAGAAACCCCATGATGCTCGCGGTGCGGAATCTCATGATCCCGCGGTGCGGAATCCCATGATTCTCGCGGTGCGGAATCCCATGGTTCCCGCGGTGCGGAATCCCATGATGCCCACGGTGCGAAACCCCATGGTGCCTACAGTGCGAAATCCCATGGTTCCCACGGTGCGAAACTCCATGATACCCGCGATGCGAAATACCATGATGCCCGCGGTGCGAAATCCCATGATGCCCTCAGCGCAGATCCCATCATGATCTCAGCGCAGAATCTCGTAATGCACGCCATCCTCCCGTAATGACCGCAGCGCGGTCCCCCTACATTAGCCCCCCAGGGATAATGTTTTTTTGACCGCAGAGCGGTCACCTTATATTTGACCGCAGCGCGGTCTTTAATCTAAAAAATCAAAAACGTATTCATCCTTATATTCAATTTCAAAAGAATTGAGGGAATGCATATATTCTTCTTGAAACGTCTTTTTACGATGGTGTTCTTCTTGATTTTTTATATAATCGATAATAATGCTTTGTTCTCTATACCCATGTGAGAAAACACCATATCCTGATTGCCATGCAAATTTATATGGACATAAATTTCTGTCATTAATGTAGACATTCGAAGCTTTTTTTATGTCTCTAACCAAATCTTCAATTAAATCTCTACAGTTGTAATCAATAAAAATATGGATGTGATCCTCTACACCATTTACTGCGAGTGAATAGTGGTCTCTAGAATTGATGATGCCGGAAATGAATCTAAATAAATCAGGGCGCCATGATTTATGTAATAAAGCTCTACGATATTTCACAGCAAATACAATTTGCAGAGTTACTTTTCGATACGTGTTTGCCATTTATTTATTTATGCGCTCTACCACACAGATGTAAACAAGGTCGTTTTATTGTTTGTGGACGGTAACATGCTTTGTTTCCTTGGTTATCATTAATTTGGGTGACCCCTCTGGGGTCATAAAACTCGCAATATTGCATATTGCTAACGTAGGAGGACCGCTCTGCGGTCGACAACCATAGCGCACAATCCCATCATCACCACAGCGCAGAATTCCATCATGACCCGCAGCATAGAATCCCATCACGACCACAGCGCAGAATTCCATGATGACCCGCAGCATAGAATTCCATCACGACCACAGCGCGGTCCCCCAAATTTAAAAAAATAGAATTTGACAATAAAAACGTACAGCGAGTATACGACAACTATATTAAGTCTGTGGAAACAGTGGTAAGACCCTTAGCTTCAGATGACCGCCTAGATATTTTGATGGAAATCAACAGTCATTGCTACAAAAACATGCAGCTGAATACGGAAGGAGTAGAGATGGATCTACTACTGAATGCCATCGATCATATAGGTACCCCAGAAGAGGTATTGAAACCCTTAATTGCAAGTTTCTTTATTTTCTGAAAATTATAACCTATGAATAAATTCCCACTGTTATTTATCTTATTGTTGCTTGGTTGTAAAAACGAATCAAGTGAAAAAAATGTAGCATCAATTATAGTTGGTAATGATTCCGAATTAAAATATGAAGAATACTTTAATGGTAGTGCTGCAGGCGAATTGATGAATGTTCAATCCATAACAAAATCAATCATAAGCATATTAATTGGGCAAGCCATTGATGAGGGTATTGTACAAAATGAGAGGATAACTTTAGGAAATTATTTCCCAGACATCAGCACAGATAAAAAGTCAATTACCATCGAACACTTATTGAATCATACCTCTGGAATACAATGGGAGGGCTTTTTAGAGCACGAGAAATTCTTAAAATCTAAAAATCCAACCGACTATGTTCTAGCAAAAAAAATCGAGAATGAACCCGACATGATTTATAATTATAATTCGGGTGGGACTCATTTATTGTCGGCAATTCTGACAAAAGCAAGTGGTAGATCTACGCTTGAATATGCCCAAGAAAAACTTTTTACGCCACTCGGAATTAACAAGGTGACATGGGGAAAATTGAATGACGGAGTTTATGATGGCGCTGGGTTTAGTTTGGAAATGTTACCGAAAGATTTAATTAAAATAGGAAGTATTTTTCTCAAAGAGTCTAATAATACAGAGAAACTAATTTCAAATAATTGGTTACAAAAAATGACTAGCCAGGATCTGAAAAAAGAAACAAAGTGGGGTGTAAAAAATTCGAAGCATGGTTACGGTTGGTATTCTTCCTATGATAAAAATCAAAAAATATTGTATTCAATGGGATATGGGGGCCAATTTATATTCGTACTACCTGATAAAGAATTAGTAATAGTTTCGACTCATGAGCATGATACTCCTCGTGGAATTGAGCAACAAGTAGATTTTTTAAAGGAAACATTTCCGGAGTTATTGGAAAAATATGGAAGCTAAAAAAGTATCTCCAAGTTGAAATCTCTCAGATCATTGGAGGGCTCAAAGATTTTATTCTCGTATATGGATTTGGTAGACATTAGCTTGAGAAATACCAATAAATGAAAACACGGCAATTATTTCAGAAAATAGATATTAAGTTGTAATTTATCTTGTAATGAACATTTACCTTACAGATACTCAAATAATCCATTCATTGAAGAAGTCCATTGCCATTTTATTGGTCCTACTTCCCTGCCTCGTAATTGCTCAGAATGTAGATATTCCAGATGCAGCTTTCAAGCAATTTCTCTTGGAGGAATCGAACATTAATACCGATGGTAATGGTGAGATATCCACCTTCGAAGCAGAATCTTACAATGGAGGAATTTATATTTATTCAGATATAGACGTTCAGGATCTATCAGGGATAAATGCCTTTGTCAATATTAAGACCCTTAGATGTGAGTGTACAAGTCTTCAAAAACTTCATCTTAATAATTTAAGCCGACTAGAATCTTTGACTATAAACTCCGATGGTCTTTTGAGTGATTTTATGATACAAGGGCTGCCAGAATTAGAATGGGTTGATCTTAGAAATAATCAAATTTTTAGTACAGATTTGACAAGTTCTCCAAAGCTAGAAAGACTATTCCTTGATGAAAACAAATTGACAAGCTTAGATCTCAGTCAGAATCTTTTACTCAGTGAAGTATATGGGAATGATAATCTAATTGAAACCCTCATCCTTCCTCCCAATTCTCAGGAACTAAGCAAGGTCGTTTTAAAAAATAATCTGTTAAGCTCCTTCTCAGCGAGTTCCTATCCTGAATTGGGTAGAATTGATCTCATGGATAATAAATTGGAGTCAATCAGCCTTTCGGATTTACCTATGTTGTGGGGCCTAGATTTATCAGGAAACCTTTTAAAGGAAATACATCTTGTTGGGGATTTGTATTATCGGGCATCTCTCTTTGATCTTAACGGTCGTCTCATGATTTCTGTTAAGAATCAACCATCTCTAGATGTATCTCAGTATGTTCAAGGCACCTACCTTCTTGAAATTCAAGACTTGGAATCTGGGCAGAAGATTCTTGAGAGAATTGTTGTTGGGAACTAGGGTAGGATCGCTTTCGCAAATATTGATTGAGACTATTATACCTAAGCATTGATAAACGCCTTGAACATTTTCTAAATTATAAAAATAGACCAGTCAGTAATGTATTTTTATAAAATCAACTTACATATGATCCGGTAAGAACTTCTTAAATCAAAGAGGAGGCCTAAAGTAGTATAGCCTAAGCATTCCATACAGAATTCCTATATTAGGTCAGCTAGTAATATGCGGACGGTTAAATATGGCTAGGGTTATGAGTTGAGTAAGATAGTAAATTGAGGTGGTGTGATAAGATTAATCAATGAATATGACGAAGCAACAAATACTGGATTTCATTTCACGAATTGATAATTTGACTTCTGTTAAAAAGCTAAAGTTTGGTAAAATGGATGTCAATCATATGGTATGTCATTGCACGGATTTTTTTAGAATGGCCAAAAGAACAAAAAATCAAAGGAATATGGAGTAGTTGATCTAAATGAAATAATCAAACTTTCTCGATCGGGAAAACTGCGCCTGCGCCTGAAGGATTTGGCCAAATAGAAGAATATTGAACTTTGCCAACAGATTTTGAAAGTGACATAATATTTCTCAAAGAACACCTTCTAGAATTTTCAAAATTGAAGAATGAATTTGAGTTCACAGAACATCCATATATTGAAAAAATGGACAGAAAACGCTGGGTTAATCTTGCTGTTTACCATTTAAATCATCACCTGAATCAGTTTGATGTTTGACTTATAATATTATTAATTGAAAAGATCAATGGCTGATAACCGGAGATGATCTTCATGCTCTTTCGACTCACAACGCATTTCGGAACAATTGTAATAAACATAATTATATAAAATGAAAGATAGACTATATAAAATAGGTATATTTTTAATATCGTTTAGCAATTTGTTAGCACAAGATTCATTGAATATAGAATCATTGCTTTCAATTGATATGAATGGACAACATAATTTAGCTGCTTTCGCAAATAATTTTGACTGTTTTAATTGTGGCACTAGCAGGGTAAGAGACAATCCATTTTTTCATTTCGCAATCTATCTTGGGGTTACTAATAAACTCATCATTAATGACAATTTTAAGATTGAAACAGCAATTTTCTCTGAAGAAAGAAGTCATTCAGGAGGAAATAATACCTTGGCAAACATTATATTTTTTCCAAAGATCTTACTTGAAGCTAAGGACACTTTTGATTTTTTAAAAAAGAAAATTGGTGTTAAGCTGAAAGGAGGTGATTACTGGGATGAGGATGTTCAAGATATATTAAGACTATACAACATAGATTATCATTGTCTTCAAATGGAGCTCTCAAAAAACAAATGGGCTTTATCATTCATGACTATTGGAGATTTGAGCTCAAATGTTGGTCTTGATTTAACACAGGTTTATAGAACGTCGCTAGGTTATCGCAGCGCAAGATTCAATAATTCTACTCATGTAAGTTTAAATGAACTTTCGACAAGTGAATTTGCAACGCATACTGTTGATACAGATTGGAATATATCTAATTACTCAAAATTTACTTTTTCAGAAAATTCATTCATTGAAGGTCAATTTTCAATAAGACTAAATCGAGATTTAAATACTTCATTTGCGGCAGCATTAATAGGAAACTACAAAGCAAATCAATTAAGTTTATTTTATGGTCTACGGTATTATGAGGCAACATTTAATCGCGGTTATAATGGACGAAAACCTAGGTATTCAAGAAGTGGTGAATTTGTAGGGGATCAATTATATCCATTAAAAAATTACTATAGACCGTTTTCTCAATGGGCAGTCTTTACTCATACCCAAAACCAAAATATTTTAGCTTTAGAAATTGGGGCGCAATGGGAAAAGAAGCTGTACAAGAAATTTTACTTTTTTAATGACTTTGATATAAACACACAATACAGTTTTACGGAAAAAACATTCAAAGTATTTCCATTCTATAACATAGGACTTAATTGCAAATTCTTAAATCAGTTACATGCAAGACTATCTCTGACGAATAAACAAATGAATTTATACTCCTTCTATCAAACCTCAGAAGCAGGTAAAATACCTTTTTTGTCTCTTGGGGTCCGGATGAAGTTAAATGAAATACAATGGATGACTAAACACGGTAACAAAATTCTTCCTTCGTCATAACTCAAAGTAGTTAATCACTAAGTAAGAATTAAATGAAGTCCATGAAAACAATAAATGATTACCTTCAGATAGCACCTCTCTGTGTTTCGCTATAGAGACGCAGTTTGTTGTAGTCCACTAGAATAAGTTCGCCAGCTCAAATAAGTGGCGCGTCAATTTTTGGTTTATCTTTATTATAATTATTTACGGTCCAGTGGCAATTGAATCAAGAAAATCTTGAATTTAGCGAAGTAGGTTATATGATAAATGAAATCACGACAAAAGAAGAATCACTAGAAAGCACACAACTTAGCTTTTATTCGTTTTTTACTAAGTACACCTTGATGGATGAGTATGGCTTCAGCTCTGGTGTGTTTAGACGTTTATTTAGAAAAATCCTGCCCAGAGTTCCTGAGGTGGATTCTGTTGAATATATTCTATGCACAAAGGATGGTTCCGTTCCTTATCTCCTTTCACTTTTAGAATTTGAAAATATTTTAGATGGTCAGATATTTGAAGAATTAGACTTAAGTATAAAGGCGCTTTGTTCCAAGGTTATTGCCTTTGGAATAGATAGTGATGTTAAGGCTAAGTATGATTTCCTTAAGTTAGATTCAAAAGCTTTTGAAAGTCTGCTTTCTAGAGTGAATGGTCTAGCGGAATGCAAGAGGAAAGAGATGGTAGAGTTAATATCTTCCTTAGATGAAATAGAATTGTTGACCAATGAGTTGCGAAAGAATAAGCATAAAATTGGGACAAATTTCCATCTTACACTAACGACTCGTAAAACCCTTGAATATATCCATCGGATAAAGGAGCTATTAGAGTTACGCATAAACATTAGATCCAAAAATCATTGGGAGAAAATCTTTTTAGATTATCTTGAGTATGGTAAGGGGAAGGATAGTGTCAGACGCTATTTGAACAGACATTCTGATTTAGTTGCTTTGGAAATCGTAGAGCATACGTCCAATAAGGGAGGAAAGTACATCGCTGAAAGCCGGAGGGACTATTGGAAATTTTTCGGTAGATCATTGCTGGGAGGTGGGATCATTTCGTTGTTTGCTTTTTTGAAACTTTTTATTGATTCGTTTGAACTGACTCAATATCAAAATGCTTTTTATTACAGTATTAATTATGCTGTGTGTTTTATAGTTGTCAAAGAACTGGGAGGCATTATTGCAACGAAACAACCTGCAATGACAGCATCGACCATTGCCAAAAATATTGATGCTCAAGATGACCTAAAGATTGATTCAATAAATAGTATCGCTATACTTATACGTAAAGTTTTTAGAAGTCAATTTATTTCCATCATTGGCAATTTTATCATGGCCCTATTACTTGCAGGAATCATTATGTATTCTTTCCAACTGTTTAGTTTTGAAAATCTTACTGAAGTCATCAGACCAGAGGTTTTAATGAAGAAGGTAATTCCAACAACAAAGTTAGTCTCATTTGCGGCCATCGCTGGATTGTATCTGGCCTTGTCCGGGTTAATATCTGGGTGTGTGGATAACAAAGTAGTAGCCTCAAAGATTGGACATCGGATTAAGCACAGTAAATTATTTTTTAAGAGTAAAGGTCTGGCTTATTTTGCAGAAAAAAAATTAGGCGCTTTAGTTGGTAACATATGCTTAGGATTTTTTCTTGGCTCAACTTTTTTACTTAGTAATATATTACCGCTTGATCTAGATATTAGACACATTGCTTTTAGCTCAGCAAATGTTGGCTATTCTGTAGTCAACTATGATTTTAATCTCGATTATATTATTTTGGCTCTACTCGGAGCGTTGCTCATTGGATTAGTGAATTTTATTTGTAGTTTTTCTCTTACCCTTTATCTAGCCTTAAAATCACGAGGCGCAAATTTTAAAGTAGTCCCTAAGATTATATTAGCAGTAATTAAGGATTTTTTTAAGAACCCTTTACGTTATTTCTTTTTTATGTCTGATAACTTGACTTCTAAGCAAGAAAAATAAAATGAAGAAAGCATTTATTAATATCTTAAAATGTAAAATGGAATTTCGGTTAGGTGTTTTCTTTTTTCTTGTCTTTATGACCTTCAGCTGCTTGGTCCAAGACACGAGACTCACCACAATGAAAAACTATCTAAAGCCAAATTGTGAGACCAGAACACCTCCGAATTGTATGTTCTTAAATGACACTTTGATGTGCGACAAAAATAAATTATGAATTTTAAGTTTGCATTTTATTTATCATCAATCCTTCACTAAAATGCACTCTAGAATCAGCAAGTACAACTGCCGCTTCTTCCTATTTTGTTATACTCCACGATTTCTGATAAAATGATAATTCCATTGGTAGGATTCTCGGCTAGGATTTTTTCTAATAATGCTCTTCTTTCTTTTAAAGGCGTTTGACGCAAGTCAGTCCCCTCATTTTCTAATAAATCATAAGCCATTAAAATAACAGGGCAGATTCTAATATTTTTTTTAATGATATTTTTACGACCAATTCTAGTTTGCAGAACATTGAAGGATAAAGGTAAACCGTTTATGAAAGGAAAAATTTCACCGTCTATTACTGTTCCATTCGGAAATATCTGGGCCAAAGGATGATACTCTGGAAACTTATCTGTCACCAACTCTTCTCCTCTTGACCAGACAAATAAATTATCATCCCTGACAATTAATTGACTTCTAATGCCATCCCATTTTCGCTCCACTTGCCAGTCTTTTGGACTACCTAAACCGTTGGGATCATCCTCTAATGGATAAGCCAAATAAAATGGATAGGTCCTCGAAACATCGTCTAATAGGTTTCCAGCCCGAATTAATTCTTGGTATGAAATCGTATCGGGAGTCCAATTTCCCATCAAGCGATGTGCGATGGTATTTTCTTCCTGGTTTTCAAATTGTGCCTATGCCCGCATCATCAACTTATGGGAGACACCCAATCTAAAACTCCCAGTGCTAAGTTTATTAAAAACAAAGCGTTCATTGTAGGATAATCCCATCCATGTGTCTATCACAATCTTTTTCTTAATAGCTTCTTCTTTTTATCTAGACCTATGACGACCCCTATCCAAAGCGATAAGGACGCCACGTGTTGTTCTATGGCAGGGGGTAAAACTAAGGCAATAGCCTCCGCTAAGTCTCCTACTTTTCGATAACTTTCTTCAAATAACTAAAGTGGAATATCTGCCAATTCTTCCGCCCATTCTCTTAGTAAACTAGTTTTAACTATACGTTTCGGTCGTCGATGTGAAAGAATCGCCCTCGCCCACAATCGGTCTTTATCTTCCACTTCCTCAAAGTATGCCAGAGGAGAGGCCACTCTAACTAAAGTTTTAGTAGTCTGGTCTAATTTGGTGAATAAACTAGTAAATTTCTTCATAGCAATGATTGGGTAAATTCTTCCACTATTACATTTTTATCTACCTCACCATCAAAACTTTCTCCAGTAAAATCTGTCTCAGCAGCCTGAGCCATTAGTCCTTTTTCTTGCAAGTTCGGGGTGTATATAGATGTGTAACCATGAGTCACGATGACTCGTTCTGCACCTGATTCTTTTATCGCTAGGTTCAGGTCTTTCCAATCTACATGGTCAGACAATCCAAACCCTCTATCGGCAGCTTTCCTTCTTCTAGCCCCTCTCATGGCCATCCAACCTGAAGCAATACCAATCGAAATTGGTTTGAACTTTTTCATCCATGCACTATTCAATGCGCCTGGAGGAGCTAATACCAAGTTCGTTGGATAATCTTTGGGAGAAATTTCTTTAGTAACTCGTATGGTTTCGGGCAATACAACTCCTTGTTCACGGACTACTTCGTTGATGTTTTCAACTGCCCCGTGGGTGTATATTTTACCGATACTAATATCTAATCCTTGGAGTTTTCTTTGGGCTTTTCCGAGTGAATACCCTTTTATGAAAGTCACTTTTCCCGTTGCGGCATTCTTGCGCCACCAATCGTTGATGTTTTGAAAAATTCCTGTTTGTGGCCGCCAATATAAAACGGGTAAACCAAAGGTCGATTCGATAATAAAAGTATGACACTTGATGGATTCAAATGGTTCTGCTAACCCGTCGTCCTCTAGTTTAAAATCACCAGAAGCCACCCAAATTTCTCCTTTGTATTCAACTATAATCTGGGCGGACCCTAAGAAAAATCCTGCTGGATGAAAGGAAAATCAACGCCATTGATGTCCAATTTTTTACGATAAGGAATGGTATCAATATTAATGTCTCCCAATCTATAGTTGATAACAGGCGCAGCAGTTTCCGTTGCTAAATAAGCTACATTTCCATAGCGAGAATGGTCAGTATGTCCATGTGTAATGAGTGCTTTCTTTACGGGTTTCCAAGGGTCGATAAAAAAATCCGCTTGCTTGCACCATATTCCTTTTGGGGTAAATGGTTAGAGTTCATTGGATGATTTATAATTCTTGATAATAAAACAGAGGAGGCCTTAATTTAATCATGATAAGCCGATAAGGCTTATTTCGATTGAGACCATCGACCATCACTCGTAGAAGGTGCAATCTATCCTCACACTGAATTTGATATATTTAATTTATTGGATTCGATTCTTTGCTAACTCAATCTGATAATCCTCTGTCAGGTAGATGATTTTACACATCATTAAGTCAGTTTCTACGTCCCAAATCCTTTCACATCTACTAACAAATTCTAAGGTTTATAATTATTGATGTTCTATTAAACTTCATTTTCCGTATTTGCATAGTTTTACTTTGATTAGAGGAACTTCTCTTGTGATAACTCTGAATTATAAACTTCTATACCTACTCCAATTTCACCAAAAATACGTGTTAATTCCCGGTTTACTATCAATTCATGATAGTCAATTTTCAAAGCATTTTGTATTTGATTAATACCTGCACTTAATAAACGTTCTATTTGGTATCTTTGACCTAGTTTAGGTTGATTGTATTTTTCATCCGAGACAAATCATTTTTCTTATTGTTTTATTTCTTCAGCCAAGATGAATTTTCTGGTGTTGAATTTGTTGGTAGAACTCAGCATAGTAAGTAAAATGATTCTTAAAATTAAAAACGATGAAATTAGTTTTGAAACTAATAACCCATTAAATCTTTTTTCAAAATGGACCCTATTATCACTTGGTCTCTACTTGTTGGTGCAATCATGTTGTTGGCTGCATTGGGCAAAGGACCACTAAAGAAAATACCAGTTTCACCTCCTTTCCTATATCTTTTAACTGGTGTCGCCATTGGTCCATGGGGACTTAATTTATTAGATGTTAATGTGTTTGATAATACTAAGGTAGTGGAGATCCTGACGGAAATTGCCGTTGTTCTTAGTCTGCTTTCAGCAGGATTGAAGCTTTATCCTTCTTGGAATTACATGGGAAAAACACCATTACTGCTGGCTAGTGTAACAATGCTTTTGACCATATCCGCAATGGCCGCCATTGGCTTTTTCTTATTGGGTCTCTCCTTGGGTGCAGCCATACTTCTTGGTGCGATCATTGCTCCGACTGATCCTGTCTTGGCTGGTGAGGTCCAAGTAAATGACCATGATGATACTGACAAATTACGTTATGCATTAACAGGTGAAGCAGGATTCAATGATGGGGCGGCCTTTCCATTTGTGATGCTGGGACTTGGACTTTTGGGTTTGCATGAGATCGGCGAGTTCGGATGGACTTGGTTCGCCATTGATTTGGTCTGGGCGACTTTGGCAGGATTGGGATTTGGATGGCTATGTGGATGGGGAATCTCACGAGCGGCAAGTTGGCTGAAAGAATCGGCGGATGAACCAGCAGTAGCTGAGGAGCTTCTGACCCTAGGCATGATTGGTATGAGCTATGGTGGCGCCTTGCTCATAAATTCCTATGGATTTTTAGCTGTTTTTGCTTCTGGAGTTGCCATGAGATTTTACGCAGACAAGGCATTAGATGAGAGCAAACATTCTGATGATTTAATGAAGTCCGTTACTTCAGTTAATGAGCAGGTCGGGCAATTGATGGAAGTCGCCTTAGTCGTTTTAATTGGTGCAATGCTCGCCAATCATTGGTCGGTCGGCACGCATTGGTGGTTGGCAATGGTTCTGTTTGTTATTCTTAGACCTTTGGCTGTTGCCATTGGATTAGCTTTTAACAAAATTGATTTTTCAAAGAAAACGTTGATTGGTTTTTTTGGAATCAGAGGGATTGGCTCTGTATATTATCTGAGTTACGCGATAGCTCACGGGTTCGTTTCACAAGACTCAGAACTAGTAACTGAGGTGATATTTACCATCATTACTTTTTCCATTTTAATACATACTAATGGAGCTTCCATAATAATGTCTTACTATGGTCAGCGGAAAGTCTAAGTGCTTATATCTTTTATTTCACTGATCTTTTGCTAGAAGGTATAGCTGTAGAATTAGAAACTTCTTAAACTATTTCAATGAAAGATTCCATGTTTAGTGATAGAAAAGGAAAGGTATCAACTAGCCTCCTTGCGAAATTTGTCCATGGATTTTCCTCTTCACCTCATATTAATAATGTCACATATAGAGCCATGGTTGTTAAAGGATTAGTTCATAAGGACGATCCAAATGCTGAAAATATGTGGATGCCGTTGGGATCTTTTTGGACACAACCTGCTGGTGAATCCCATTTACTTTCTTCTAAAGAAGAAAGTATTGCATGAGTAGAAATAGATAGCGGTCCTTATTTAGATAAAACCAATTGATGAGGATTTTGATAGTGGAGAACATTCAATTAATATTTCAATTTGGATGGATAATAATGAAGCCAATATGATTAATATTAAAAATTCAGAAATTGCATTTCTCTGGGAAAAAAAATAGCTAAAAGGAAGCCTTAAAAAAATTGAAAATGGATTTGAAGATGAAATATAAAATTCAGGAAATATTATCCATGCAGTTGTTATTCAAGGGGAAATAGAATACAAAGCCTTAAATAGTAAAAAATTAGATCTAGGAGATTATTTCACATCAACAGAAAAGTCAAAACCCTAATTTATAGAACGATGCAAAGGGTTTCCCCATAAGGAGATTCAGCTCCAATGTATGTGTATTTATCCACATACATTCCTTGATATTATGTCTCATCAAAATAGATAAAGCATTACATGTACACGCCTTAATAACTTTTGGAGGTGTAGATAAAGATGGTCAGTGGAAGTGGCCAAAGCGTAAGAAGCAACTAGCTTCCTATAGAGACATCTGTCGGGTTTTTAATGAAACATTTCTTAAGATGTTAGCTAAAGAAATTCATAAAGGAAATATTGTTGCTGATGCAAATGGAGACGAATTACTAAAGGAGGTAGAAGGTAAAAGATGGAATGTGAAAAATGGATATCCTACAATAGATCTTGGGATATTAGAAAATTACTT
>Ga0115031_1002692_pt1 | contig 13207 bp, 13 predicted proteins | sample Maine_Asex4_meta_FD_87301 | JGI IMG/M metagenome (GOLD analysis project Ga0115031, IMG submission 87301) | Marine algal microbial communities from Maine, USA - Maine_Asex4_metaG | ecosystem: Host-associated > Algae > Red algae > Unclassified | place: Maine, USA | collected 2015-01-05 | reverse complement strand
TCGAGGTACTGCCCGATGTTGAGTTCGATGCGCAGCTCGTTCCAGATCTTCGATGCTTCAAGTGACGCCTCTTCGAGCAGTTGATCGGCGTAGACGAATGCGAGGTCGCCGACGAGAATGGCGACGCCCTCACCGAAACGACGCGATTCGCCGGCCCAACCGTGCTCGGCATGCTGCTCGGCCGAGACGGTGTGCGTCGTCGGCTGCCCGCGGCGCGAGTCGGCGTCGTCCATCACGTCGTCGTGGAAAAGTGCGAAAGCGTGCATCAGTTCGAACGCAGCACCGGCATCGATGTCGATCTGATCGTTGTCACCGCCGCCCGCGCCGACGTAGCCCCAATGGCAGAAAGCCGGCCGCAGGCGCTTGCCGCCCGAGAGCACGAGACGACGGATCTTGTCGATCGGATTTGCCAGCTCGGCATCGAACCCGGCCCAGCGGTCACGCTCGGTGGTGAGGAACTCATCGAGGCGAGTAGTGACGCGCGTCGCGAGATGCAGGAGTGACGCGGGGGCGCTCGACATGATCGCAGAGGGTACTCGCGGTCGACGACGGGCCATCAAGAGCCCGGCTGAGCGCCATGGTTCAGGCGTCCCGAACTCGGGATGAGAGGATGCGTCGGAGACGAGTGCGGATGAGGCTCGACGCCAACTGCGACTATTGGTCGAGGTCGGCGGTCACGGCTTCGATCTTGACCTGGGCGTTGGAGATCTTCTCGCGGCACAGGGTGATGAGTTCAGATGCCCGTGAGACACGGTCGGCCAGGTGGTCGACGTCGACGTCGGTTCCTTCGAGCTCTCTCAGTATCGCGTCGAGCTCGGACAGGGCAGCGGCGTAGCCGGGAGTTGCGTCGGGGGTCATGGTGAGTCCTCGTCAGTGCTGGTGTCTTGCGCGGTGTCTTGCGGGACGGCGGCGGTGACCGTACTGGTGACCGAGCCGTCGATGAGCGTGGTGGTGACCGTGTCGTCAGGGCGCACATCGGCGATCGAGCGGACGATCTCACCGCTGGCGTCGCGTGTGATGGTCCAGCCGCGGGCGATCTGCACCGCAGGGTCGAGGCTGGCGACGCGCGCTGCAACGACATCGAGCCGCTGGCTTGCGCGGTCCAACAGTGTGACGGGCCGTTCGCCGAGACGGGTGGCGCTGCGGTCGAGGTGCTCGATCGCTCGATCGGTGATGATCGGGGCGCTCCGTGTGAGCTGCTCGACACGCATTGCCAAGCGTTCGTCTGACCGCTCGACTGCGGCGTGAGTTCGGCGGGCGATGCGGTGCCCGACCTCGGACAGTGCATTGGTGGATTCCGCCAGCGAAGTCGTGCTGCGTGTCACGATGGCGGCGAAGGCCTGCTCGGTGTCGGCGGCATAAGCAGTGACTCGACTGATCAACTCGCCGGCACACGCGGTCGGGGTCTTCAATGCGGTGTGGGCGACCTCGTCGGCGACGCTGCGGTCGACCTCGTGGCCGAGCCCGGTGAACACCGGGACCGGACAGGTTGCGATCATCCGGCAGATCTTCTCGGAATCGAACGTGGCGAGTTCGTTGCGAGCGCCGCCGCCGCGGATGACCACGATCGTGTCGAGGCTGCCCCGCATCGCCAGGCGGGCGATGCCGGCAGCCACCATGTTCTCTGCGAGGTCGCCCTGCACTCTGACGTCGGCAACGACAAGCCTGAACCCGAACCCGCTCCGGGTGAGCTCGTCGTGGAAGTCATGCCAGGCAGCGGTGCCGACGCTTGCGACGACGCCGACACGCAGGGGGACTGGTGACACGGCACGACGCTTGTTGGTGTCCATCAGGCCTTCGGCGACCAGTCGCCGAACGACCTCGTCACGCAACTGGGCGATGTCGCCGATCGTGTACTTCGGGTCGAGGCTGGCCATCTTGAAGCCGAGCCGGCCCCCCTGTGCCCAGAAATCGAGGTGCCCGTGGATCCGGACTTTCATCCCGTTGCGGAGCTCGAGCCGGAACTTGCGCAGCATGCCCGCCATCCGGGCCTTGGCGGGAGCGAACAGTTGAACGTTCATCACGGCCTTGCCGTCGTCGCCATGCTCGATGAGGTCGAAGTAGGTGTGTGGGCCACTGTTGCGCAGGCCGCTGATCTCGCCGCGGACCCAGATGCCGTCGCAAAAGCCTCGACGGAGCTGTTCGTTGATTGCCTCGGCCAACTCGCCGACCGTGAACGTCGGATCAGCCACCTCCTCGGGGATGGCATCATCGAAGTCGAATGCTGGCTGGCTCATGTATTCGCCGGCACGTCCGGGGCAACAGGAACGTACGTGACCTGAGGAGTCAACCAAGCCGTTGCTGTCCAGTCGATCTGCTCGACCTCGCTGGCCAGCTGGCTGTCCTGAGTGACGAGTTGATGAGCGCCGACCACGGCAGCCGTGGCGATCCAACAGTCGATTCCGCCGACCTTCTGGCTGACCGAGGATGAGACGAAGCCGAAGCAGGCCGGCCCTGCGAGCTCGTCGATCGGAAGGTGTTCCATCGTCGTGGACGCCACGTCGAGCGTGTGTTGCGCGAGGACCGACGCCCGGGATCGGACGCCACGCTCGAGTTCGCCGAGTGTCATGGTCGAGATCATGACAGTGCTGGCGCTGCGCGCCACGATCTGTCGGAGCTGGTCGGACTGTCGCTCGATGAGACCGATGACTGCAGATGTGTCGAAGAGCAGCGCCACCGATCATCCTCCGAGCAAGTCGGCCTTGGTGGCATCGGCATCGATCTCGTTGCGTTTCCACTGCTCCAGATCTGCTGCGAGCCCACTGTCGTACGGACGCCGTGCATCGAGATATGCGAGCAAACGGGCATTGGCAGGGTTGCGGGCGGTTGTGAGCGACGTGAGTGCGGCCACTCGCTTGCCGTTGCGCGTGATGTACACCGTGTCGCCGGCCTCGACTTCGTCGAGGACTTGGGCGGTGCGGTTCCGGAGGTCGCGAGCCGACACATCAGTCTCCATTCGTGGAGTGTAGCACGTCCAAAGATTGTGCTACGGCTGGAAGTGAGGGCGCTCAGGCGCCGAGTTGACGGACGGATCCGCCGGGAGGTGTCTCTTCGTCGTCGATGTCCTCGGACAAGGCGAACAGCTCGCCGTCGACCGGCAGATTGCGTTGCTGACGGATACCGTCGAGCTCACGCAGCGGGCGTTCGAGCGCCCGGCGGCGTGTGCCGGCCAGTGCGTCGAACTCCTTCTCGACGCCCTCGAACCGTTTCTTGACCCTGTCGACCTGTTCGGAGTACTTGGTCCACTGCGTACCGAACTTGCCGATGAGCTGGAGGATCTCGTCGCTGGTCTGCTCGATCATGAAGTTGTCGAATGCCTGGCGGATGACGCCGAGGAAGGCAAACAGCGTGAGCGGCGAGCACATGACGATCTGTTGCTTCATTGCATCGTCGAGGAGCGCCGGGTCGTGTTCGTGAATGAAACTCGTGAGCTGTTCGTTCGGGATGAAGAGCAGCACCGAATCGACCGACTGCTGGTCGCCGGTCTTGCCGTAGTCGCGCTTGGCGAGTTCCTTGACCCGCATCCGAACATCGCGCAGGAAGTTCTTGGTGTGCGTCTCGCGCTCGGCATCGGTGCCTGCTTCGAGATAGCGCAGGTACGACGCCATCGGGAATTTGACGTCCATGTAGAGGGCGTGGTCCTTCGGCATCGGGAAGGTGTAGTCAGGACGGCCCGTGGCGCCATCGATCTGGCTCTGCTTGAAGTAGTTGGTGTTCTCGACGAACCCCGCCATCCGGAGGACGTCCTCAGCCATGCGTTCACCCCACTGGCCGCGAGCCTGGGGGTTGGCAATGGCGGTCCGTAGCGCTTGCGCGGATTCGGCCACGGCTGCAGCAACATCGGCGTGAGCCTTGAGCGAGGTCTCGACTTGGCCGAACTTCTCGGCATTGGTCTGGCCGAGAGCATTGACCATGTCGGTCAGCTTGGAGAGTTCGGTACGCATCTCGCCATGGACCTGATCAAGGCGGGTGTCGATGACGTCTTTCTTGGAGGCCAGGTCAGCGCTGGCGTGCTGCTGGACCTGGGATGCTGTGGCCCCCAGCTGCTCGCGCTGCAGCACGGCGCTCTGCTCGAGTGCTGCGGCAACTGCGGCATCGCGCTCGGCGCTGGCCTGTTCGCGGACGACGTCGACGGCACTGCGAACTGCGGCATCGATCGACAGTTGCAGGGACTCGTTGGTGAGCGACTGCGCGCCGAGTTGGTGGGTCAATTCATCTGCCGAATGCTGTGCAGCGCGGCGCAGCGCCACGGCCGACTCCTGCTCGGCCCGACGGAGCGCAAAGAAGTACGCCGCGGCAGCGGCGAACCCGGCCAGCACCAGGCCGAGGAGGACAACGACGATCAACATGTGACCCACGGTAGAGATCGGGTGTCACAGAGTTCGCGGATGCACCCTGACCAGGGGCGACACGGAGATCACTCCGACGCTCGCCCGTCGCGCACGGTGCGCCTCGCTACCCTGCACGAACGATGCCGTATCAGGAACCCGATTTTCTCCCGTGGGACGGCCGGCGCGTGCCGATCACGTTCGTCGCGGGGTACCTGGGGGCAGGTAAGACGTCGGCGATCAACGAGTTGCTCGCCGTCACCGACCGGCCGATCGCCGTGCTCGTCAACGATGTCGGTGAGATCAACATCGATGCCTCGCTCATCGCTCGCCGGCATGGTGACACCGTCGAACTCACCGACGGATGCGTGTGCTGCAGTCTCGTCGACGGCTTCGGTGCAGCGTTCGATCAGCTGCGCGCCCGTGACACCCCACCCGATCACGTTGTCGTCGAATTGAGCGGCGTCGCCGATCCCGACCGGATGACGCCATGGGGCAACTCGGCGGGTTTCGTGCTCGACGGCGTCGTGGTGGTCGTCGCTGCAGACCAACTCGCTGTCGACCGGCCTGCTGCAGATCAAGTCGTTGCAGATCGAGTCATGGCGGGCCACCCAGGCGCAGGCCAACCGATCGGGGTGACCGAGGCGATCGAGTCACAGCTCACCCAAGCGGATCTGATCGTGCTCACCAAGACCGACCTCGTCGATGCAGCGGAGCGCGCATACGTCGACCAGCGCATCTCGGATCTGGCCCCGACCACACCGATCTTCGTTGCTGGTGCCAACGACCCTGCGATCGGTCGTTTCCTCGCGCTCGGGGGCCGTCGACCCGAAGGCGTTGCAGCGACTGGCACGCCGTCGCTGTTCGACGCGCACACCGTCTCGACCGTGCCGTTCGGGCCGTTCGGGAAGGCCGATGAGATCGACGCCGCACTCGAGACGGCGATCAGCGAGGTGCCCGGCACCGTGATGCGAGCAAAGGGCATCGTCGCGACGACTCATGACGGGCTGTTTCTCATACAAGTCGTGGGCGGGCGGCGCGAGATCACGCCGTTGCCGATGTCGGAATTCGCAGCACCGACTCCGCTCACCATCATCGCGTTCGCCTGAATTCGGGTGTCCGGAGTGGCCGCACATCGGACAGACTGGCGCCATGGCAGCAGCTGCAGCATTGATGGTGGTCGATGGGATCGACGGCGGCGCTTGGGTGCCGCACCTGGCCGCCATGCTCCCGGGCTGTGACGTGCGCGGTGCCGATGACACCGGCGTCGACCCCGAAGCGGTGACGCACGTCGTGATGTGGAAGCTGCCGGCCGAGCTCCTGGCCACGTACCCGAACCTCGAAGCGATCCTGCTGATGGGGGCGGGCTTCAACCACCTCGACCTCGCCACGTTGCCCGACGTGCCCATCATCCGACTCATCGACCCCGCGATGGCGAACGACATTGCCCTGTACGTCCTCAGTTGGGTGATCCACTTCCAGCGCGACTTCGACCGGTTTGCCACCATGGCCCAATCAGCTACCTGGCGCGGCGATGTGTCGCCGGTGTTCGCCCGTGACTTCACCGTCGGCGTCTTCGGTACCGGGGCGATTGGCCAGACGGTGCTCGACACGTGTGCCCATCACGGATTCCCGACGGTCGGTTGGTCGCGCTCCGACCACGATCGCCCGATCCTGCAGTTCTTCGCTGATTGCGACGTCGTCGTCGACCTCGTGCCGTTGAACGACGCAACTCGCGGTGTGATCGGCACCGAAGAACTCGCTGCGCTCGACGACGGTGTCCTGATCAACGTCGGTCGCGGTGCCACCGTTGACGCCAACGCGCTCCTCACCGCACTGGACGGACCGTTGCGCGCCGCCGTCCTCGATGTCTTTGAGACCGAACCGCTTGCCGCCACTGCACCGTGGTGGTCGCATCCGAAAGTGACTGTGACACCCCATGTCGCAGGCCGTTCGGACCCGGTGACGGCGACACCGGTGATCGCGTCCAGCGTCGAGATGCTGCGTGCGGGCTCGACGCCCGACGGACTCGTTACTCGCTGACCCGGAAGGTTGCGCGCTGCCCGCGGCTCAGATGGTCATCGATGTCGCACACCAACTGGTAGACGCCAGGCTCATCGAACTCGACGGCGACGGCGCCCGAGGCGCCGGGAGCGAGTTGCTCGACACGATCGATGAGTCGGCCGTTGCCGTCGAGGATCTGGAGTTCGTGGGCCAGGTCGCCCTCGTTCAGCAGCCGAAACTCCACGAGCTCGCCGGGATCGATCGTCGTTGCTGCATCGGCGCCGAACGCATACTCGGTCGCCGTGATCTCGATGGTCTGGGTGATCTCTCCGCTCGCCTCACTCGAACCGCTGTCGGAGCCGCCGCCGCACGCCGAGAGCATGAGCGCCGCAAGGCTCGCTGCGGTCAAAGCGGAGCGTCGAAAGCGAATCGGCAGCAAGTCAGATCGGTCGGATCGGTCGGATCGCGTCGGGGAGGTCACGCCGCGCAGCATATTCGGCTGCACACGATTCTTCCGGGCGAGGCGTGGGCTCATCGCACCGACGTTGCGCTCGACTTCAACGCATCGGAATGATGAAGCAGCGGTCGCTCAACGCGCCCATTGCATAGGTCACGTAGTCGACACCATCGGCGGCGTACAGCGTCCGACACGACTCGCTCCACGACAGTGCCTCGAGCGACGACATCCGATGCACGACATGCATCACGCCGCCTTCGTACACGCGGTGTTCCGCCCACGTTCCCGGGAAGTCCTTGGTGCAGCCGACCTCGATGCTCGGGATGCGTGACCTCGACATCGGACGAACCCGATGGCGATGAGTGTGGCCTGCGCTGTAGGCAAGCAGTGCGGTCCGCCGAGCCGCCACGTCGTCGAGGAGGTCACTGCCATCGGGATGCAGTCCGAAGTAGGTGTCGCTGCGCCGGCTCTCGGCTGTGCCCACCCACTGCTGGTGGTGGCCCATCGCGACGACCGGCCCAGCGGCATCGGCGCACACTGCGTCGAGCCAGACGGCCTGGTCGGGGGTGAAACGACCAGTCGTCTCGCCGGGAATGGCTGTGTCGAGGAGCGCGATGGTGATGCCCGTGAGTTCGATGACCTGGTCGCCAGCATAGGCGTCCTGGTGGTGGTAGCTGTCATGGTTGCCGCGCACCACATGGAGCCGATCACCGAACGGTTTGCGGTAGCAGGACTCGAATGCGGCCCATTCCTGCGGCTTACCGTCGACCGACAGGTCACCCTTCACGATCACGGCGTCCGGGTCGAGTGCGAGCATCTCGGCGACAGCCGTGCGGTTCATCACCTCGGGGTACGGCTCGGCGCCGTCGGGGACGCGGCGGACCGGACCGGTCGAATGCTCATCGAGACGACCCGCCTCGACCTCGCCGAAGTGGACGTCGTTGACGGTCGCGAAGCGACACAACAGTTCCCCGGGCGGTCTCGGCAGTGTCCGGACCGTCATTCCCTGCGCCGCGCCAGAGAGGGTGTGGTCGCTGTCGGGCACGAGCCCGTCGTGGCGTTCGACCCGTCCGCCATCGTGAACGACGACGAAATCGTCGGTGACCGTGGTGATCTCCATGTCGTTGTACGGGTCCTTTCGTGCAGCTTTCTGGGCGCTTCTCTCAGACTTCGATCACGATCGAGCCGACGACGCTGTCGTGCCAGGTCTGACGCCGATCGTCCCACAGCATCCACAGATAGCCGAGGCCGAAGATCTGGGTCGAGATGAAACACGCGAACAGCTGCCGGCCGAGTGCGTGGCCGATGCCGACCGGCTCGCCGGTCATCCTGTCGACCACCTTCACCCCGACCAGTCGACGTCCCCAGGTCTGGCCGGTCGCGCCCAGGGCTCGCACGTACACGGCAACGACCAGGATCAGGCCCAGCACGATGAGCCATCCACCCAGCAAGATCCGCACGCCACCGGACTCACCTGGCGGGCACAGGCCGTCGTTGTTCGTGGTTCCGCAGTCGCTGAACGCGCCAACGAGCACGAACAGGCCGGGCACCGCCAGGGCGATCGCGAGGAGGCTGTAGAGGATGGAGTCGAGCAGCCATGCGCCGAGACGGACGCCGAAGCCAGCGCGCTGGTATGCGCTCGTCGGGCTCGGCGTGTACGCCTGGTAGCCGGGTGGCGGAGGAACTGCGCCACCGTCGAGGAGAGGCGGAGGAGGCGACGTGGCGCCGGGGGCCGGATACGGTCGTGGACGCGAGGCGCCGAGCGGCGGTGCACACGGCGGCGGTGGCGGTAGTACAGATTGTGATGGTGGCGGGACTGCGCCGTGCCCAGTATGTGGTTCGGCGGTCAACGCCAGGGGCGGAGTCGGCGGACCGGCAGCGGACGGGACCAGGATCGGCTGCTGAAACGCCAAGCCGTGTTGCGTGGCTCGGTGACTGGGCCGAGCGCCGCTGCCTTGGGCCAGAGCACCTCGACTGCAGCCATGATGGCCACGGCTTCCTCATCGGTCGGTGCAGTCGGACCCGACACGCTGATCGTTGCGTTGCTCGGCACGGTCACAGCGGAACGTTTCCGTGCTTGCGGCGAGGCAGTTCCTCACGCTTCGTCGACAGCATCCGCAGCCCGGCCACGAGCTTTCGACGGGTATCGGCAGGGTCGATGACGTCGTCGATGTACCCGCGCTCGGCGGCGGCATACGGGTTGGCGTACTTCTCGGTGTAGTCGGCAACGAGTTCGGCGCGACGCTCGGCCGGGTCGGCGGCCTGCTGGAGTTCGCGGCGATACACGATCTCGACGGCGCCCTGCGGACCCATCACGGCGAGCTCGGCGGTCGGCCAGGCAAAGGCGAGGTCGGAACCGATCGACTTGGAGTCCATCACGACGTACGCACCGCCGTAGGCCTTGCGAGTGATGATCGAGATGCGCGGCACCGTTGCTTCGCAGTATGCGTAGAGCAGCTTCGCGCCGTGGCGGATGATGCCGCCGTACTCCTGGTCGACGCCGGGCAGAAAGCCGGGAACGTCGACGAAGGTGACAAGCGGAATGTTGAACGCATCGCACGTGCGCACGAAGCGAGCAGCCTTCTCGGCGGACTCGATGTCGAGCACGCCGGCGAGGATCTTGGGCTGGTTGCCGACGATGCCGACCGGCTTGCCGTCGATTCGGGAGAAGCCGCAGATGATCGACTTCGCCCAGTGTGGGAAGTACTCGAAGAACTCCCCGTCGTCGACGCAGGTGCGGACGACTTCGGCCATGTCGTACGGCAGGTTCGGGCTGTCGGGCAAGATGTCACGCAGCTCGGGGCAGTCGCGGTCGGGGTCGTCTGCGCATTCCTCGGCGGGCGGCTCTTCCAGGTTGTTGGCCGGAAGGAACGACAGCAGGAACCGCACGTCGTCGAGGCAGGCCTTCTCGTCGTCGGCGACGAACGTGGCGACCCCGGACTTGCTGGCGTGGCTCATCGCCCCACCCAACTCTTCGAGGGTGACGTCCTCGCCGGTGACGGTCTTGACGACGTCGGGCCCGGTGATGAACATGTGGCTGGTCTCGCGCACCATGAAGATGAAGTCGGTCATGGCGGGCGAGTAGACAGCGCCGCCGGCGCACGGGCCGAGGATGACCGAGATCTGCGGCACGACGCCCGATGCGCGCACGTTGCGATGGAAGATGCCGCCGTAGCTGGCGAGGCTGACCACGCCCTCCTGGATGCGCGCACCAGCGCCGTCGTTCAGCCCGATGAGCGGCGCGCCGACCTTCAGTGACAGGTCCATCAACTTGTGGATCTTCTCAGCGAACACTTCGCCGAGCGCGCCGCCGAAGACGGTGAAGTCCTGGGAGAAGACGAAGACCTTGCGGCCGTCGACCGTTCCCCAGCCGGTGATCACGCCGTCGGTGTAGGGGCGCTCTTCGAGACCAGATGCCTGGGCGCGGTGGCGAGCAAGGAGGTCGAGTTCGTGGAACGAGCCGTCGTCGAGGAAGTAATCGATCCGCTCACGGGCGAGCATCTTGCCCTTCTCGTGCTGCCGGTCGATCGAGCGTTGAGACCCGGCGTTGTGCGCATCCTCGCGGCGCCCGGCAAGGTCGTCCAGTTTTTCCTGCATCGTCACGTTCGGAAACCTAGCGCGGGAGCCGGACGCGCAAGAATGCAACCATGGCTGGCCCGACGACTCCCGCACCGTCTTCCTCCTCGACGCCGACAGCGCCGTTCGACCTTGCGGTCCAGCCACCGGTCAAGCCGATGCTCGCCAAGCTCGCCCGCGGGATTCCGGCCGGCGACAACTGGCTCTTCGAACCGAAATGGGACGGCTTCCGCTGCATCGTCTTCCGTGACGGTGATCGGGTCGACCTGGTCAGCCGGAACCTGAAGCCACTCGGTCGCTACTTCCCCGAACTCACCGCTCCGTTGCTCGCTGCGTTCCCAGACCGATGTGTGGTCGACGGAGAGATCGTCGTCGCCGATGGCAACGGTGACGGCCTGGACTTCGATGCGCTGCTGCAGCGTATCCACCCGGCGGCATCGCGGATCGAGCGGCTTGCGGATGAAACACCGGCGTCGTTCGTTGCATTCGACGTGCTCGCACTCGGCGACGATGCACTGCTCGACCGTCCAATGAGCGAGCGCCGAGCGCTGCTGCTCGACGCGATAGCGCCGAACGAGGTGGTCTTGCTCACGCCGGCGAGCAGCGACCGGGCCGTCGCCGAGGAATGGTTCGGCTCCTTCGAGGGAGCAGGGCTCGACGGCATCATCGCCAAGCCGCTCGACGGAACCTACGACGAGGGCAAGCGGTCGCTGATCAAGGTCAAACACCAGCGCTCCGCCTTGTGCGCAGTGCCCGGCTATCGGGTCCACAAAGACGGCAACGGCGTGGGCTCGTTGCTCCTCGGGCTGTACGACGCAGCCGGTGACATGCACTCGGTCGGTGTCGCAGCGGCGTTCTCAGTCGCTCGACGCTCGGAGCTGCTTGCCGAGCTCGAGCCACGCACGAACGACGCCCTCGTCGACCACCCATGGCAGAGCTGGGCCGCGCATCAGGTTGGGCAGGCGGGCGAGCCGGATGCGGGCGGGCAGACGGTGTCGACACAGGGTGGCAGCCGATGGAACGCAGGGAAGGATCTGTCGTTCGTGCCGATCCAGATGGGCCTCGTTGCCGCGGTCACCTTCGGCCAGCTCGAAGGTGGACGCTTCCGTCACGGCGTCTCGTTCGTCGAATGGCGTCCAGACGTCGAGCCGAGTGCCTGTCGCTATGACCAACTCGATGTTGCCGCGCCCGTCGACTTCCACGAGTTTCTGCGATCCAGCGCTGCCGCCGGCCTCTGCGGTCCCTGACCCTCGCCGACGCCGTCGCGCCGCCCGGGGTGTGCCGAGACCGTTGCGTGTGAGCGCATGCGTTCGACCACATTCCGTGTGAGCGCACGCGGCGTCGGACGAAGCTTGTGCTCACACGAAGCGAGCTGACGAGCTGATGCACGGACCGGCTGATCGGTTGCCCGGCTACCCGGCTGACTGGCTACTCGGCAACAGTGACCGACGACGTGTCGATCGGGACCAGGATCGGCGCCGGAATCGTGATCGATGTCGTGGGCGCAGTGCCGTCGGTGGTGAGGATCTCGATCACGACGGGGTCACTACGAACCAGACCGACGGCGGTATCGGCATTGACCTGCAGAAGCCAGTCGCCAGCGACTTCGATGGGCAAGCCCACCTCGGCGGAACGAACAGCGCGCCCACTTCCGGTCAGCGGAATCGCCTGAACGATGTCGCCGGTGATTTCGTTGGGCGGCGGTGTGAGGACGATTTCGAGCCGGGTGATCTCTTCACCCGGCTCATCGACGCGTACTTCGAGGCCGGAGAGTCCGACACGATCGCTGGTGAGCTTGACAGTGACGTCGAGAACCGTCGTCTCGCCATCGGCAACCTGCGCCCGGCGCTCGATGGCGTAGTCGATCGACGGTTCGTTGTTGACGTTGATCGGGGTGAGCGACAAGAGCCACGAACTCGCCAGCAGCGTGACGAGGCCAATCGCTGCTTCGGTGCCGAATGCTCGCTTGAGGCGCTCGGCCATCGGGACCGTCATCTCGTGTGCCCGTGCCAGCCGCTGCTGGGCGAACTGGCGGGCCGACAGACCAATGAACACCATGGCTGCCACCAGCACGACCTTCAACACCGTGACGCGGCCGTGCCCGTTGTTGAACAGATTGCCGCCATCGAGCCGGAACATCTGCGCCAGACCAGTGGCGATCGTGACGACGATCGCAATCATCGAGATGCGTGCAAAGCCGCGTACGGCGTGGACGAGGTCTTCCTCGCCGGGGCCCGACAGGACGACGCGTGCGAGCAGGATGACGCCGCCGACCCAGATGGCCATTGCCAGGGCGTGCACGATGCCGAGCAACACACCGAGCAGGACGAGCGAACCGTTGACTCGCCCGACGCCGATCATCGCGACAGCAAGTGCCGGGCTGCCGAGCGCCGCCATCTGGGTGACCGGATCGATGACTCGGTCAGGGCGAAACGCTGCCCATGCCATGGCGATGACGAACACGAGGCGGAGCAGCGCGGCGCGACCGGGCCAACCAGCATTGAGGAGGTCGATCCATGCAGCGGGACTGAAACCGCTGCCCAGCGACGAGGCGGTCACCGCTGCTGATGCCGCAGCGATGAAGAGAACGGTGCCGATGAGTGCGAGGACCCATGCGGCTCGGAGGAAGCGCACCGTGATGAGGTATTCGACTCCTTCGGGCCAGGCGGCAGCGATGACGACGAGGGCGCCGAACACGGCGGCGATGCCGAGCGTCGACAAGACCCGTCCAAGCCACAGCGGGCCAGTTCCTGATGTCACTCGTGCGAGATCGACGACCTTGGTGTCATCGGCGGTAGCGGCAGCGGCAGCGGCGTCGGCAGCGGCGGTGGCATCACCGGTG
>Ga0115031_1002690_pt1 | contig 13207 bp, 14 predicted proteins | sample Maine_Asex4_meta_FD_87301 | JGI IMG/M metagenome (GOLD analysis project Ga0115031, IMG submission 87301) | Marine algal microbial communities from Maine, USA - Maine_Asex4_metaG | ecosystem: Host-associated > Algae > Red algae > Unclassified | place: Maine, USA | collected 2015-01-05 | reverse complement strand
ATACCGACGCGGAGCTTGGTGCCGTCCAAGTCGGACGGGAAAGTGACCGTCCCGTCGCAGACGGGCGCGGTCGGCCCCGAGGGGGGGGGGGGGGGCCGGGGGGCCGCCCCCCCCCCCCCACCTCCGCGACCGCCGCTGCCACCGCCGCCGCCGCCGATGGCGCCGCCGCCGCCGCCGCCCCCATCACCGGTCGGCGACGGCGGCAGCCCTCAGCACGAGCTGTGCGCGGCCACGCCGCACCCACCACACGTCGTCAGGGGCTCGTCGCACTCCGGCCCCGAGCCGCACGCGTCGGACTTGGGGGGCCCCGCCGTCAGAGCGCCGGCCACGTCTCCTGCCGCGTCGGCGACGGCGCCGTCCTGCTGCGCACAGTCCGCCCCAGCAAGCTGGATGCGTCGGTCGCGTCGGGAGGGCCAGTCGTCGGCGGCGTCGTCGGCGATGGATGCGCCGCCGCTGCCGCAACCGCCGCTGCCGCCGACGCAGGAGCGGCCGCCGTCGCCACAGCAGATGCGCGATACGCCCCCGCCGCCCATGCGCGGCGCGCGCCTGCGCCGGCGGCAGGCGTTGCGTCCCGACGCCTGCCACACCACAACTGTCCCCCAGTCGTGGCCGCTGCGGTTGACGCCCGCCGCAGCGCGCCGCGGCGTCCGAGGAGGCCCGCTCCCTCGGACGCGGTCGACTGCTCCGAGGCGGTGCGGCGGACCCCCCACAGACAAATACTGCGGTCCACTGTTTGGGGGCACGCCCGCTCCAAAAAGGCAGGCGCGCAAGCGCCAACTGCAAGGGGGTGTCGCGGGAGCAGCTGCCGCCGCCGCCGCCTCGTGGTTGCGGAGAGCCATTCCTCCCTTGGTGGCCTCACGAGGCCTCGACTCGCGATTGTGGCACGCTAGCACGCATGCTGCAGCGCGCGGTCGGCGCAGGCGTTTGAGGACGAGTCCCGCGCGGCCGCGCAGGCACCAGCGTTGGTCGGCCCTGGTGGCGCCGCCGACCAGCAGGGAGACGAACAGGGCGTTTGGTCGAGACACCCTCGAATTGGCGCCACTGGATGGTTGCGACTGCACTTTCGCCCACGTGATTCAAGGGTAGGGGCAAAGACTGAGGCAAACGAAGAGACCGGCAATCAGGGATTACAGAATGTGGATCTGACGGCCCAGGTGAACCTCAAGGGGTCAACACTGATCTGGTTTTTGGGGGCGACGAAGCTGTCAGCCGGGCTGATTCAACAGATTCATCTGTGCTCTGTTGCAGGGACCTCTGGCGACCGTTGGCCTTCAATCCGAGCATGATTTAAAGGCTTTGTGGAACGCATTAGTACTGGTGGCGCTCTTCTGCCTGCAGAGCCCCTGCGAACATCGGCGAAGCTGCATTGAGCCTCCTGTGCGGCAGTTGTGTAGCGTTCGAGCACTGTATGCTCCGATTGATCCCGAATTGGACGGAAAGTGGCACAGGACGCTGGGACTTGGCAGCTCACAGCGCTTACCCATTGCCTTTGCCGTGGAATGGTCGATGGAGCCGTCATCTGGGGAGCACCAATCTGTCGACAGTCCGTCTGCAGTCTGGAATCGCCCACTCCCTGGGAGCACCACGCGGTGGGGCTCTCGAAATACACCAAAGTAACCAAACAAGCGCGTTGGCAGAACCGCCGACGGTGCCGTCGGGCAGCGTCGCGTGGTCCGCGATGCGGTCTACGGCGTTCCGTTGGCCGTCGGCTTCCGTCCCATGCAAGGAGCGCGCCGACCGCAACACGGGGGTTTGGGCAGGGGACTCGGCGGCCGTGCCCGAGACGACGACGACGTGCGCGACGTTCTCACGGCGGTTCTTCATGTCCACGTCCAGGAGGACCGTCGGGCCGTCCGGGCAGACCACGCGATACGGTCCACGGGCGACTTGTGTCAACTTGCCGCCGGAAACTTCCTCTTTTGCGTGGTCGCGCAGCCACGCGCAGCCCCCCACGGTGAGCTTCTCTTCGCGCAGCGCGAGGCGCTTGTCGTGGTCGCGCTTGTAGCGCCCCTGCGTCGCCTTCAGCGTTGCCCGCATCTGCGAAATGAGCTGCACGAGGCGGGTCAGAAGGGCGGCTTGTGGCAGCGTCTCGGCGGCGGTGCCGCGTTGCGCTGTGATGGGGTACGCCCCGGACTTCGGGATGTCCTTGAATGCCCAGCTGGATACCCCCATGGGATTGACCAGTTCCAGCGGGGCAACCCCGGTGCTACGGTGGGGGCAACTGTTGTACGCCAGCGTCAGGACCCCGAAGTATTGGTCCCAGGACAGCGGATGCATCGCCACGTAGTGGTTATGGATCGTTTGCATCGTGCGGTTGAACCGCTCCGTTTGCCCGTTCGTCTGCGGGTGTGACGGCGCCGTCATCTTAGGCTCGATGGAGAGCAGGTTGCAAACCTGTCCCCAGACGTGGCTGGTGAACTGAGGTCCCACGTCCGAGAGTAACCGGTCCGGCCGAGCATGAGCGCCCACCCAGTAGGCCAGGACGACCGAGGCGCAGTCCACCGCCGACGAACCGTCCATCGGGATGGCGCGCACCAGCTTGGTGAACCGAGCGGTGATCACCAGGATGAACCGGTGGCCGGCGGCTGTCCACTCGAGTGGCCCGTAGAGGTCCGCAGCAATGTCCTGGAAGGGCACGGTGGCGGGGAACAGAGTGAGGGGCGAGCGCCGCGCCAGAGGGCGCACGCGCTGCCGGTCACAGCTGTCGCATTTCCTAACATAGGAGACGACTTCGGCCGCCATCCCCACCCAGTAGTAGTACCGCCGCCACGCCGCATACATGTGGGTCTCCCTGGGGTTCCCGGCAAGGGTCGCGTCGTGCTCCAGGTAAAGGACCTGCTCCTAAAAGGAGGTAGGGACCACCACCTGGTGGGCGCCATCGGGCGCCGCGCGTCGCCGGAGGACCCCGTCGGGGTCCTCGAAGAACGGGATGCGCCGCCCGTCGTTCAGGGCCTTCACGATCTCCTTGCAGTACCCATCGCCGGCTTGAGCCGAGAGCACCGCGTCGCGGTTAAGTCCACGGACCGTAGATCCGCCGACGTAGTTGGCGGCGTCGAGCCCCCGGACCGTTTCAACCCGCACGGCAAAGACGGGGACCGCGTCGTCGAACGTGGTTTCGTCGCTGGCCCCGGACTTCAGGCGGGAGATGCTGTCGGCCATGTAGTGCGTCATCCCCGGCTTGTAGGCGACGTCGAACTCCGACTCGCTTAGGCGAAGGCGCCAGCGTGCCAGGCGGGGATTTTCCGAACCCTCGATGTTGAGGATCCACCACAGGCAGTCGTGGTCCGTGCGCACGAGGAAACGGTCACCCTCGAGGTAGGGGCGGAGCGTGAGCGACGCCCAGACGACCGCCAGGCACTCCTTCTCCAAGACCCCGTAGGGGCGCGCGTTCGTTGCCAGCCGCCGGCTGATATACGCGACCGGCTGGAGCTTCCTGTCGTCTCGCTTTTGCAGCAGGGTGGCGACCACTTGCGTCCCGCAGGCGTCCACGTCGAGGACGTACTTTCGCCCGCGCCACGGGAGTGCGAGGCCCGACGGGGTCGCGAGGGCCTCCTTGAGCCGGTCGAACGCCTGCTGCTGAAATGTCGTGGCGGGGGGCACTAGGACAGGGGCCGTGGACCCCATGATGTCCGTCAATGGCGCCGCCATCCGTGCGAAGTTCGGCACGAACCGGCGGAAGACGTTGCACATCCCCACGAAGCTCCGTACTTGCGTGCGGGTCGTGAGGAAGTGCGCATCGCGCAGGAGGCGCGTGTGCGCATCCATCACGCCGAGCCGGCCCGGCTTGAGTTCATGTCGAGGTATTCCACGGTCTTACGAAAGAACCGGCACTTGGGCAGGGGGAGTTTCACTCCCGCTTCGAGAAGCAGGCGCAGAACGCGGTCGACGTGGCCGACATGTTCCTCCTCCGTCTTGGAGTATACGATGACATCGTCGAGGTAGATGAGGCAGCTTTGCCACTTCACCCCGGAGAGGATGATGTCCATCGCCCGCTGGAGCGTCGCCGGGGCGTTTTATCAGCCAAGCGGCATCCGTTTGTACTGGTGCGCGCCCTTGTGGCACACGAAAGCCGTCTTCTCCCGATCTTCGGGCGCGATGGCAACCTGCCAGTAGCCGGAGTTGCAATCCATCGTCGAGAAGATGGTCGCCTCGCCGAGGCGGTCGATGCACTCGTCCATCCGGGGCAGCGGGTAAGAGTCCTTTTTGGTGACGACGTTCAGCAGTCGATAATCGACGCGGAAGCGGAGGGTGCCATCCGTCTTGGGGACGAGCATGACCGGGAAGCCCCATTCCGACGACGTCGGTTCGATGACGTCCGCCTCCAGCTGCCGCTCGACCTCGGCCGACTCGGCCTCCTGCGCCGTGTGCCCCGCGCGGCGCGGCGCGAAGCGGACAGGCCGGGCGCCGGCGTTGAGGTCGATGCGGTGCTGGGTGGCTTTGATGACGCCGAGCGCCTGGCCCGTCCACATTGTCTTGTGCTGGTCCAGCATGCGGCGGATCCGGGTGTGCAGCGCCGGGTCGACGTCCGGTAGGTCCACGTTCCCCACTTGCGGGGGGGACGTGGGTGGCGCTGCGGCCGCCACGGCACCTCCTTCGCCCGGGTCCCGGTGTCGCGCGGGGATCGCAGGCTCACTGCCCGCGGCCGTCGCCGGGTCCAGGCTCCGCCCCGACGCGGGGTCGTCTCGGGTACATGACACCGCTGCCACGACGCACTCGGCGGCCGTGGCCGGCGTGAAGGCAGGGGCGGGCGGTGCTTCGGGGGGTGCCCCAGGGGGCACCTGTACGACGCCCGTCGTCAGCAGCTCGACGTAGCCGACGTTAGCCCTCTGCCGGAGGATGACCTCGCGAGCGCCAAAGTTGGTCACGATGACCGGGAAAGATAGCCCCGGCACAATATCGTGCACGCCGTTGGCGATGGTGATCCCATGCGTTGTGAAGAGGCGCGAGGCGCCGAACACCTGGCCCAGGCCTCCTCACATAGTCAGCACCCAGACGACCGTGGCCGCCAACGGCGGAAGCCGCGTCTCGTGCGTCGCGCGGAGAACGCAGGAGACGCCCATCGAGCGGTCACCATCGTCCAGCGGCCCCCGTAGGATCGCCGTGACGGACACTTTCGTCCAACAGATGGACCTATCCTCAGGCAGGATGGTGTTGGCGTCGTCGTAGATAAACTTGCAACCCAAAATGACTGGGACTGACAGGTCGTCGACGACGAGAAAGGGGACCGGGACGATCCGTGCGCCCGTCTGGAGCCACATCGTGACTGTGCCGCTAGTGTGTAACCGCGCGTTGTTGGCGTCTCGTAGAAGTACCTGTTCCTCCTGCGTGGACGTGACCACCTGGCGGTGCCAGTCAGGGGCGAAAGCGTTCCGGCGGACCAAGTTTGGGCCCGCCCCCGTGTCGACGACGACGCCGAACGCGCGAAAGGACAGCTTGTCCAGCCCCAGCAAGGCCACGATGCGGTAGTTGTGCAGACTGAAAAGGAGCACATCCCCGCCCCCGGACGGGGTGCCCGGCGCGTGCGTGGTGTTCGCCACCGTCTCCTGAAACTTCGAAGCCCTGCTGACGGCCGCCCCGCCAAAGATGAACATGAAGCCCGTCGTAGACCGCCGCATCTCGTGATCACCTGCCCAGTCGGCATCGCTGATACCGTGGATATGGCGGTATTGGGATAAAATTAATATCGGAGAGTAGGAATCGAACCTGTGATCTCCAAGATAGTAGTTTCGCGCGCTAAACTTCCAGGCCACAGGCATTTCATCCATGATCTCAAGCCAAGTTGGGGGTTGCAAATCCCCTCGTATGACGAATGCCCACCCCGGGTAAGCCTGCTCCTCCCCGTACTTGTGCAGTTCAAGTACTATCCGAGATGTTGCCACAACCGCTACACAGCCCCCGACTTGAAGTGCACAAGGTTGCGAGCCCTCTCAATCTGCAACTCCCGAGTTGCAGCAACGACATTACTAATTCCCAGTTCGACCGTCAACCCGTAACAATCTGGTCCTCGCATATGACAAACCGATGGCCCATGGCGACCTGCCCAGGACGCGACAGCTTGAGAGTCAGAAATTGCGAGACCCGATTTCAACCTCCATTTCTGGCGGTATTGGAATAAAGTGATTATCGGAGAGTAGGAATCGAACCTGTGACCTCCAAGATATCTCTTTCGCGCGCTAAACCACTAGGCCACAGGCATTTCATCCATGATCTCAAGCCAAGTAGGGGGTTTGAAATCCCCTCGTATTACGAATACCCACCCCGGGTAAGCCTGCTCCTCCACGACCTTGTGCAGTTCAAGTACCATCCCAGCGGTTGCCACAACCGCTACAGTGGAGGATGCCCGACGCGGACTTGATGTAGACAAGGCCATTGTCGACAGACCCCTTGACATATCGGTGGACGCGCTTCACAGCCGCTCAGTGCTCCTTCCCGTAGCTCGACACGAAACGGCTTAGCTTGCCGACCGCAAAGGCGAGATCAAGACGCGTCCCGACGATCTGGTACATCAAGCTTCCGACGGCCTCGCGATAAGGAAGAGACTCGTCGCTCTTCTCCGACTTAGTCAGCTGCAGCCCGACCTCCAACGGAGTCGCGATCGGGTTGCACTCCGCCATACCAAACTTCTCGAGCACTTGTGCCGCGTACTTGCCCTGCGACAGCTTGAGGGTGCCCAACGTCTTGTCACGGCTGATCTCTAGCCAGAGGATGACCTTGGCCTCGCCCAGGTCCTTGATCTCGAAGCGCCTGCGAAGCACCTTCTTGATTTTGTTGATCGCCGCCATGCTTGACCCGACCAGAAGAAGATCGTCGACGTCCACCAGGACGATGATGATCTCACCGTCATCCATCTGAAGGTAGAGGCAGGCATCCGGGTCGATGTTGTCGAACCCTTGCGACTTGAGGAAGGCGTCGAGCTTGGCGTACCCCATCATGGGGGCTTGCTCAAGCCCATACAGCGCTTGGAGAAGACGGCACACCTTATCCGGATACATGGGATCGACCTTTCCCTCCGGCTGCTGCATGTAGACCTCCTAGTCAAGGTCGCCGTTCAGGAAGGCCGTCTTGACGTCCATCTGATGCAGCTCCCACCCGTTCGCCGCCGTCATCGCCAGGGTTCATCGGATGGAAGTGAACTTGGCCACCGGCGCAAACGTCTCGTTGAAGTCAAGCCCCTTGATCTGCCGATTGCCCATAAAGTACAGGCGCGCCTTGTGCCGCGTCGTGTTGTTCCCGACCTTGTCTGGCTCGTCCTTGACCTTGTGAACCCACTTGCCCTTGAGCACGCGTCGGCCGACCGGGCGATCCGTCAAACGCCATGTCTTGTTCTTGCAGATAGAGTCCATCTCCTGGTTTTATTGCGGCCCGCCACTTGGTCGACTCTTGTCCTTAAACTAATTTCCCATACGTCATGGGAGCCTCGTGAGCAACGAGGCCCACTGGACGCCAGTACTTAACCGGCGGCCTCCGCAATCTGCCGCTTCGACGCAGCGTGTCTTGAGATCCGGCAGAACCTTGATTGTCGTCTGCCGATTTGTCCGAGCCATCATCATGCTGGTTGTCTCCGCCGTCATCTTCATCTTCGACGTTTTGGTCGTCTTCAGCGTCGACGTCTTGGTCGGCGCTGCCGGCATCATAGCCCGTCTCACCTTCCACGACTTCGTCTACGGGTGAGTCCTCTAGAACATCTGCAACCTTGCTTGAGTTGTTTTCGGAGAAAAAGACGCTTCGCGCCTCGAAGACCTTGCCGTCGTCGAGGATGACCTCGTACGCCTCGCTGCCGCCGGGGTAGCCCACGAAAATGCCCTTTGCCGCCTTGTCTGCGAACTTGTCATCGACGTGGCTCTTGTGCAGTACCACCCAGCATGTTGACCCAAACACCCGCATGTGGCTTATGTCGGGCTGGTTCCCGGTCCAAAGATCATGAGGAGTCTTGCCTACGGGAAGCGCATGGCTGGTGACGCGGTTCTTGATGAAGACCGCCGTCTTGATGGCATCCGCCCAAAGATCCTGGTCGACGTCCTTGTGTCGCATCATGGTGCGTGCCATCTCCACGAGAACTCGGTTGAGTCGATTAGCAACTCCGTTCTGCTGCGGCGTGTTGGGCACCGTGGTCTGGTGCGTCGTGCCGTTCTCATCGTGAAGTGCCTTGAATGCGGACGTCACGTACTTGCCGCCGTTGTCGGACCGGATCACCTTGATCTTGTTGCCGGTGTGCAGCTGTGCCTTGGTCAGCCACTTCTTGCACTTCGCGAAACGATCGCTCTTCTTGTGCCAGAAGACCACGTCGGTCCAGCAGGAGAAGTCGTCGGTGAAGGTGCAGAAGTAGAGCGCTCCGCCACGAGAGGGTTCTGACATGCGTCCACCGAAGTCCGAGTGCACGAGCTGGAGCCGCCTGGTCAAACAAACGCCTCCTTCGCCAGGCGAAGGCGTCATTGCCGCCTTGCCGTACACGCACGGCTCGCAGATGTCCTTTACCGCCATGGAAGAACACTTGAGTCCGTCTACGTCCTTTTCTTGATCATCCTCTCGACGCCGGCCACGCTCACGTGGCCGAGACGCTCATGCCATAGCTGCAGAGAGGCCACTACAGCAACATCCGACATAGTGGCCATTTCCAGGTGGTAGAGCCCGTTCTTACGCGTGCCGCACGCAGCAATCTTTTCGTTCATCTTGATGATGGGCATACTGCGGTTGAACGACACTTCCGCACCGCGTTCCTCCATCATGCCGACCGACATGAGGTTGAAGCCCATAGTAGGAACGTGGAGCACCTTCTCCAACTTGATCTTGCGCGTCTTGCCGTGGACGATGACATTGAGCACGACGGTTCCGACGCCCGCCGTGGCTACGGACCCCTTGTCACCCATCGTGACGCTCCGTCCCGTGGTCGTCTTGTTGTCATCTAAGCACGCACGCATCCAGCACATATGTGCAGACGCCGCAGAGTCGACAAGCCACGACTTGGAGATGTCATCGGTGTCAGCTCCATTGCCCACCAGACAGATCGCGTCGTCGCTGTCGCTACCATCGTCAGCTGCAATCGCGGCCACCTTGTCCTGCCTCTGCTTCTTGGCCTTGAGCTCTGGGCAGTCGCGAGAGATGTGCCCAAACTTGTTGCAGTAGGAGCACTCGATCTTGGAGAGGTCACCACGGCGGCCTTGACCTCGATAGTTGGCGCCGACGAGTGCCATGTCCCCAATCACCGTAGCACCGGGGTTGCCCCGCTGGAACTGGTCAGCCCCATGGGGGTATCCAGCTGGGCATTCAAGGACATCCCCAAGTCCGGGGCGTACCCCATCACGGCGCAACGCGGCACCGCCGCCGAGACGCGAGCCCAAGCCGCCCTCCTGACCCGCCTCGTGCAGCTCATTTCGCAGATGCGGGCAAGGCTCAAGGCCACGCAGGGGCACTACAAGCGCGACCACGACTAGCGCCTCGCGCTGCGCGCGGAGAAGCTCACCGTGGGGGGCTGCGCGTGGCTACGCGACCACGTCAAAGAGGAGGTTGCCGGCGGCAATTTGACACACGTCGCCTGCGGACCTTATCGCGTGGTCTCCACGGAGGACCCGACGGTCCTCCTGGACGTGGACGGGGAGCACCGCCCTGAGAACGTCGCGCACGTCGTCCGCGCCTCGGGCACGGCAGCCGCGTCCCCTGCCCAACACCCCGCGTTGCGGGCAGCGCGCTACTTCCATGGCGCGGAGGCCGACGGCAAGCGGTACGCCGTGGACCGCATCGCGGACCACGCGACGCTGCCCGACGGCACCCCCCGGGTCCAAGTCTACTGGACAGGATACCCGCAGCCCACCTGGATGGTCGCCGCGGACGCCCCGCACGAGACGCTGCGCGTGTACCTGCGCCGCGCCGCGCGCTTGAGGCTGCCCCACACGTCCTCCGACCCGCCGCCGGCGGTCCCGCAAGACGCGGCTCCCGACGGCGGCGCCGCCTCGGGCGGCGCCGCGGCGCCGCCCCTGGCCATCCGTGCCTGACCCTTTGGGTCGGCGCGGCGACCTGGCGCGGCGGGGGGAGGGGTGGGATTTCTTGGGGTTTTGGGGCCTTGGGGCCGTCGCGGGGGGGGGAATGCGGACCAGCGGCCAAGGAAGGGCGGGGTCACGACAGACAGCGGACACTAAGTGGTACGAAGAGCAAACCCGCGGCTTTATCGTACGGCGGACGATGGTCTAACGCCGCCGGAGCAAGCGCCACACCTACGGGGCCAGGGCGATGCCCTCAGTCGTGACGACGATACCACGGGTTGTCAGGACAAATATCCGATATCTTGGGCTACTGTAATTGCACACACCACGACATAATTCGACATCTATTTGCGCCAGCAGCTCGGAATATTGACATAGTGACGTCCAGAGCTTCCCGTAGGTCGTCTTTTTTTCTTCAATGGACAATCATGGACGAATATTTTGCGACATATTCCGGATTATATACGTATTCTGGCCCGGATACGGCCAAAAAACCGTATTCTGACAACCCCTGGGCGATACTTCCATACGTGAACGGGGCGGCCCGCCTTGCGCAGGACGCGCCGCAGGGCGGCATGGAACCGCTTCGCCCGCGTCGGCGGGGACTCCAGGCAGGGGGGGACGTCGGCGGCGAGCCCCATGCGGGCGTACTCGACCATTGCGCCGGTGATCTCGTAGGGCCCCACCTCGGACCAGTTGACGGACGGGTCGTACCCGAACAAGGCGACGACCTGCCCGGACGTCAGCGAGTCCCGCCACTCCGTGGCCGTCACCGGGGTAGGAGGCGTCCACGACGCGGACAACCACCAATCGTAGGCGACGTCCAGCTGCCCTGGAACGGGGGTCACGACGCGGCCGGCAACCCCCAGCACCATCGGCGCCATGGCGGGACCGTCGTTGGCGGGGACGGCATCCCAGCGCGCGGGACGCGGACCGAAGGGCGCCGCGGCGTCGCCGGCGGGGCGGTACTCGGACCACCCGTAGCACCCGCCGCTAGCGCCGCCATCGCGGCCCTGGCCGCCGTCGGAGGGCCACGTGGGCTCGTCATGGCCGGCGGCCATATAGCCGCGGCCATCGCTCGGACCGGCTGCCGGCCACACGCGGTCGTCCCGCACGTCGGCACGGCGGCCGGGCCCGCCCTCCGAGCGATCGTCGCCGTTGCGACGGGGGGCGGCGGCGCCGCCGCCCGAATCGGACGCCCATCCGCGACCGGGCCTGTCACCCGCAGGGCCGGCGTCGTCGCCGCGCCACGTCGCGTCTCAGCGCTCGTCGTGAGCCGCGCCGGCCCCGTCCTCGCGGACCACCGCGCGCTGGCCCCACTCGGCGCTGCCGGCAAGAGTCGACGCGGAGAAGCCGCGGGGGTAGGCATCGGAACCTCCGGGGTCGCCGGCGCTGGCCTCCTCCTCGTCCCCCTCGGGGTCCCGGGGCCCCGAGCGGATGTTCCTAATTTGAGCCGGGCCGCCGCCTGCCATGTCGGCGTGGCGCCGCTTCCGCGCGCGGTACGCGGCCGACGCGGCCGCCTCCTCCGCCGACGGTGGGACGGCGTCCGGGTCGGACGAAGTGAAGCCGGCCGGTATCGCCCAGGGCTCCGTCGTCTTTGGCAACGCCCGCTGGGCGACGTCCGCAAGCCGCGGCCCCGCGAGCATGAACCCAAACGGGGATTGCGGCGACCGCAAGACGCTCACGACGCAGACGTAGTGGAACCGGCCGTCCGCCACGGTACCCACTTGGTGGGGCAGCAGGGTGCTGGGAGCTTGACGGGTGGTATCGTGTTAGTAGGGCAGCAGGTCAAGGACGGCCGCCCTGGGCACCGCCCTCACAATGGCGTCGTACTCCTCCAAGGCGTCGGCGGCACCGCGGTCGCCCGGCGCGAGGTCGTCGACCCTGAACTTCCGCGCAAAGTCGTTGTAGCACGTCTACGGCTCGAAAACGCGGTGCGTCTCGCGGTACGCGCGCAGCAACGCCGACACGATGGCGGCCATCAGCATGTCTTAGGCCGTGCCCTGGATGGGGTGGCAGGGGAATGCCTGGAGCAGCGAATGCTACTGGTGCACAACGGGCGGGTACTCGTACGTCACCAGCCGCGGCGTCGCACACCGCGTGACCATTGCCGGCGGCAAGCGAGCACTCGCCGGCGTCAAGGCAATGCCGGAACGGACGGCCAGGAGAATGCCCCTGTGCCATGCCAGCCGGGCCCTTACGAGCTCTCCGCGCGCGCGGCGCGCGGCCTCCAACGCCAAGTCCGCCGGGGCGGTCACGGGGCACAACGACGCCAAGGCGATCAGGGGGCCTACGCCCCCAAAGTTGGCAAGCGCCAAGGAGAGATCGAACGGGACTGCAGGGCGGTAACGAAGGCGTGTATGCCAGTCCTCAAAGTAGGCGGACTCCTCTTCGCCAGCGACGAACAGGAACTCGGCCGCGGGGTGCGTGACCAAGAGCACCCGCCCCGGGTTGCGCCGCAACATGCAGCCCAGCCACGCCACGCTGTCCCCAACGGAGCGGACGAAGGAAGCGAAGTCGCTTTCGGCCACCGGCCGGGTACTGTAACCCGCCGTATTGCCAAACTCCTCGAAGGCCCGCCACACGGCGGCTGCCTCGCCTGCGTCGTGAGGATAAGCCGGAAGGAAGACGTCGCTCACGAGCGGCCAGTCGGCCGAGGCCACGGTCGGCCCCAGCGGGGCGAGCCACGCTCGGACGGCGGGCGGCGCCGCGCGTGGCGGGAGCGCGGGGGCCGACTGCCCCAACAACGGCGGGCGGTCCTCCGGCCTGACCGCGGGACCCCCGCTGGAGGAGGGAGCAGGGCCCGGGCCGGCCGCGGGCACCAGGCAAGCCGCGGGCTCGGCGCCGGCGCTGACCGCAGCGGTAGCGCCCGCTGCGCGGGGCGGCCTCCGCCACTTCCGGCCGTTCGGGTCATACGGGAGCCGCATGCCAGGCGTCACCGACGGACGGGCGGGAGCGGTCGGGCGGCGCCCGGGCGGTCCCGACGTGGTCGGCGCGACGGCTACCGACGCCGACCCCGGAGCGGCGGCCGCCGCAGACGGGCACGACGGGAGAGCGGGGGACGGAGCCCCAACGGGGCCGGCGCGGGGCGTCGCCGGAGACGGCTCCTGTTGGAACGTCATGCTCAACGCCGCTGTAAGCCCTCCTGCTGTAAAAAGCAAAATTCAAGAAACCAGGTATTGACAGGGTTCGAACCCCCGACTCCCGGACGCGACCCGAAGGTCACGCCT
>Ga0115031_1002684_pt1 | contig 13226 bp, 21 predicted proteins | sample Maine_Asex4_meta_FD_87301 | JGI IMG/M metagenome (GOLD analysis project Ga0115031, IMG submission 87301) | Marine algal microbial communities from Maine, USA - Maine_Asex4_metaG | ecosystem: Host-associated > Algae > Red algae > Unclassified | place: Maine, USA | collected 2015-01-05 | reverse complement strand
TCGTACTCAGATACGGATATAATCTACGTAATAATCCGGTTTCGGAGGCAGATATCCGCATCCGGATCTTAGTTAAGCGATTTATCCGTAATCAGATACACCGCATCGGCGTGTATCCGTATCTTATTTCGCCTCGAAATGCATATCCTGACAACCCCTGGTGTGTAGGCGCTGCCGGTGCCCCTGAGACCTAGGTCACCCGAGAATGCTCCGTCAATGGACACGGCGCAGGCTGTGGAGGCGTCACTCACAGCCGGAGTGGCGGCGACGGTGGCGTCTGCAGCGAGGGTCTCGACTGTAAGTGTGCCGTAGGCGGGGTAAACCGCCACAACGACAGCGCAAGCGGTGGCAGTTGCGGCGGCGAAGGAAGCGAGGGAGGCTTCGGCGCCGCCTCGACCCCAGCGGCCTCTGTCTGACACGCGCCGACGCTCCGCGGATGCTCCTACTTCTCACTGGCAGCTGCAGTGGGGCTCTTCTCATTGACTGACGAAGGGCGGCCCACACTTTTATTCAAGCCACCAATGCTCCCAACCTTAAAGGTCGGATCATCGAGACGCCTCCCGGCGGCTGGCAGCCAAAGCTGCCCGAATGCCCCCCCACATGCATACGGCGTCCGTTTGCGCCTCTCTGCGGCAGTGGGTGGTTTTTAGCGACATTCCCTGGGTCCTCCGGCAGCTCAGGTATGTTTCTAGCATGTCCTTGTCCCACTTCTTTCGTACCCGCCGTTGCCCCTTCTACCAGCCGGTACCCGCGGAACTCAAGTTCGAGCCTTATACAGCAGACTCGTGGGTCGCAAACGTCTTCGACTACGAGCTGTGAGCAAACGACGTGGCGGCCGATGCGGACGTGGCTCAAACGTTTGTGGTACACCATCCCAACGGTCGCCTTCCGGTGGATGGCTCCGCAAAAAAGACCGCGCAATTCTTGACCGTACCTTCATATACAATAGCCTGCCGCGCTACGAGACGCAGCACTAGCTGGAGGATAATCTCATCAGCTGGTACATCATCAAAGCATTCTTTGACGTTACCGTGGTGCCCGCGAACGAGCACCGGCTTGCATTCCGCGTGAGCCGCCTGCCGCCCTGCCGCCCGCCTGCCCGCTTCCCCCACGCGCTCCCGACCTGCCTCCACGCCCACCGCGTCTGCTGCTTCTGTATGACCCCACGGGCAAGCTGTTGAAGCTTCGTGTACACTGTGGCCTGTCGGTTTGCGTGCTCCACGTTGATCGTGTCGACGCATTTAAAAGACACCCACTCGCCAGCCTGCTGGGAGAGGCGCTGGTCATTCACCCCGTCCACTTCGCAGTTCTTCCACCGCAGGCGCTGGTGGTCGGGCCACGCGTCGTCGCCCCCAGCCCCCCACGTCAAGTTGAGCAGGTCGATGTCATCGTCTGTGGGCGCTCCGACCCGCAACCGCATGAGGATGCGGCTGCGAGGGAGTGGGGGACAGGATGGAAACGAGGCTGGATGGGAAAAGTGTCACGGGCCGGGCTCTGCCATGTCTATCTTCGTGGCACGGATGAGGTCACCGATGGCTTTCCGCAATTCCCGTGCTCGTTCATGCGTATCTCGACCGCCAGTGCGCAAAGACGCTCGCATTCTGGCTTGTCCGCCCTTCGACAGTTGAAGCGAAGACAAAACGTCAGCGCCATAGCCAGCAGACCAACTGGACCGCCACTGCATCCGCGAGTGCTGCGGGAGTGCCGCTGCCGAAATCATAAATGGTGTGGACGTGTGCGGGGGTCGCGCTGCTTCAGGCGGGGGCGGTGACACATAGGGGCTGCTTGTGGCCTTGCGGCCAGGCGGGCTCCGCTTTTGCACAAACAACTCGACTGAACTACGTTTAGCGCAGAGGGCTTTGAAAGTTTCTTAGCCTTTGACACACGCTGGACATTGTATGAAACGAGCTTTGGAGTGTGGCTGAATTGTACTCTTCAACCGTGTTCTGCTCATGGCTGATTGTGCTCGCTGACGAGACTTAGACTGGTGTCGTGTTGCGCACCACTGTGTCTGCCTTGGGGAGGCGTCTTCTGCTACTGTACAGCGCGCGTCCCTCAACGCTGGAACTTCCGCGGCTGGCAGGGGTGACGACAGGCGCCGGGCGGGCGTGCCGCGCGTCAGATAGCTGCTGAGGAGAGCGACTGGGCGTGGCCACCCGGTCGCCCCTCCTTGTCTTGCATCCAGCCTGCCGCCGCCCACCGGCGCAACGGCCACCGCGTCGCGGGCCTACGGGATGGCAGCCACTACTGGCCAGCCCACCACCGTGACGGCATCTGCCTCGCCACCGCCGCCCCCCCCCCGCAGGCTCCTCATGGAAGCTCTCCATTTCAAATGTAAAGCTACTTCCCTTCGCGCGTGTCCATTTGGCGAGCACCGCCCATACTGGCTGCGACCACGCGGCCAGCGGCAATCAGCGCTGCTGCAGGCACTCTAGCGTGTCGACGTCTGATTTGGTATCTCTCCGCTGGCGCCGGAACAGAGTGCCCCACGGGCAGCTGGGTGCCTATCTCGCTCTGTAACTGCCGCGGTATTGGCCGTCCGCTGCACAAAGCGACTGGGAGGGGAGCCCTTTGCGGTCCCCTTGCGCCTGCTCCCACAACTATGAACGCCGCCACGTTGCCGTTGCTCCGTCTCAGGTACTGCTGCACTGCTACACACAACCCCGTCCTGCCTTTCAGGGTGTAGCCGTTTCACGGCTGTGTCCGTGAAGGACCACACGCTGGTGTACTCCACACGCTCCTCTGACGTCATGAGCAAACATTGCGCGTCTCCCCCCAACAGGCGCTCCCCGTCGCTCCACGCAGCGGGCAGCCGTGCACAGAGAAGCGACCTGGAGGTCACAAAAAACCGCTGCTGGCGAGTGGGCGACGGGCCGGACCTGTAGATTTTGGCCGCGCACGAACCAAGCGGGGCGGACATGGCCGCCAACAGCCGCTAGGGACCGCGCCGATGCGGCGAAGAGCCTCACCAGCAGGACCACGCGAAGCGGGGACGCCGCCACGAACAGCCGACCGCGCGGCTGCTAGACAGGATGACCGCGGCCACAGGGGGGGGGGGGGAGAGAAGAAAAAAAAAGGGAGGGGAGAAAGGAGAAGGGGAGGAGAGAGGGGGGGTGGGCGGGGGCCGGGGGGGGGGGGGGAAGAGAGCAAGAAGATGAGGTGGTGAGAGCGAGAGCGGGATGACGGAGGCGGTGTTGGTGAACAGTGAGCCGCCAGCCGCCAGCCCAGCAGCACCAGGCCGCTGCCGGCCGGCCGCCGGAGCAGCGGCCACCGGCAGCCACCCCGACGTCTGGTAGCACCGCAAAAAAGAGGAGATGCAGCATGCGGGACCGTGGGGGGGGGCCGTAAGAGGAACGGGAAGGCCGAAAGGTAAAGAGGGGGGCAGCAGCGCAGCATTTACGAGCGAGCGACTGCGGCCGGTGAGGCAGCGGCGGCGGCGGCGACGGCGGCGGCGGCAGCGACAGCAGCGGTGGCGGTGCCGGGCGCGACGCCGCGGGGGGCGGGTACTGGGGTGGATCTGGGCACCTCTCTCACACACACTGTCAGGGCCGCCCCACAACAGCTCTGTCCGTGGTTTTTCTGGAGACCCTGTCCCAAATCAGGTGCTGTCACGTTTTGTGGGGTGCGCCTGTGCTGAACAAATCAAATAGTAGATGTCACCCTGGTCAGCACCTTGACCGGACCCAGTCAAGGCTGCAATTTCCCGTCTTGAGCTTTTGTCGTATCCGATGCAAACGACGCCACCTTTGCTTATCCGGTGTTCAGATCGGCGCAAGAGGGGGTGACGGGGACGACGAGCTAGTCGGCTTATGGCGGGTGTGTGGCGGAACGGCGAGGCCGAAAAAATGTTCTTTCTTCAAGTGCTGAGGCTCCAAGTGGTGCGAAAGGCCGTCGCCAACACCCCGCGTGCGGCAGTCGGCCGTGGAGAGCCCATAGATGATCGGGAGCGAGCGAAAGAACGTCGGTAGAGGATGGGCACCTTGCGCGGCTTGGTATGCAGGGTGCTGTAGGACTGTAGATTGCAACAATCCTGGCCACGTCTGTCATTAATGCTCGCCGTGATGGCGATGGACTGCACAGACCTGGATGTGGTGGCGTAAAGAAAGCTCAGGCACACCCTCAGCAAGGAGTGTGCCTTCTGAAGAGGCTTGGACAGTGCGTGTGCCTCGGTTCGATGCTGAATGCACGCCTGATGTGAAGAGTCCGATCACGCGCGGCAACCGCGTTCGTACACACGTAGTTGCCGTTGGATGTGGCGATTTTTTGAGGCCGTGGACAGTCCGTGTTGGTGCTGGTACCCGCTTATCGTGTATAAACAGCGCATGAGGCAGCGATCGCTCCTGTTCGCGCTCGAAGTCGTGATGCGAGTCACGCGCGAGCGTCTGAGAGAGTCATGCGGACTCGTGCTCTGCAATCGACATGCGGAGTCCTGTTCGGTAAGCATCATAGCGGGCCGTCCTGAGAGCACACTTCCCAGTCATTTGGTTGGCATCAATCAAAGAGCGCTCCAACGCCGTGTCCTCGTTGCGACGCACTTATCGAGCTCTGTGCGGCTAATTTCGTGGACTGCAGATCCTCTGGGACGGTGTGTTTGCAAATACGCATTGCCCAAAATAGAAGTGGTCCCGCTCACGTTGGGGACATAGAGACGAACAACACACGGTAGCATCCCTGTGATGAGTGCGAAACACTTGTCAGTGCCAGGCCTATTCAGCTCTAGTGGATGCTGGTAGCCACTAAAATCTGTTTCACTCTATTAGTCCTCTGAGAACCGCACTTTTTTTTGGAGATCCCAGAACTCCGCCGCTACGACCGCAAATGACAAGCAGTCTTCAAACAAGGAATAGAAACCCCCCAAACCTTTTTACTGCAAGAAATGGTACGCATTCCTCTGTAGCAAGCTCTTCAACGGCACACGTATGTCGGAAAGATACGGCTCAGACGCATCGTTTTTAGGCCTTCCAGCACACTGGGCGAGCCGCACGAGGTCACAGCACCGTTTCTCGCATTTGTCCCATGTTCACATACCTCGTGTATTCGAGTGCACTATTCTGCGCAGCGCTCCAACTCCACTGGCCAAAGGTAGACGCCCGTAAAGAGTATGTCAAAAAGAAGCGTAAGCGTTTTGTTGGAGCGATCCCCTGACATTGGGAGGCTACTTAAAAGTTCGCTTATCCAGAGGTGTGTTCTCTTGGACGACTTTTGAGATTTGATCTCACGAGATCCAGCAGTCCATCGAGTCTCGCGCTTCGTCAGTAGCCAATAAGCGCCTGTGCATGGGCACTCCCCAATGAAATCCAGAAAGGCCCTCGAAAGCCTCTCTGAGTGGCTCAAGCGCCATCGCAGACCTAACCCCCACCCTCTCCCCGCCATCACTGTCGTGCCTCCCGCGATCGCCGTCGTGGGGCAGTATGTGTGTGCCACTGCACCGGTGGCCGAACCGGACTATTCGCTCCAGAAAAGCAACGGCGCCGCCAAGGAGCGCTATGTGGGGGAGGGGCGATATGGGGTGCGGGGGAGGTTTGGGGAACAGCTGCTCCGCAACTTCAGTCGCTTTGCGTCGGCGGTGACGAGCGTCGCGCCGGCGGCGACGAGCGCCGCACTGCACTTCAGCGCAGCGGCTGAGGCCGCCGGCGACGGGCGTGCTCCAACCGCCGGCGTGGTCGCGTGCGCCGCACCCGCTGTGGCAAGCGGCGTCAGCGCCACGGCTGCACCGGCCGCTGCCGGCGGCGGCTCTGCGATCGCAACCGTATCCGCCACCGTGCCTACATCCACCGCCCCGTTGCCGACCCCACAGCCCGCACGGGCCAACCGCACCGGCCCACCACCCGAAGGGCCCGAGCGTGGGCGGGTGGGGGGTCGGGGGGTTGCAGGGGACGGAGGTGGCACTGCGCTCAGACGGCGCGCGAGCGGGGGCGGTGGCAGCCGTTGCCGACAGCCAGGGCAGCATGCCGCCGACGCCGGTGGGCGTCCAGCTGTGCACGTCAGTCGGAGGCCGCTGCGAGTAAGTTGATATTGCTGATGCTTCTCAAATACTTGTTCATCGTAAATTCTTTTCCTTTGGTCAGCTGTCACCGTCCTTGCTGCTTCTCCGTGCGGCATCACGAGATCTCGCCCACGAGGCTGAAAACGAAGCCTCCCTGTCCTTGCGTTCCTCCCGATTTGGTCAGTCATAAATCGGGTGCTGTCGAGATTCGGGCGGATCGGATGCCCCTGATCGATACGAATGCGGAAGTGGGCATCAACGGGTGGGATGCGCTGCGCTTCGTGCTCCGTTTTTTCTTCTGAAGACCCGAGGGCCACCCTCTGATACGTCTACGAATTTTGGGGTCGATTGATGTACATGTGCCGAAATCAGAGCCGTTTCTCCATAGGACTAATAGGATGAGATAGACTTTAGCTCAGGTGACGACCATAGGCACCTTGCTCGCTCGCGAAAAAAGAGGGCCAGCTGTGTGAAGCGACCGTATCTGTTTCTCTGTGAGACGTTTTTCTGCTCGACATGTGGTCGACGAGCCAGGCGAAATACCACGGAGGCCTTCTCTGTATTCTAATAGAAGCATGGAGCATGCTGATGCGGACGGGAGAGCATACACACTGAAGCAAGAGCACGTAAGAATAGTGCGCAGTCATATGAAAACAAGGCACTGCTGCAACATGCAAAAGCACTTGTGGCTCTCTACGGTAAAGCTCCGTGGCTGTCACCGGGCTCCTGTGCCTTCCGACTGAGAGATGCTCGAATGTGCCGCGCGGCCCTGTACTCTGTGTGATTCGTGATGTACAGGATGAGACACGCGGCTCTCAGAACAAGTTACACGACACACGCAAAAGCACGAGAACAAAGACTGAAAAGACAGCACAGACAGGTAAGGGTATGGCCGCATTACAGGGTCTCTGACACCAACGTCGACTACGATTCTCACACAACCCCTGAGCGTGTCAAGGTACTCTTCCAATCGTGACATGAGTCCTACTCGACTGCTGATTTTCTGCAATGGGCGCCTCATCGATTCACACAACGAGTCGAACCGTCACCGTCCGTGTGGTGGACCCTCCCCTCCCCCCGACTCCTCAACCGGATGACAACGGCCCGACGCGGATTCTACCGGATGACAATGGCCCGACGCGGTTTCTGCGTAGCTGACGGTGGACAGAAGAACCAGGCAACAGGATGCACGGAGTACAGTCGAAAGCACCAAGTGGATAGTAGGCGCAAGAACGTGGCAACAAGCAGAGGCAGATGTCCTGGTGTCAGAAACGAAAACAGAAACGGTCTTAGACGTGGGGCTGCAGCCACATTGACTCCCGTTATTCACCACTCCCCGCTGCGACTTACATGCACATTGGAGCTCTGACGAGAGTCCGCCGACGCGCACCAGTAGTACCGGCATGGGTGGATGCCGCTCTTTCAAGGACGCTGCAACACCATCCACCTGAACCGGACAACGCTGTACACTGTTGCTATGTGTCTGATGGCGTGCAGAAAATGGTACGGCAATCAGCAGCACAGATGGCGAAACGAGCAAAGAAAAGGGGGAGGGAACCAGAAAGACGACGCTGGCAGGTGTCCGTGGCTCTGTCAGTAACAAAAATAAAAGTGTTTGTGAAGGCGAGGCTGGTGGCACACCAAGACAGTATTTGCCCGACTCCCCGTTGTGGCAAGCACGCACCTCACAGCTCAGCTAGGGTGCCGTCGACGAAGAACGGAGACGCCGTCTTGGACAGACGCCGAGCTGTTTGTGGCCCCACCCCCGCTCACATCACCTGCCCGACAAGAAGACGCGGGATCGACGTGGATTTCGCACATCTGACTGAGAAAACAGTAAGCAAACTCAGAGGAAACGACAAGTGACGATGACAGAAAGGATGCGGCCGAGGCCGCACGGATTGACCTGACAGGTGTAAAAGGAAATGGGACGTCAGAAATGGAACAAGCGCATGAACAAGATGATGCGACGCTCCTCCGAGCAGTCAACGCTCTCCCTTCCAGTCCATTCGGCACCTAGATGTACGATCAACGTCGCGAAACGTACGCTTTCTGTAAATGACAGCTCGAGAAGCCCGAGCGTCGGCGGGCTGGAGGAAACGGGCACATTGACGTACCGGGTAACAAGCGCGATTGGTGGTGGTGCTGATCCAGCCCGATGTATCGTATGAAAGAGCAGCGTCACGCCGAATTCAAATTGGGGCAAGCTTTCGCACAGGACACGTGAATATCGTCGGCTCCCGCACGGTCAGCACGCGCACGACATCGAGGTGGCAAAATGGATCACGGGATCACGCAGCGAGCCCACGCCTCTTTTCAGTACGCCGGTAAGGTGGGGAGGGGGAGGATGTGCAGTCCCGACCCAGCCTGGATCCCGTTTCAGCCGGCACGGTGGCCTAATTGCACTTCCGACGAGGGGAAAGGAGGGAGAGGAGACGTGGATCTGCTCTCACAGTGGCCGTTGAGCCAGGCGCGCCTCGCCGAGGGGCTGCGCTTCGCCTGATGATCACCCAAAAGACCGCAACAGACGTCCAACACCACACAATCTGTCACATTTTGAAGACGACGCGGTGCGCGACAGCCACGGCGACTGCCGGTGCTTCCAGCCGGAACGCGGATGTCGACGATCGGACTCTTCCGTAGATCTGGGCTGACAGTCTCTTCAAAAACCTCGTCGACGATCGATTTACATATGCAATCGCAGTCGACCCTGAATGCGACAGCAGAACACGCTGAGCACGTTGAGGGCAATCTTCCTGTTGTATTTGATTGTGCGGACTTGCGGCTCACTGAAACGGCCGGTTTTCCATCTGGAGTGAGCGCCGATGCATCGCTGGATCTTCCTGGAAGCGTAGCGGCTTGTCTCAAGCACACGACGAGTCACGGGTCAGTCAAATTGGTGGTTGTCCCGGCTCGCGTGCCTCACCTGCTTCAGTCAGTACTTTGAAGGGCTGCTGCTCGCATCACGGGTGTTAAAGTCCGGGACAGCTGTTTCAGCGGAAGATGTGTGGCGCAGTGCATGACCCTGCTCTGAGCTGTCTCACAGAGTGCAGGAAGTGGGGCAACAAGTTGAAGGCTCTTTCTGAACAGGGGCTAGACCGAGGGCGCCCATTGTCTGACGCTCCCAAAAGACTTCTGGGAGGTTCGCAGCGACACGAATGAGCCAATTGAAGGCCATGAGGGCGGCAACAATCAATGCAAGAATTCTCAGCCTGCACGCATTGTGCAATCCACGTGTCAGAACGGAGGCGGCTCTCGTGCCACGACCTTAGAATGTATGCCACACTCGTGCGTCGTCTCGCATTCACGTACGTCATGATCTGGAAAAATCAAAATGATATCTTCCGTCGCTTCTCGCGACCGCTGATGCTGACGTAGAATGGGCGCTCTCGTGTGCTGACCCCGAACGGGTCGGATTATTTTCAGGTCACAAATACACGCATAGCAGCATTCGAATAGAATGTTGCGACATGTCACTTGTGCGGGTCACTGTTGGTCTCAGCCGAGTGATGGGTGTTTTTGAGGAACAACTGTATCTGCCACTTCACGCACGCCAGGAACATGTCCATGCCGCGTTGTAGAGTCGCAGAGGCGTTGCGCAGCCCAAAGGGGAGGCGCAAGCATTGCCACGCGCCCGAGTGGCATGTGAAAGCCGTGAGGTGCTTGTCCTTCTCGGATACTGGTATTTGCCAGTAGCCAATGTCACAGTCCAGGGTGGAGAGCACCCTGGCGTCCCCTGGGGAATCAATACACTCATGCATCCGTGAGATGGGGTCTGCATCTTTGATAGTCACCAGTTTGAGATTTTTGTTATCGCTACGGAAGCGTACCGAGCCATCAGGCTTCAGTACCATTACCACGGGGCTAGCCCATTCCCCGCTTGCGGGTTCAATCACTTCCATCGAGCGCATACGCTCGACTTCCACTTTCTCTCTCTCTCCGGCCTTAGGTCCGGCCTTTTAAGGGTGCTGTGTCACAGGGACAGTCCCAGGCTGCAGTCGGATCCGGTGCTGCACACTTCAGATTACGCCGAGCTTCCCCTACCACAAGCAGGAATGCTTTTGAAGGAGGGCCTCCACGGCCCCCGACCACTCCGTCGGCACCGAAGAAACGTCTACCCCAGGAAGAGAAGAAATTTCTACCCCCTTCGGTGGCGTAGCGAGCTCCTCGAGCTCGCGCTCAGAGACCTCGTAGGTCGGCCCCTCGTGGGCTTCAATTTACCCAACTGTCATATCGGTCATTCACCGTAACGGCGGGACACCCAGGTGCATCACCTAGATGGTCATTGGCTCGTTCGCTATCATCATGTCGGGGCCTTGGGCGACCTTTGTGCTATGCTTATGGGTGGAACTATCCCACCCGCTACTTATTTTCCGAGGGGGAGATATCCTTCTCATCTTGCTCGGCTTCGTTCCTCCCTGGGGAGTGCGAGTCGTCCGAAGACGAACACAGTGGACCATAGTGTCTTCTTACCGCAGCGACCGGCTGACCTTGCCGGAGCCCCTCCTTCTTCTTGCGGCGCTCTTCGCACCGCTCCAGAAAGGCCTTCGATAACAGAGCCTTTGTTCTCGCGTCCAGGCGGGGACTCTTTCTAAAAAAATGTCCCCACATGTTACATGCGATACAAGTGTTCGTCCGGGTTCGCCCGGGACCACCCGTGTCCTCCCGGGGAGGACGAGGTGGAGCTTCCCTTTCCTTGGTGGACGTCCGTGAGGAAGGCCCGTGAGGCCCTTCCCGCACCTCAGCTGGAACCCTTCAGGTCTGGCCGGGGGGAACCTTCCTTACCTGCGAGGTGCCCCATCGGAACGGACCAGCTTCACCATCCTTCGGGGGGTCCCTTCGGGGAGCGTCCGCCTCCCCCACGTTTGTTGGAGCCTATTGGTAAGGACCCGGGGGGGCTTACCCCCACCTGAGGCGGGGCTGTTACTGCCGCGGTAAGGTTCTTCCGCGGCGCTGGCCGGGCAGCGCGACGTACCCGACGGGCCTTGGCCCGTCGGTCCTCCTCATCTCTTTGTTCCATGTGGCGTCTACGACAGACGTCTCCCTTTTGATGGGCATATTGCACCAGCAAATCCATTGACATATTAGGGGTACTATGTTCGCGCACATCGGTGCAAATCTCCCAGCCAAGTCCCTGCATAAAGCAACTTTTTTTTTATCCTTCTGTGTGGATATAACCACACAGGCGACGCAGCCCGTGAAGGCGTACGTGCTAATCAATCTCTGTTTCTTCCGCCTCTTGGGCGGCCCCATGGAACAAGGAATCTGGATCACTGAGCGAGCCCTCGTCCGCATATTTGCGTAGGAGCCAGTTGATCAGTTCAAGATAGGAGCTGACCGCTCCACTCCGCCATGCTTGGAGGTACGGCATGATGCCTATCCCTAGTAGCGACAGTCGATCATATAAGGGGCTAAACAAATCGTCAAACGAATCCCGTAGGGCGGCCGACAAGACCGCCGCGTCCTGGGACCGCTGGGGGGCCCGATCTCCACCTCCATGAGGAGGCGTTCGGCGTGGGCCAGCGGCTCTCGCCGGCCTGACCAGTCCATCATACGGACCCCACAGCAGAGGGGGAACTGCTTCGTCGCGCTTGCCGAGGGGTCGAAGAAGTGGAGGCGGGAGTACCCCTATGGCTCCAGCCTCCACACCTCGAGGGGGAGGAGACGGGAATGCCCTGCCGTCTGCGCCCCCCACACCATGGGAAGGGATAGATGCGACTTTTCTTCCGTCCAAGCCCCCCTGACCTTTGGGAGGAAGACACGGGAATGCCTCGCCGTCCGAATTTCCCTGACCTGGGAGGGGGGAAGACGGGAATTTCCTTCCGCCTACACCCCGATCCTCCAACCCGCCGTGATCTGACGCGGTCGAGCTGGCTCGATCCCGTGTCCGAGGTGGGATTCCTCCGGGGCCCCCGGCCCCCGAACCACCGCTGGTTCCGTCACGGTCACCCCGAGCCTAGACACCGGCGCCTTCGGCGCTGAACCCTTTCAGCCCTGATACATGCAAGACGGGAGGACTCCGTCATTCTTCAAGAAAAGCACTCTACTCAGACGACTACAGCAACTGAGTCACACCCAAGGGTATTACAAGGGCGCAGCGAAAACCCACCGTAAGCGGACGGATAACTGGAGCGGCGACTGCCAAGCAGTCGGGCCGGTTGTCGCGCCAGCTCGCGACTATCTGGTAGTCGTGACGCGAGAGATCGTGTCGGCTTTGACCAGTGGCGACCATCAGGCTTTGCGTCCACTGCGGTAACAGCTCGAGTTCCAGGGCTGCCCGGCACTAATTCAGTCTCGAACGGCGCTCCATTCGCCTCGGTCTCTTCGGCACGCACTTTGCGCTAACATACTGCGACTTTAAGTGGGCCGAGCGATATGAACTGCTGCAATAGTCTCGTCTTCGCTGTCATTGTGACCTCAGCGAGAGAGCCGCGCGTGACCTACGCTCGTGCGCTGTTTCACTCAAGGGCGTCGCTGCTTCGTTTCGGTATCGCGTGCATCTCCTTCGTGCTTGCATAGGAAAGTGTAGAGACCGTTGATAGTGACGCGGCCGCGTCGCCGCCAGCGGTCGCCTGGTCTGCGCGAACTATTTTGAGACAGCGACCGGCCCAGCCCATACCACCAGGTACCTAGCGACTGGCTAACAGCGACGTCGAACAAGGCGTCAGAGGCGCCGGTTGCGGTGCATGCTCGCTTCCAACTGATGTTGGGGACTCAAAGTGGGCAAGGCGCTTGGAGTTGTGGCATCTGTGCGGTCTTGATGCGACGACAGCGCAAGGCAAAGCCTCAACGTCTTCCTAACGCCGTCCTTTTCGCATGTGCACTTCGCTCGCATCGCCGTGATCTCGTCGGCTCCTGGCGACGGCCACACCGAAGAGACCTTTGCATGTAATCTTTTGGTGCCATGCCCCCTGTTCAGGGTCGCAAGTCTGAGAAAAGGCTGGTGGCACAGCACAACGGCGTGCGCGGCTCGGTTGGTCCTAGTACAGCCAGGAGATGATCAGTCTCCCTCGGTCGTCATCCCTCGCCGACCAAGTTGGTTGTACCCTCCTCCAAGAGAAGCCGGGCGAACTGCTTCACCCTGTCGGGTATTGGAGCCGAGGACTCACTGCTGCAAAGCAAAACTACTCCACCACGGAGCGAGAATGCCTCGGCGTCGTGTGGGCTGTCCTCAAGTTGAGGCACTTCCTCGACGGGCAACGGTTCCTCATCCGAACGGATCACCAAGCACTTAGCTGGA
>Ga0115031_1002680_pt1 | contig 13236 bp, 12 predicted proteins | sample Maine_Asex4_meta_FD_87301 | JGI IMG/M metagenome (GOLD analysis project Ga0115031, IMG submission 87301) | Marine algal microbial communities from Maine, USA - Maine_Asex4_metaG | ecosystem: Host-associated > Algae > Red algae > Unclassified | place: Maine, USA | collected 2015-01-05 | reverse complement strand
GAGCACCAGCAACGGGCACGTGGTGCCATCGCCGCCGCGGCCACGCGCCGATTCGGGCGCGTCATACAGACGAAGCACCGCCGGAGTTGCTCCGGCACGCAGGGTCCTGCGGCAGGCTTCGACGCCCTGCTCGAAGGTGTTGAACACGTATGCCATGCGCTGCTCGGTCGACGGCAATGGGTGAGTCTTGAGCCACACGTTGGTGATCACGCCGAGTGTGCCTTCCGAGCCGACCATGACCTGCGTGAGGTCGGGTCCCGCAGCCGCTGCAGGTGCTCCGCCCGTCCGGATGACGCTGCCATCGGCGAGCACCACTTCGAGTCCGACGACCATGTCTTCGATCTTGCCGTAGCGCGTGGAGAACTGCCCGGCGCCGCGCGCCGCCACCCAGCCGCCGACGGTCGCGAGGTCGAAGCTCTGTGGGAAGTGGCCGACCGACAGGCCGTGGGTCTCGTTGATCGCAGCTTCGAGGTCTGGTCCTGATGTGCCGGGACGGACCTCGACGACTCCCGACTCGACATCGACCGACACCACGCCGCTGAGCGATGTCATGTCGAGCACGACACCGCCGAAGACCGGCACCGAGGCACCGCAGACGCCGCTTCGCCCGCCGGCCGCCGTCACCGGGACCCCCTCGACATTGCACGCCTGGAGGATGGCGACCACATCAGCGGTCGAGTTGGGGCGAGCGACGAGACCAGCGAGCTGAGGGACTTCGCCGCGCAGCGACCAGTGCAGCGCCAGGGGCCACCAGTCGCGACTCGACTCGGCGACCACGTCGGCGTCATCGTCGAGCGCCACGACGCCGCAGATCGCAGCCAACCGTGCGCTCAACTCGGCGGGGACTCGGACCGGTTCGTTCGACGCGTGAGCGGTGATCGGCGACCCGGGTCGGGGAGCGAGTTCAATCGGCGGTGTTGGTTGCCAGGTCATGAGCGGCTGCTTCCTCGGCCGCGCACAGCCGACGGTAGTGGTCGAGCTGTCGTTCGGATTCAGCGGTGTCCCAGTGCAGTTCGCTGGCCATCAACTGAGCGACCTCGGGGGCAGCACGCAGCGCAGCAGAACGATCAAAAATGTGCAGGCGGGTCCGTCTGGAGAGGACGTCGTCGAGCGTTGCGGCCATCTCGTGGCGGACGGCGTACACCACCTCGGCGAGTACGTACGGGTGGCCGGGGGCAACGGGGCCGGCAAGGGAGGGCTCGAAGGCGATCAGCGCCCGGACCTCGGCAGCCAGTGAGCCGTAGCGCTGGGCGAGGTGCCCGGTGAACGTGCCCGGATCGGTCTCGCGATGACCGCGTGCGCCGAGCAGTTGGAGGCGCCGCGTCGAAGAGCGTCGTGTTGCGCGGCGGCGCCTGCCCACCAGACCCATCGCCATCTCGACGGTGTCTTCGGCCATCTGCCGGTACGTCGTGAGTTTGCCGCCGCTGACGCGGATCACGCCGGACGCACTCACTGCGACCTGGTGCTGGCGTGACAAGTCAGCGGTTCTGCCCGAGGGTTGCTCGTCGGCGGAGGCCGGTGCCTTGACGAGCGGTCGAAGCCCAGACCACACGCCGGTCACGTCGTCGAGCGTTATGTCGCCGGTCGTCGAAGTGTCGAGCGCCTGGTTCAGCGCTTCGAGGCAGTAGTCGATGTCTGCAGCTCTCGTGTGGTGCTCGTCGAGAGCACCGTGGTGGTCAGTGTCGGTCGTGCCGATGTAGCAGTGCGTGAAGGTGCCGTCGGCTGTCGGGCCCCACGGGACGAGGAACAAGCTGCGCTTGTCGCGCTTGACGGGGATGATCACCGCGATGTCGTTACGCACCTTCGTCCAGGGAATCGTGAGGTGTACCCCCTTGGCCGGTCTGATCGAGTTCGGGTGCGCTGTTTCGTCGAGTTCACGCACGTCGTCGGCCCACACGCCCGACGCGTTCACGACGACCGTGGCCGGTACGGTGAAGCGCTCACCGTCGGCCTCGACGACGACGCCGTTCGTCCGACCATCGGCGTCGACGGTGATGTCGACGACACCGCAGCGATTGGCGACGACCGCACCGCGGTCCGCAGCAGTGCGTGCGATCGTCAGCGTGAGGCGGGCGTCGTCGGCGCCGGCATCGAAGTACAGGTAGCCCGAGCTGAGCTTGTCGAGGTGGGTCGTTGGAAAGTGACGTGCTGCCTGTGCGGCGTCGACACGGCGATGGAACTTCCCGATCCGCCAGCCGCCAGTGAGGTCGTACATCCACATCGCCGAGCCGAGGGCTCGTGCGATCTTCTTCGACACCACACTGTCCTTGGTCATGATCGGGATCATGAACGGCAACACGTGCACGAGGTGCGGTGCGTTCTTCATGAGGCGCCGACGTTCCCGAAGCGCTTCGTAGACGAGGCGGACATCACCGTTCTGCAGGTACCGGAGGCCGCCGTGGACCATCTTCGAACTCTTCGACGACGTTCCCGATGCGAAGTCATCTCGTTCGACGAGTGCGGTGCGCAGCCCTCGTGCAGCAGCGTCGAGGGCCACGCCCGCGCCCGTGATACCTCCGCCGATCACCAACACGTCGAATGGCTCGTCGCGTTCTGCCGCATTCCGCAGCTCGGCGAGCATGTGCGTTCGCGAGAAGTGCTTCGACGTCATCTGTTCGACGATAGATCGCCGTCGCGACGGTTGTTGGTACCCGGCGGTCGTCGCCCGTAGTGTGCGAATCCTGATGACCGCACAGACCTTCCGTCGATGACGACAACGTTCGACCCGCGAGACCCGAACTACCTCGACGAGGCAGATGTCCGCGTCGAGATGGCGCGCACGTTCGACGTGTGCGGCAGTTGCCGCCGGTGCGTTTCGCTGTGTGGTTCGTTTCCCACCTTGTTCGAGTTGCTCGACCGTCCAGGCTCGAACGCCGACGGAACAAGTGATGCCGGGTCGATGACGCCGGCCGAGCAGGACACCGTTGTTACAGCCTGCAGCCAATGCAAGCTGTGTGCGATCGGTTGCCCGCACACCACGGAACAGCATGTCGATGTTCCTCGCCTCATGCTGCGCGCCACGGCGATGCGCGCCGACGTCGGGCTGGTCAGCCTCCGCTCGAAGGTCGTGTCACAGATCGCCGGGCGATCGACCGGGATCGGCCGGATCGGCTCTGCGGCTGCGCCACTTGTCAATCGTGTCGTCGAAGCCGAACCGGGCTCGATCATCCGGCGAATCGCGTCGAAAGCCACCGGCATTTCGGCGGTTCGGCTCCTCACCCCCTACGCCCGCGAACGTTTCACCACCTGGTTCGCACAACGACCCAAGATCGTGCTCGGGGACCCTCAGGGGCGGGTCTCGGTGGTGCCGACCTGCGTGGTCGACTACCACGAGCCCGACATCGGCAAAGACCTGGTCAAGGTCTACGAACGCAACGGCATCGAATGCGACATCAGCGCAGCGGGGTGCTGTGGGGCGCCGTGGCTGCAATCTGGTGACATCGAGCGATTCGCAACCATCGCTGACAAGAACGTGGAACAGCTCGCAAGGGAGATTCGGTCGGGTCTCGACGTCGTCGTCCCGCAGCCGACGTGCGCACACGTGCTCAAGCGGGACTACGTCGATCACGTGACCAGTGCCGAGCGGCGTGCCGACGCCGAATTGGTCGCCGAACGGACCTTCGGTGCTGCTGAGTACTTGATGCGTTTGCACCGCGCCGACGACACGGTGCTCGACACGGACTTCGATGGCGAGGTCGCCCGATCCGTCACGTATCACGTGCCGTGTCACACGCGCGCTCAACACGTCGGGTTCGCCGGCCGCGACCTACTCCAACTCACCGGTTCCCGTGTCCGCACCATTCAAGGATGCTCTGGGGCCAATGGCGTGTGGGGCCTGAGCACCGAATACGAAGATGCTTCCCTCGACCAAGCCCGCCTGCTCAGTGAGCGGGTCGAAGCGTCCGACGCTCGACTGGTGGTCGGCGACTGTCACCGCGCGAACACGGCGATTGTCGAGCAGACCGGCGGCGTGGTCGTGCACCCGTTACAGGCACTTGCCCGGGCCTACGGCATCCCCGTCGAGCACTGATCGGCTGATCTCGTGCTTTGTTTCGCCGCCGGCTTCTACTGGCACGCAGCTGGCACTGTTTCCCACAATTTCTGGCGCGACGTGCCAACGGTCACCTAGATTCCCTGCACGGACAGATAACGCACGCCCGCTGGGGTGAGCACAGCATCGACCTTGGGGGTCAAACAGATGTCGGCGCAACAACAGACAACAACGCTCATCACGACAGCGGAAGAACAGAGGTGGTGGGACCTCGGAGCGTGCAAGGGCCTCGACTCGGCGATGTTCTATCCCGATGACGAAGCCAGTGCAGTGTCGGCAAAGGCAGTCTGTGACGATTGCGCCGTCAAGTCGACCTGCCTCGAGCATGCTCTCGCCATCCGCGAGAAAGCCGGAGTCTGGGGCGGAGCGACCGAGCGGGATCGCCGCCGGATCATTCGGCAACGCCGCAAGACTGCGTGACTGACCCGGTCGGGCAGCCGATCCCTTACGATCTGTCGCATGGCGACACTTGTTGAATTCGGCGGCTGGCCTGCGCTCATCGGCGAGCTGATCGCCGGCCGCGACCTGACCGGCGATCAGACTGGCGCAGCACTGTCAGACATCTTGACCGGCGACGCGACCGCTGCCCAGATCGCTGGCTTCCTCGTCGCGTTACGTGCCAAAGGCGAAACGGCAGACGAGTTGGCCGGGCTGCTGTCGGTGGCGATGTCCGAGGCGGCGATCGTTCCGCTCACCGATCATGAGCGCTCAGCGTGCGTCGACGTGGTCGGCACCGGTGGCGACGGTTCCCACTCGATCAACGTGTCGACCATGGCAGCGATCGTCACCGCTGCTGCAGGCGCACCGGTCTGCAAGCACGGCAATCGTTCGGCCTCGTCGCAAGCGGGGACCGCAGATGTGTTCGAGTTGCTCGGAGTGGCACTCGAGTTGTCGCCCGACGGTGTTGCCCGCTGCGTGCGTGAAGCCGGCATCGGGTTCTGCTACGCACCGGCATTCCATCCGGCCTTCCGATTCGCTGGCGCACCCCGTCGGGAAATGGGCGTGCCAACGGTTTTCAACCTTCTCGGCCCGATGGCCAACCCTGGCCGCGTCCAGCGTCAGCTGATCGGCGTCGCCGACCCGACGTTCGCGCGGCCGATGGTCGAGGCGCTCGCCGCTCAGGGATTGACCGCAGCGTGGGTCGTCCACGGCGGGGGCCTCGACGAACTGACGACGACGGGACCATCGACGGTGCTTGCGCTGGGCAACGGAGTCATCGACGAGTTCACCATCGACCCACAGGTCTTCGGCCTGGCGCCAGCCGTTGCCGCTGACCTGCGTGGTGGGGCGCCAGAGGAGAACGCAGACGCCGTCCGGCGCGTTCTCGCTGGCGACACCGGCGCACACCGCGACATCGTGTTGCTGAACGCAGCAGCAGCACTCGTGGTCGCCGGCAAGGTCGACGACTTGACCAGCGGTCTCGACGTGGCCGCTGCCGCGATCGACGACGGACGCGCAGCGGCGACGTTGACCGAGATGGCGCGGGTCTCCCAGAGCGCCTCCTCCGAACGCGCCGCGAGCAATGCGTGACCTGGTTCGTTCGAACTCCAGCATCGTCGGCCAACCTGGGTGCAGGGTTCGATGTGCTTGGCATGGCCCTCGACCTCCATGCTGATTGCGGGCTCGGCAACGCTCCCGAAGGAGCACAGCAACTCGACCAGCACCACCCCGGTCGGATCGCGTTCGAAGCGCTCGGCGGCACCGGCCCGATGTGGATGCGTTGCAACATCCCGATGGGGCGTGGTCTCGGTTTCAGCGGTGCGGCGCGTGTCGGCGCCGCCGCGCTGGCAGCTGTCCAGGCAGACGGCGACGAAGCGCTGACCCGACGCGCCCCGGAGATACTGGCCTACACCACCGGGCTCGAGGGTCACGGTGACAACGTCGCGGCGTCGCTCCACGGCGGCGTCACGGCGTTCGTGCAGGGCGAGTACGTCTCGATCCCCGTCGGACCCACGATGGTGGCTGCGACCTTCGTCGCCTGGGTGCCCGACGTGACCACGTCGACCGACAAGTCGCGACAAGCTCTGGGCTCGATCGTCGATCGCTCCGATGCGGTCCACAACATCGGCCGTTCGATCCAGTTCGTGATGGCGTTCGTGAACGACGACCCGACGCTGCTGGCATCGGGCTCGACCGACCGGCTCCACCAGATGATGCGGCTGCCCGGCGTGCCCGGTGCGCCCGAGGCGTTGGATGCTGGCGTCGCCGCTGGCGCCTGGGCCGGTTGGCTGTCCGGCAGCGGTCCCACCGTCGGCTTCATGTGTACGAGCGAGAATGCGAAGACAATCGCCGCAGCGCTCCCGGCCGGTGGTCACACGAAGTTGCTGAAAATCGACACGCTGGGCTGCCGCCTCGTCTCAGACTCTCAGGGTCCGGTGACACCGTCGATGGACTCGCGGATGAGGTCGGCGTGACCGAGATGGCGGGCGTACTCCCCGATCATGTGCACCATGATCCAACGGAGGTTCCACTGCTTGCCGTCATGGTCCCTGCGGACGCTGAGTTGAGCGAGCGACTCGGTTCCGGCGACGATGGCACTGCTCCGCTGGCATGCCTCGACGAACAACGTAAAGAGCTGCGTGCCGGTGTCGCCGGCGGCAGTCGTCATCTCCCAGTCGACGTCGTCGTCCCAGGGCGCTGACGCCCATGGCTCGCGCTCTTCCATCCCGGCGAAACGGTGCTCGAACCAGCTGTGTTCCACCAGCGCCATGTGCTTCACCAGTGCGCCGAGTGTGAGGTCCGAAGGCGCCGTGGTCTGACGGAGTTGTTCGTCGGTCAACCCCCAGCATCGTTCGTGGAACTCCAGTCGATGGATGTCCAGAAACTCGATCAAGGCCGTGCGCTCGTCTGGGGCGTGGGTCATCGCGAATCGTTCGCCTGGCGCGAGGAAATCGTCCATGATGTGAACCCTATGACGCTCGGAGATGAGCGATCTTGTCGTTTGCGGCGACCGGGAAGTCCCAGTCACCGCTACACGACGCAAGCGCCGAGTCGGCGTGCTTCTCGAAGAACTTGGCCAGAACCAGCGCCTCGTCGATCATCTCGCGGCCGAGCGGCGTTCCGAGCGGCACGGCTTCGGGCGGTTCGATGGGCAACGCCTTGGTCGCGGACCCGGCTTGCGTGACATCGACGAGGCGAGCCTGCTCGACAATCCAGGTGGTGCCGCCGACCGTGATTCGAGCGCTGTCCGCTGACCGCAGCGTCTCGACGAGTCGGTGTCGCTTGATCGCACCGAGCAACGCTTGCAATCGGTCACGAATCGATGCTGCCTCCTCGAATCGCTGCTGGGCTGCAAGTCCTGACATCTTGTCGCGCAACCGGTCGGCGATGATCGCCGGGTCGCCGGTCAGCGCCCGACGAGTGACTTCGACAGCCTGCGCGTACTTGGCGGCGTCTGCAGTTCCCGAGCACGGGCAGTGTGCGACGCCGAGTTGAGCGGCGCTGCACACCGGTGCGTCGTCGGGAGCGATGTAGTTGCGGCCGAGCCGCGCCGTGCATTGCCGAAGTGGCACTGCCGAATGCAACGCGTCCACGACGAGATGGGCCATGGTGCGTGACGGCAGCGGACCGAGGTGGATGCCGTGCTTGCCAGAGTTCTTGACAATCGACAGGCGGGGCCACGGCTGATCGGTGTCGAGCTTCACGTAGCAGTACTTGTCAGCCCGTGTCCCTTTGCGGTTGAAGCGAGGCAGCAGCTGGGCGATGAGGCGCTGCTCGATCACCTCGGCAGTGATCGGATCCGGAAGTGGCAGGTGGCGGACGCTCTGGGTCTCGCGCAGCATCGGGCCGATCTTGCGGCGATCATCGCTGCCGAAGTAGCTCCGGACCCGCTGGCGCAGGTTGGTGGCCTTGCCGACGTACAGCACCTGGCCCTGGTGTCCGCAGAACATGTAGACGCCGGGGGAGCGGGGCAGATCGGAGGTCATCTTGAGTTTGCCGGCTTGCGGGTGGCCCGCCAGCTTGGACAGTGCGATCAGGTCATCGAGGCCGAGCACGCCCATGCCCGATGCGCGCTCGATCAGAAAGTGCAGCAGGTCGGTGGTGGCCCATGCATCGTCGAGCGCCCGGTGGCTCGGTTGGTGCGCCAGCCGCAGCCGTTCGGCGAGCGTTCCCAGCTTGCAGTTGGGGACCTCGTCGCGAACCAATCGCCGGGCGAGGGCGACGGTGTCGATGATGGTGCCTTCGAGCCGGGGGCGATCGGCGCGTTCGAGCGCGGCACGGATGAACGCGACGTCGAAGCCGACGTTGTGCCCCACGATCACCGCGTCGCCCATGAACTCGAGCAGTGCAGGGAGCACGGTCTCGATGCGGGGTGCCGTGGCGACGAGAACATCACTCAACCCGGTGAGGATCGTGATCTTCGGCGGAATGGCGCGACCGGGGTTGACCAGTGTCTGGAACGTGCCGAGCACCTCGCCGCCACGCACCTTGACGGCTCCGATCTCGGTGATCAGATCATCTTGCCGGTTGCCACCAGTCGTCTCCAGGTCGACGATGCAGAACGTGACGTCGCTGAGCGGTCGGCCCAACTCGTCGAACGAACGCTGATGAATTCCGGTGACGCCCCCAACTGGCATCCGTGCACTCAACCACGAACAGGTGTCCGCTGTCAATCTGCGTCGTCGGCTGTTCGTTCGTTCCTTCGAGTCGGTCCGGCGATTGTCACCGGTCCGGCGCGAGCGGTTCGGGTAGCGTCGGTTGCCATGGCAGGCGTCGAGCACAAGCACCTTCGAAGTGCGCTCGAATTCGCCGTACTCATGGCATCAGAAGGCCAGAAGCGAAAGCCCGCTCTGCCGTCGCCGAAAGAGTTGAAGCCGTTCTTCAACAAGCCCCGAATCCCGAGTACAGCCTTGGGCCGACTCCGTCGCGTCATCGACAACGACCCGGTGTTTCGTACTCGGCTCGCCGCCGGGGCGTTGCCCGAACTGGTCGACGACATCGGCCGCTTGTGGTTGGAGCACCGCGATGACTGGGAAGTGCAGGCAGCCGAGCTGGCTGCACTGATCGAGGACGCCGCCGAGTCGGGCGACAGCAGAGCGAAGCTCCGACGGGCGGAGAAACGTCGAGATGCCGCCGAACAGGTCGCGGCGCGCACGAGAGTCGAGTTGCTCCATCGCGACGAGGTCGTCGATGTGCAGTCCACCGAGATCGACGATCTGCGCGCCGAAGTGGCCAAAGCTGCCGACATGCTCGCCGAGATGAAAGCCGAGTTGACCGACGTGCGCATGGAGATCCGCCACGCCCGTGACCGCGAGGCGGCGGCGGTCACGCGTGCTGCCACTGCAGACTCCGAAGTGGCACGACTCCGCAGCCGGATCGACCACCACGCGCCTGCGGCAGTCGCCCCGGCGCCCCTACCGGACCACCGCAACGAGATCGCTGCCGCATCGGCCTCTGCTCGGCTGCTCGCTGACCAGCTCGATGCGCTGCTGCCAGCAACGGCCAACGCGACAGCCGCTCCGCGCGAGCGGCAATCGGGAACGGGCGCGACGCGTCGTACTCCGCTCAGGCTGCCCGGTGGAGTCATCGGTAGTTCGGCGCAGGCGGCCGAACACCTCGCTCGATCAGACGCCGCATTCCTCCTCGACGGCTACAACGTCGCCAAGCTCGGCTGGCCGAACCGACCACTCCAGCAGCAGCGCGACGCGCTGCTCGATGCTGTCGAGAACCTCGTGCGCCGATTCGGCACCGACATGACCGTCGTGTTCGATGGCGCTTCGATCGTCGGTGCGCACGCCACCCGGCGCAGCCAGGTGCGCGTCGTGTTCTCCCCCGAGGGCACGATCGCCGACGACGTGATCCGTGACGAAGTGAAGCGGCTTCCTGCGGATCGCAGCGTGGTGGTGGTCACCAACGACGCCGAGATCGTCCGCGATGTGCGTGCCGGCGGGGCCAATGTGGTGCCGAGTAACGCTCTTCTCGCCCTGTTTTGACCGATTCGGTTCCGGCCTGATCATCTCTGTGACAGTGCTCGTGCATGATGTGTGCATGAACGAAAGCGACGATTTCATCCTCGATTGCAAGACCTGCATCGGCGCAGGCACCACGGCGTGCAACGACTGCATCGTCACCCATCTGCTCGCCAACGACGACGGCCCGATCGACTACGTGCCGGTCAAACTGGCTCCGGTGCGGCAGGTGAGGGGTTCTCAGAAGACGGCGATCTCGTTGTTCCAGCGAGCCGGCCTGATCGACGAACCGGTCCCGTTCGTCCCGGTCGAGGAGTTCGAGTCGTACGCCGTCTCCGTCCGTGTTTGATCTCTCCGTAACCTGAGGGTGTGCGTCGCCCCCAACCCGTCCCCTCGATCGAGGAGATCACCGCGCACCTCCGCGACTGGGACATCACGCACGTCGGCGTGTGCAGCGCCGAGGTGCTGGCCGACACGAGAGCCACGCTGCACGAACGCAAAGCAGCCGGACTGCACGCCGACATGGGTTTCACCTATCGCGACCCGGACCGTTCCACCGATCCGGGCCGGGCAGTCGCTGATGCACATTCGATCATCGTCGCCGCTCGTCCGTACCTCACCGATTCCGAACCGCCGAAGCCGCCACCGGAGGCCGGCCCACAGGCTCGTGTCGGGAAGTACGCCTGGGTCGACCACTACGCCCCACTACGCGAGGGTTTGCGCTCAGCCAGCAAGTTGATTCGCCGCTCGGGGCACCGTGCCGTGGCGTTCGCGGACGACAACTCGATCGTCGACCGAGCCGTGGCACACCGTGCAGGGCTCGGCTGGTACGGCAAGAACGCCAACCTGCTCCTGCCCGGCGCCGGCAGTTTCTTCGTGCTCGGATCGATCATCACCACCGCCGACTACGAGTGGAACGAACCGCTCGCCCCTGATGGATGCGGCACGTGCACGAAGTGCTTCGAGGGATGTCCCACCGACGCAATCATCGCTCCGGGTGTGATCGACGCCAATCGATGCCTGAGCTGGGTCATGCAGCGCGCCGGGTCGGTGCCGATCGAGTTCCGTGAAGCCGTTCACGATCGGATCTACGGCTGCGACGACTGCCAGGACGTCTGCCCGATCTCGGTCCGGCTCGGCCAGCGAAACACGCTGCCGCTGCCCGATGAGGTCCACGCATGGGTCGATGCGCTCGAAGTGCTCGCCCGCCCCGACGACTGGATCGACGAGCACTATGGCCGTTGGTATGTCGCCGGACGCGACTTCGATCTCGTTCGACGGAACGCGCTGATCGTGGTCGGCAACGTCGGCGACCCTGCTGATGAGCGCGTGCGGACCACCGTCGAGCGCTACCGTCGTCACACGAACCTGGTTCTGGTCGAGCACGCCGACTGGGCCGCTGATCGACTCCGCACCCGCTCATGAAACACCTGCTCGTCACCAACGACTATCCCCCCAAGATCGGCGGCATCCAGTCGCTGCTGTGGGAGTGGTGGCGGCGGTTGCCAGCTGACAGATTCGCAGTGCTGACGAGCCCGTACGAAGGCACCGCCGAGTTCGACGCGGGCGAGTCGTATCGCATCGAACGCACTCGTGAACCGTTCCTGCTTCCGCATCCGTGGATGGTCAAGCAGATCAACGACCTCGTCGACGACTTCGGCGCCGACCTCGTCGTTCTCGATCCGGCAGTACCGCTCGGCCTCGTCGGCCCGTCGCTGAAGGTGCCGTACGATCTGGTCCTGCACGGTGCCGAGGTCACGATTCCCGGTCGGCTACCTGGCTCCAAGCAGGCACTCGCCTACACCCTCAAACGGGCTCGGAACATCATCGCTGCCGGCGGCTATCCCGCAGCCGAAGCCGAGCGGGCGGCAGGTCAGGCTCTGCCCACGACCGTTGTGCCGTGCGGGGTCGACCCGGACAAGTTCCGGCCACTGTCACGTTCCGAGCGCATCGCAGCTCGCGAGCAGCTCGGGCTCCCGGTCGAGGCCGAACTCGTCGTGAGCGTGTCTCGCCTGGTGCCACGGAAAGGATTCGACACCGCGATCCGAGCAGTTGCCCGCCTGAAACACTCCCGGCCGGACCTCTTGCTGGTCATCGCTGGTGGGGGGCGCGAGGAAGACCGCCTCAAACGTCTCGCCGACGAACTCGATGCTCCCGTGCGCTTTCTTGGCCGCGTTCCCAATGCCGATCTCACGCCGCTCTACGGCTGCGGTGACGTCTTCACGATGCTGTGCCGCAACCGATGGGGAGGGCTCGAACAGGAGGGCTTCGGCATCGTCTTCATCGAAGCGGCATCGTGTGGTGTCCCGCAGATCGCCGGCGACTCCGGAGGAGCGGCCGAAGCAGTGGCGCACGGCGAGACCGGGCTGGTGGTCAGCGAGCCGGAGAACGTCCAGATGGTCGCCGACGCAATGGCCCGGCTCCTCGACGACGACGAGCTCCGCGCTTCGATGGCCACCCGATCGCGGGAGCGGGTGCTCGAGGAGTTCTCCTACGACGTGCTGGCTCGGCGGCTCGGCGAAACCCTCGGCGTCTATGACTGACAGCGTGGGCGCAATGATGGCGTCGATGCAGTGACAGCGTGGGCGACCGACTCTGCTGGCAGACTGACACCGTGACGACGGGCGAGATCGATCGGACGCCGGCTCGCGGATCGGCCGAGCAGGGCGTGGTCATTGTTCGAGGCAACATCGCCGGAACGACGCTGTTCGTCGTCACCGCCTTCTTTGCCGCTGCAGTGTTCAGCACCGCAGCGCAGTGGGTCGGTGCCGCCACCGCCATGGCTCTGTTCGCCGTCGGTGTATTCTCCTTCCTGTGGGGGTTCTGGAACGCCATCCAGCGCAGCCGGGAGGAAGAGGTCTCGGTCACACAGCTCTTCTTGCTGTTCGGCGCGGGTACGCCATCGAGAATTCGACGAGTCATGCTCAGCCTCTTGGCGGTCCAAGTCGTGACTGCGTTCGCCACGGCGGTCTGGCGCATCAATGGCCCTGACGGCAGCCCGGGGTCCTCGCTCGCCGTCGGGCTCCTCGTGCCGATGTTCGGGCTCGGCATGAACGGTCTGTGGGCTGCCTACCATGCCGAATTCGGTCCTCGGCTCGACGCCGACGGCCGATCGATACACACCGCACGCGACGATTCGCGGCAAGATGGCGGGACACCGACCACCTCCATCGACAAGAATGAGGATCATGGCTGAGACAGCAACGGAAACCATCACCATCGAAGCGCCGCCCGAGCGCGTCTGGGAGATCGCTGTCGACATCCAGAACTATCCCG
>Ga0115031_1002671_pt1 | contig 13267 bp, 20 predicted proteins | sample Maine_Asex4_meta_FD_87301 | JGI IMG/M metagenome (GOLD analysis project Ga0115031, IMG submission 87301) | Marine algal microbial communities from Maine, USA - Maine_Asex4_metaG | ecosystem: Host-associated > Algae > Red algae > Unclassified | place: Maine, USA | collected 2015-01-05 | reverse complement strand
TTGCGCTCCCGATTTTAGCCCCTTATACTTCGACGGGTCAGGTGCGGGGTGGAGCAGTCTGGCAGCTCGTCGGGCTCATAACCCGAAGGTCGTAGGTTCGAATCCTACCCCCGCTACCACTGACGTAGTTCCCGGAACTTGACGGGACATCCAAGCCGCTGATATAGCGGCTTTTTTGTGCCCGAAACGGACACTTCGCGTCCCGTCAGTGCCCCCAGCGTACCGGGACAGCCCGAGCAAGATGGGGGCATCCTTGGGGGCATCGGCGGAAACGCCGCGATCCGATGCCCCCAGCGATGGCCCTGACCGACGTCCGTATCCGCCAGACCGCCCCGACCGACAAGCCGCAACGGCTGTACGACGCGGGCGGGCTCTACCTCGAGGTGTCGAAGACCGGCGCGAAGCTCTGGCGCTGGAAGTACCGCGTCGGCGGGCGGGAGAAGCGCCTCGCGCTCGGGCGCTACCCGGACGTGTCGCTCCGTCAGGCGCGATCGGATCGTGACGACGCGCGCGATCAGCTCGCCGACGGAATAGACCCCGCCGAGGCGCGACAGGCCAACGCCGCCGCCGAGAAGGCCGCGACGGTCGAGACGTTCGAGGCCGTCGCCCGCGAGTGGCACGAGAAGAAGTCGGCGACGTGGGCGCCCGGCCACGCCAAGCGACTCATGCAGCGGCTCGACGGCGACGTCTTCCCCCGGATCGGCGCCCGTCCCGTCGCCGCCATCACCGCCCCGGAGCTGCTGACCCTCCTACGCGGGATCGAGGCGCGGGGGAGTGTCGAGACGGCGCACCGCGTGCGCCGGACATGCTCTCAGGTATTCCGCCACGCCATCGCGAGCGGCATCGCGACGAACGACCCGGCCGCCGCCCTCGCCGATGCCCTGCAGTCGTTCACGAACTCCGAGTTCGCCGCTGTCCTCGATCCGGTCCGGCTCGGCGCCGTCCTTCGGATGATGGCGGGCTACACCGGGCACCCGTCCGTGCGGCTCGCGCTCAAGCTCGGGCCGATGCTCCTCGCCCGCCCCGGCGAACTTCGGGCGATGCGCTGGTCCGATGTCGACCTCGCGCGCGCTGAGTGGCGCCTGACGCTCTCGAAGGCGAAGAACGGGAAGAAGCCGCGCGAGCTGGTGAAGCCGCTGCCGACGCAGGTGGTCGCGTTGCTCGCCGAGCATCGACCCGCCGACGGAGCCGGGTACGTCATGCGGAGCCCGAGGAGTGCCGAGCGGCCGATGAGCGAGAACACGATGCGGGCGGCGCTGCTCGCGCTCGGACTCGACGGCAAGGAGGTGACGATGCACGGGTTCCGGGCGACGGCGCGGACCCTGCTCGACGAGGAGCACGGCATCCGGCCCGACATCATCGAACACGAACTCGGGCACGTTGTGAAGGACGCGAACGGGCGGAGCTACAACCGGACGTCGTTCGTGCAGCAGCGGCGCGACATGCTGCAACGGTGGGCCGACTACCTCGACGAGCTGCGAGAGGGGGCGACAGTCATGAGCCTTGATCGCCGGCGGGTTGGCTAGCAATGTCAGCGATGAAAGCATTCGGCCCGGATAGAAGAAGTATTGCGATGAAGTTCGGGGAGGGGGCCGGTAGGTTGTGTGCACTGGCGCTCGCGTTGCGCTCAGGGTGGCTCGGCGAAGTGCCGTCAGACGTACAGCGTCGTACCGGCCTCGACAACGACGCTTTGCAACAGGTGGCAGCGGCACTGTTTCGCGCGGTCGACGTGCTTGACGACGAGCCGAGTGCTGAGGATGCACGACGTCTCATCATCGATGCTCTTGAGATTGAACTGCCGACCAGGGGGCGAAAGCGACCGTCAATGCCGGACGGAGAAGCGTTCGCTCGCGCCTATGAATACTTCGAGCTAACGGTCGATCAAGGCATGAGCCCAGTGGAGGCGAAGCGGGTACTTGGAGACCGTGACATGGTCTCCGACGAAACTATTCGACGAAATTTCGTCCGGTACAGCACCGAGGTGCGGTCAAGACGGCGTGTGAATCACACCCGCCGACGAATGTGCAGCGCGCCTGATTGTCAGGCGAAAGGGTTCCTTATCGCTGAGTTGTTCGCGTTTTTGCGTGCAAGGATCGAGGCACCGTTTGATGTATCGATCATGCGAGACGACGGAACGGAGGTGCATTTCGGCCTTAGGTGCGACGAGGAGATGTTCGCCGCAGTATCCGCTCATAGGCACATACCCGAATGGCGGCCCGACGCTGGCTGGATGCTGAAGCAACTATTTTCCGCATGCTGCGCGGACCTCGTCGATGCCGCTGGCGGGTGGACAGTCATGGAGGAAGAGGAGATGGCGAATGCAGCCGCTCGACTCATCAAGGAGCAGACAGGCAGAACGCTGTACCACCTAGAAATCCCGGAATAGTGGGCGTGTACCGGTCGACGTCCCGCCGATAGCTTCAAGGCTCCAAAGCGTACCGCCGGAGCCGAAGATGTCCGAACGTCACACCCGAGTCCTGCGACTCACCGAAGTGAAAGCCCGCACCGGGCTGTCCCGCACCGGGATCTACGACCGCATCCGTGACCACGCGTTTCCCGCGCCCGTGCCGATGGGCGGGCGCGTGGTCGCATGGGTCGAATCGGAAGTGGAGGAGTGGATCGTCGCCCAGATTGCCGAGGCGAGGAAGCCGCGCGCTGCGTCGAGCGAGGTGGCAGCCTGATGCCCCGGAGAGGCCGCGGGGCCGAGGTGGCGACCTCGACCCGCGACAGATATGACAGGCTCCGGACAGAGCAACGCCAGTCTACCGCACGTCGTCCCATGGTTCCCGGGGGACATGACCTCCGTTTCGCCCGGATGACCGGCACGCCGGTCGTTGACGTACTCCTCGCTCACGGCGATGCGCCGGACTTCGTACTGCGCGGCGATCCTCTGTTGCTCAAGCTCGGCGCCGATGACGCGCCCGATGCGCTGAACTGGCCCGATCTCTCCGGTCTGACCGTGCGCGCCATCACGGACGGCATGTTGCCCGCCAGGGCCACACGGCTTATCGCCGTCCTGCTGCGCGCCGGCGCTGACTCGGTGCAAGAGTTCGATGTCGCGAACACCGAGCCGCATCTCGTTCGAACGCACACCGGAGACCGCTCGTGATCGCCCACGCGCCGATGGGCGCGGCGTCCGCACGACCGACTCCTCATCGCCGCCGAGCCCGAGTTCCCGTTCTCGACGCGGTCCGGGCGAACCCCGAGCGTATCCGCGCAGTGATCGAGGCGAACACGACCCGGATGGAGTCGACCGGGTGCCTGATCTGGAACGGCTTCGGTAACGCCGACGGCCGTGCGCGGATGATGCTCGATGATGCCAACGGCCAGCGTTTCATGGCCGTGACCAGCCGTGTGGTCTACGCCCTAGAGCACGACGTCGATCCGGGCGCGCGGATGGTGCTGCACGGCGAGTGCGACCGTGCCGAATGCGTTGCCATCGAACACCTCCGGCTCGGGACGGCCGCCGAGAACGTCCGCGACATGCTCGAGCGTGGGCGAGCGCGGATCGGTGAAGACCACCCGTTCGCCAAGCTCCGGGAGATCGACGTCGAGTTCATCTTGTCGAAGCTCGCGACGCACACCGACGCCGAGATCGCCGCCGCCCTCGGGCACGTCGTCTGCCGCCGTACGATCCGCTCCATTCGGGACGGGGATACGTGGGCGCACGTCACCGGCATTCCGCGACGACGCGCCGTTCGTGCGCTCGACGTGATCGGAGGTGTCCGGTGAATCCCGCGCTCGAGCAGTCCGCGATCCCGATTCTCCGCGCTGGCGGCCTGATCGTCGAAGGCGGTCTCGTCTACGGGAAGGACGTCCGCGTCCCGACCGATGGGAAAGAGCGACGGCGGGACGGCTGGTATCGCGCTTACCCCGACGTCGTGCACTGGCAGAACCACCGGACCGGCGACAAGGGTTCCGTCTTCCCCGGCGGCGACGTCGACCCGATCGAGCGCGAACGGCTTGCGGCCGAATCCGCTCGCCTCCGCGACAGGCAGCGGAAGGCACGGGCCGCCGAACGGGCAGAGGCGATCCGCAAGGCCGTCGAGACCTACTTCGCCGCCGAGCCTGCCGGGCGCCCGCCCTACATCGTCGGCAAGGGCCTCGAGCACGCTCACGGCACCCGTCAGCCCGGCGACACCGTGCTCGTGCTCGGACGCGACGCTGACGGACGCCCCGCGTTCCTGCAGCGCATCGGCCCCGACGGCACCAAGCGCACCGAGAAGGGCACCTCGTTCGTCGGCGCGTTCGTCACGTTCGGCACGCCCACCGACGACGGGACGCTCGTCATCGGGACCGGGTGGGCGACGTGCGCCGTCATCCGCGAGGAGACCGGGCACGTCGTCGTCGCCGCGATGTGCGACTCGAACCTCGAGCGCGTCGCCCGGATCATGCGGGACAAGTACCCCGACGCCGACATCGTGGTTGCCGGTGACGACGACAGACAGAACGCTCGGAACGGTGGGCGGGAGGCGGCGACAGCGGCGGCGCGCGCGATCGGCGCGAGACTCGCGTTTCCCGCTACGTGCAACGCCTGCGACGGCTCGTGCAGCGACTTCGCGGACATCCGCGCGTGCGAGCGCCGACGCGCAGGGGGTGATCGGTGAACGCCGTCGTGAAGGCCGTTCAGAGCGCTCCCGCCCTAACGGAGAAGACGCCGCCAAAGAAGAAACGGACGGACGGACCGGCAGGGTGGAACACCGGGCGTCCGGACTTCAAGTTCGTCGCGGACGGCGCGGGACGCCTGCGCCTTGAGCGAACCGTCACGTTGCCGGACGCGGCGCCGGAAGTGCGGAAGGTGTGCGGCGCGCTTCGCGTTGCCGGGCTCGCTCGAGATCCGGACGGCGGCAACTGGTGCGCCGTCGTCGAGTTCGTCGACATGGACGGCGCTCAGCGTAATGGCTGATGCCGCGTTCATACCTCGCCGGAGACCGCGCGGAGATACTTCGGAAGCTTCACGATCTCGGATTGTTCATCTTCTCTGGTCGCGAGCCGGGCACGGATGTAGCCGCCTACCTCGCGCACTCCTCGCGCGATCGGTTCACGAGCGTGGCGTCGACCGGGTGGCACAGGTCGTCGTTCGTTCTTCCCGATCGCGTTGTCCAGGCGCCGGGCGTGAAGGAGGAACGATACCTCCTGATGAACCGCCCGCCCGTACCCGCGCCACGGGGCACGCTGAACACATGGCGCACGGAAGTCGCGCTCAGGTGTCGGGGAAATTCCCGACTCCAGTTCGCGGTATCGACGTCGCTCGCTTCTTGCCTTCTCCAGCTTGCCCACATGGAGAGCGGCGGCCAGCACTTCGTGGGCGGCAGCTCGCTCGGGAAGACGTCGGCGGCGCAAGTGGCGGTCTCCCCCTGGGGCGCGAATCTGCAGCAGTGGCGCGCCACGGACAACGGGTTGGAAGGCATCGCCGCGCGACACTCCGGCATCGGGCTCGTCATCGACGAAATTGGACAGAGCGACCCACGGATGGTCGGCGGCGCGGCCTACATGCTTGCCAACGGTCGAGGGAAAGGGCGGGCGAACCGCGACGGGTCCGATCGGCAGGCGCACGAGTGGCACCTTCTGTTTCTCTCGACCGGGGAGACCACGCTTGCCGAGCACATGGCGACGGGAGGCGTGAAGGTGAAGACCGGACAGGAGATCCGGCTCGTCAACGTCGAGGCGGACGCGGGCGTCGGCATGGGCCTGTTCGAGAACATCCACGACGACGGGACGCCCGCCCGCTTCGCCAACGCCTTGCAGGAGGCGGCAGCGGCGAACAACGGCACCGCTGGCCCGGCGTTCGTCGAGTACGTCGTCGCCAACCGCGCCAAGTGCGTGAAGTACATCACCACCATGCGCGATCGCTTCCTCGACATGGCCGACGTTCGCGACGCTGACGGGCAGGTGCAGCGCGTCGCCCATCGCTTCGCGTTGATCGCTACGGCGGGCGAGATCGCGACGCGCGCGAAGATCACCGGGTGGGACGAGAACGAAGCCCTTCAGGCCGCGCTTACGTGCTTCGACTCGTGGCGGCGATCATGGACGCCGTCGGGCTCTCGTGAGGAGGAGCGCGCCGTCGAGCGGGTGCGCGCGTTTGTGCAGCAGCAGGCCGCCCGCTTCGATCCATTCGACGAGGGCGACATCGAGTGGGCCACGAGAACGCGGGACCGTGCCGGCTTCATCCGGCGCACCGGCGACGCCGTCGAATACCTCGTGTTCCCGAACGTGTTCGACACCGAAGTCTGTACGGGGCTGAGGGCGTCGGACGTTCGACGGGTACTCGCCGAACGTGGGCTGATCCGGCAGTCGGGAGGGAAGAACACCGTCACGCTCAAGCCCGCATCGATGCCGAAGAAAGACCGCTTCGTCGTCATCCGCGACGCGATCCTCGACAGCCACGACGATGCGGCGGCAGAGGGCGCTCCCGATGCGTAGCGAATCGAGGGTGTTCCCGGTGTTCCCGGTGTTCCCGCAAGCTGAGAACCGCATTCCGCCTCGCTCTCACGGGAACACCTGCGCGAGAACGCGGGAACACCGGCGAGTCGAGGTGTTCCCGTCGATCGGGCGAGGTGTTCCCGTGAAACCCGCATGGTGCCTTGCTCTCGGCGTCCGGGAACACCGGAACACCGGGAACACCTGCCAATCGGCAGCTTCCGGGATGACGCTGCACTCGGACACCCGATTGGTGCGCACGAGGACCGCCCGATGACCCGCCGCCGACCGCCGCCGCCGGGACCGGGCCGCGACTTCCGCGCCCTCGCCGACCTACCGCCACAGCGCCCGCTCTCACTCCCGGCGAAGGCCGACGACGACGTCACGGACGACGTGGAGCTCCGGGTCCGCCGAGCGCCCGACGGGAGCCTGTACGCGCTCCTGACGGCCGCCGTGACGCTCCGGGACGCCGCCACGGTGCGGAAGCTCGCAGAACGCCTGCACGACGCCGCTGACGCGATCGACGGCGGTGCCTCATGACGAACTCGAGGCGGAAAGGTGCGAGCGGTGAGCGGGAGTTCTCAGCCGCCGTGCTCGACGCGATGGGCGTCCGTCTCCTCCGGCAGCTCGACCAGTGCCGAGGCGGCGGGTTCGACCTCGCGCCCGAGCCCGACGACGATTCGCCGACGGCGGCATGGCTTCGCCGGCACGCGATCGAGTGCAAGCGCCATCGGGGAGCGACGGCCGCCGAGGTGGCCGGGTGGTGGGCGCAGACCGTTCGGCAGGCCGACGACGCGGCGCTCGCCCCGATGCTCGCCTACCGGGCCGACCGCCAGCCGTGGCACGTCGTCCTCGCCCTCGACGCGCTCGTGCCGGGCATCGACGCCACCGACAAGCGACCGACCGCGACCGTCTCCCTCGACGGCCTCGCCGCCCTCGCGCGGACCTGAACCATCACGGCACCGGATGCGCCGGGCGGCCCGCCCGCGTGCCGAGTGTTCAGGCCGCCGAATCACTCCGACAGGAACAGCAGCTTATGAAGCACGACACCCAGATCGATACCATTCTCCCGGGCGACGCCGACGATACGGGCTCGACGACATCCACGATTGCACTGACCGCGAAGCAACGGCGGTTCGTGGCCGAGTATCAGGCCGACGGCAACGCGACGCAGGCGGCGATCCGGGCCGGGTACTCCGAGGACACCGCCCGCGCGATCGGGTGCGAGAACCTGATGAAACCTCACATCCGGGTCGAGATCGATCGACAGGAGGCCGAGCGGCTCGACGCGGCAGGCGTGACGGCGGACTACGTGATCGCCGCCCTCGTGAAGAATCACGAGAAGGCGAACGCGGAGGGGAAGCTGTCGGACTCGACGCGCGCCCTCGAACTGCTTGGCAAGCATCTCAAGCTCTGGACGGACAAGGTCGAGGCGATGGTGCAGACGCACGAGGTGCGCGTGATCGCTGTCCCGAAGAAGGATCTACTACCCGGAGAAAGGCCGGAGGCCGACGACGCCGACCGGGACGCCGCTCACCGATGGACAACGACGCCGACGGGACAAGCATCTCCGCCCGCCACCGAGACCGGGAACCGATGATGACCACGCCGACCACCGACGTAGCGCCGCTCAGCGAGAAGGAGCTACAGAAGAACCTGGACGATGCCAAGTTCGACTTGTCGCCCCACACCGACGCGATCCTGACGATGGACCGCGTGCTCAGCATTCGAGCGGGACGCGAGCATCCCAACGACCTTGCCGCCCTCATGGTTCAACTCAAGAAGCAGTGCGGAAAGGGGGAGACCGGCGAGGAGACGCTACTCCTCCAGGCGATCACGCTCGACAAGCTGTTCCAGCAGCTCACGCGCGCCGCCTTGAAGTCGAAGCACGTCAGCGGCATGGCCGAACCGCTCAAGCTCGCGTTGAAGGCGCAGGCACAGTGCCGGACAACGCTGCAGGCCGTCTCCGACATCCGTCACCCGCGCCAGTACATCGGCCAGCAGAACGTCGCCGAGCAGTACAACGCGGGCGGGCACCAGCAGGTGAACCGCAACGCGCACGCGGACACCACCGAGAATCGGCCAACCGAACTGTCAGAGGGCACGACGAATGAGCTACATCCGAACGGAGGCGCACCGTCAGGCGTCGAGGGAGCGGGCGAGGCGCTCAAGGCCGTGGGAGCACTCGACGGGGCCACGAACGGCTGAGGGGAAGACCGCGAGCAGCCGCAACGGCTACCGGGGCGCGATCCGTCCGACGTACCGTCAGCTCGCCCGCGCCCTTCGCGAGCAGCAGCGGCAGCTTTGTGAGGTACTCGCGTGAACCTCGCGGACCCGGTCCGGTTCGAGCGGGCGGCCGGATGGCTTGAACTGGACGGCTATCGCCCGGAGTACGCGCGGCAGGCGTACCGGCTCGCGTGCATCGGGCTCGAGTCGACCGGCATCGCCGAGTTCTTCGAGGTGGACGGCGCGACGTTCGAGGTGTGGCGGGCGCAGCACCCGGAGTTCGCTCGCGCGCTCGAACGCGGTGCGGTTACGGCGGACGTTGACGTCGCGGCGGCGCTGTACCGGACGGCGGTCGGTCACGAGCGGACGGAGACCCGCATCGTCGGCGGGCAGGTCGTCGCGTACACCGTCCACGTCCCAGCCAACGTGCGAGCGTGCATGTTCTGGCTCGAGCGCCGAAGGCCCGAGGAGTGGAGCGTCCGGCGAGAGGTGCGGGTGGACGCCGGGCACGTGCCGTTCGTGCTCACGACCGACGACGCTGCCCAGCTCGGCACGCATGGGGCGGTCGACGGGAGCACCGTCTACGGCGCGGCGTACGTGGCGGACATGAGCCGCGAGACCGTCGATCGGGGCGGGGCTAACGACACCGACTGAAGACACGCGCCCGAGCCGGTACCGCGTCGGCCGGGCGTACCCGGCCGGTAGTGCTGATCGGTTCTCACTACGCCGGGCCGTTCTCGCCGTCAGCCCCGCCGACACGCTTGTCATGGCAGTCTGTCCATGTGCCGCCCGGCACGGATACCCAACCGTACGCCATGAACCGAACGATCCTCGCGACCGGAATTGCGACGCTATTTATCTCGGCCTGCGGGGGAGGAGGCGGCGACTCGCCGGACGCGGTTGCTGCGCCGTCCGTGCCGAACACCGAAGCGCCAACGAACGCGTTCACGCCAGTATCGGACATCCCGGTATCGCAGCCGGTCGACGATTCGCCGGTGAGCGAGCCAATCCAACCGCCGATGCCTATCGATGTGTCGCCAGTACCAGAGCCCGAGCCGGAACCGGAGCCCGAGCCCGAGCCCGAGCCCGAGCCCGAGCCCGAGCCCGAGCCCGAGCCGGAACCAGAGCCGGAACCAGAGCCCGAGCCGGAACCAGAGCCGGAACCAGAGCCGGAACCAGAGCCCGAGCCCGAGCCCGAGCCCGAGCCCGAGCCAGAGCCAGAGCCAGAGCCAGAGCCAGAGCCCGAGCCAGCGGAGCCCATCGAAGGACAGGAGCTAGTGGGCGACCTTGAGGTCGAGGGCTTCACGAGCACGCGCGGCGTCGCTGTCGACGTCATTCGCTTCGGAACCGCTCGCTTTGGCGGGCCTGAAATCGAACTCCGTCTTGACAACAACCGAGGCGCGCCGATCTACAACGCCTCGTGTGATGTCGCTGCCTTTCAGGGCAACCGCATCGTCGACACAGCAAGTACCTTTTTCGCGAGCCTCGACCCGATTGACCCAGGAGAGAGTGCCGTTGACGCGGGCACTTGGTTTGACGCCGAGAACTTCTCGAACTTCGATCGCATCCGCATCTCGTGCGACTGGATCGATGGCGACGACAGGACGTTCGATGCGACGAGTGGGTCGGTCCGTGCCACCTTCGTCGACTACACGACGGAGTTCGATCGCCCAGCGGTGACGCTGCTGCTGAACAACGACTCGGGGGTCACGATCTACAACGCGTACTGCGGCGTGGAAGCCAAGCGCGGGCAGGTGATCGTCGACGTCGCCGGTGTGTTCTTTGCGAACCTCGGCGACATCAGGCCAGGCGAGGCGGCGGAGGATACTGGAGCATGGCTTGAGCTTGACTCGCTCGATGACTTCGATTCAGACCCGTTCGATCCGGCCAACCTCAACTGCAGCTACCTCGTGAGGCGGTAGCTATCCGCCGACATCGGCACTGCGTTCGATTCCGTTTTGAGTACATCGGGGTCACCGTCACGGAAAGCTCGCTCGCCTAGCATCACGCTTCTTCGATACCTACCGTCACGGATGACGCCCCGATGGACACGACGTCCGCGCACGCCCTCGCCGCGTGCCTCCTACTCGCCGTCAGCATCGCGCCGGCCGCATTGCCCGTCATCCTGCTGGCGATAGACTTCCGCCAGACACGGACGGGACGCCCGCGACGATGGACGACAGACAGCGCCGATGGCTCGACAACCTCGCCCCGCGCATCCGCGCCATCATCGATCGGGTGGGATCGGGCGCGTCATCGAGCGAGCACACGATCGGCGTTCGGCGCATCCGTGGACGCCGCGTCCGGCTCCGGCTGATCGCCGACTACGTGGACGACGACGAGGAGGTGATCGTGTCGCGTCCGTTCGACCCGCCGATTGACGCGGATACACGAGGGGCGCCGATGCGGAAGGCGCGGCGGACGCGGCGACTCTGATCGTTGGTTGCGACCGATCCGTCTACGCGATGCTCGCCAGCGTTATCGAGGGCGTGCTACAAACCCGGTCGGAACATCGCCACCACTCCGAATCGAGCGGCGGCGACGTCAACGTCGGTAACCCCCGGCGGCGTATCCAGCCGGCCGCTTCCTAGTAGCCACGTCAGGCCGATTCCAACCCCGCCTTGCCCGAACCACACGTGCTTCCCCTCGACCACAATGGCCGACAAGTCGCCTTGAGAGTTAAAACCCGCTCCGATGATCCCGTACCGGCGAGCGTTGTCTTTCTCCCAGAAGGCGAACGCCGTATTCGAGGCGTCATCGTCATCTTGATCGGTGCTTCCGCTCGCATATCCAAGACCCCAGAACAACCCATCGCCGGTCTGGCGCGCAAAGCGGTATCCGACACCTAGCGACGTTGTGAGGTACTGCTCGTCCGGGTCGATCGAGTTCCCACCCTCCAATTCGAGGTTGTAGATGTCAGCTCTTCCTAGTCCGACTCGACCATAGAACCCGCTACCGTGTTGATAGGTGAACGTTCCTCCGATCTCTAACGTCGACTGCGTGAGACGGTCGAAGCCATCATCAAGAGCTAGGGCACCGTTGGTGAGCCCGAGATCCACCCGCACTCGACTATCGTCATAAGTTCGGTTTTGCGCTTGGGCTGTCGTCCAAGCACCGCATAGCAGGCAGGTCAGGGCGATCGGTACTAGTCGCTTCACAGGTGCGTATTCCGTGGCTTTCATGAAGCGCGTCACATTACAGCGTCGATTGGTCGACAGGGGTGGCGGACACAGCATTCCAGCACGAAAGAGGGAAACCGGCAGTAAACTGCAGGACTTCCCTGCAGCCCGAGCGAACGCCATGATCCGCACCGCCCACATGCCCGCCGCACCGCTCACCGTCCTGGCCGAGCGTCCCGCGCGCCGGAAGCTCATCACCACGAGCGTCGCCGTCGACTGTGCCGACGCCCTCGACCGGCTCGGCCTGGCTGACGGGTCCGCCGATGCCTACCTCGCATCCGGCGAGTGGATGCCGCTCGGGCGGGATCGGGTGCGACTCGTGCCGCTGGCGTCGGGCGACCCGCGCTCAAGCGTCGCCTACGCGCTCGTCGAGACCGAGCACGACAACATCCTCGTGGCTGACGACGGCGACCCGGTCACCGAGACGGCGCGGGCGGCCTGAACGAGCCAATAGCCGAGCTGGCCGGGCACCGTCGTCAGTCGAAGAAGTCGTCCGGCAGCTTGAAGTTCCGGCGTATGGCAACGAGGTAGACCTTGCTGATCTCTGCCCCTTCGTTGTGGCAGACGAGTGGGTAGGCTTGCTTCCTTCCGTCGATGTCGGTGTGAACGAGCATCCGGTGACTCCCCTTGCCGCGGCGGGTGTCGATGCGGAATCGCGGGTCGTGCTTCCGGAGTTTCTTGACCAGCTCCCGGAAGCTGTAGGACTTCACGCGGCGTCGTATTCCTCAGAGCCCGCTGACGGCAGGGGGAGCGAGCGCACGAACTGGCTCTTATCGCTCTCTTCATGGCGCAGATAGGCATCGCGAAGGTTGCGGGCGATCTGCTGGTACTCCTCCGGAGCGGGGCGGTCGAGGAGGTGCAGCTCGCCGTGCTGAACGGAGTAGCTGACCTGCATCTCGACGTGTTCCTGTAGCGCCTCGAGCGCTTCCTCGACGCTCTCGCCGATCCCCCACAGATCCATCTCGAGCGCGACGGCTGAGAAGCCTTCATCGGATGGCATTACGAGCACCTGATAGGTGAACGCGGCATCCGGCCATTCCATCTTGCCCATGGCACTGCCTCACTCGAGTCCTGATGCGGTCAGGTCCGGGACGCAAGGGGGCCTTGCGCTACCTCCGGGTACTATAGCGCCGCTTCGGCCGTCTTCTACAGGGGGCGGTGGGCCGCGGAGCGCTGTTCGCGGGTGGCGGTCTCTACGGATCGAGAGCGTGGGGACGCCACCCCCAGCACGAAAAATTGGGGGCATCCGTGGGGGCATCAGAACCGAGATATCGGCTGAGAGCCGCATTCTTACTTGTCTGTAGGCGACACTTTGTTAGCTACCCCCGCTACCACTGATGTATCTCCCGGAAATTGACGGGACACATGAGCCGCTCCAGTAGCGGCTTTTTTGTGTCCGAAGCATCGACTTCGCGTCCCGTCGCTGCCCCCGGTGTAACGGG
>Ga0115031_1002666_pt1 | contig 13277 bp, 17 predicted proteins | sample Maine_Asex4_meta_FD_87301 | JGI IMG/M metagenome (GOLD analysis project Ga0115031, IMG submission 87301) | Marine algal microbial communities from Maine, USA - Maine_Asex4_metaG | ecosystem: Host-associated > Algae > Red algae > Unclassified | place: Maine, USA | collected 2015-01-05 | reverse complement strand
TCGCCCCCTCTTCAGTGGCCCACTCGTGCACGATCTCATCCGGTGACGCGGGCCAGGTTACACCGACCATTGGGCATGTGGGACCGAAACGGACATTTTGTGGCGTCGACCAGATTCCAAAAGGACAGGTTTTGGCCAAAGTGATGCAATCCAGGGCGACAGATTGGTTCGATTTACTGCTTCGGCCAATCACAACACCTCCCCCCAGGCTGGGCCGTTTGAAATCATCTCCCGAGAGTGTCGCTGGCGATGTATCTGACCTGTTGGCATTCTGCGACGATCCTGCCGCACGATGCGGATCGCACAAGTGACGACGCCCGTTGGCCTGATTGCCCGCCCAGCCGTCTATAGCTTCTTGGGTGCCCCGAACAGATCCGATTGCCTACGAAGAGACTGCACACGAGGAGATCGCACAGTGCTCAGGGCCCGTCGCATCTTTTGGGTGCCCTGTTTATGTCGTGGCCGTGCCAGATGTCGGCCCGATAGTCTCTGTAAATTCCCTTTTCTTGGACGTTGTCATCGGTTTCGACGATTGTAGCTGCATATCTGGCGCTTGATAGGGACGTGACGATCTCACCGCGACTGCTTCACACGCTCTCTGGCCATATTTTCGGTGGCTTCGTTTCATTAAGCGCCGATGGAAATCCTTTCGCGCTTCTTCGGTTTCACTCAAGTTTGATGTAGCAGAATGGGGCTAGGCTAAACCCGGCAATAATGACCCCATTCGGACGGTCTCGTGGCTTGTTTCAACCCAACTACATCGCGCCTGGCCCCAAACATAGCCCCCAGATTGGGTTTTCCATTCAGCGTGCAACACGTTGCACCTCTGGATTCCTCAATTGAAGAATGAGATCGACGTTGCAGGGTTTGCTCTGAGAGGCAGCCAGCAGACCACCCACATCTGAGTGAGGGACACGGGAAAAAAGACGGATGCGATAACTACGACAAAGATGTCAGCAGCCACGAGCGATGTGAAAAATATGCCACAAAGCTCGCACGGCGACCAAGATCGAGCCGTTTCCCCTCACCAAAATCACGCGACAAGGATCCTCCGGTGTGCTTCACCGTGAGCGGCCGTCGAAAGGCGCAAAGCGCAGGCGAGAGCTCAGACGTGGTGGCCTGGCGGTCGGAATTGAAGGGGGGGGGTGCACAGAACGCGGGAAAAGAACGCGTCCGCGTGGGGCAACTCGACGATGAAGGCAAAAGACGCGTGCTCGACAACGCTGGGGACAGCCAGGCATCGTCCTCATTTGGTCCGAGCGCATCGAAACCCGATTTCCGATGCGGGCTCCGATTGGGCATACAGTGCATCGCGATGGCTTTCGCTGCACTTGAGATCGACAAACCGATGCGCATCGGTCGATGCGCAGGCGATTCGGTCCTCGGAGCAAGTCCTTGATACCCACTCAATTCTATATACTTTAGATGGCAGGAGTTAATCATGTCGGGCAGGTTGAGACACGTGCCCTTTTAGGTATCCAGCCGAAGTTACAAGGCTGTACTTGCGAGGATGGCCAAAACTAAAATGTGTGCGCACGCGTGAAAATGAGCGAAGCATGTCAATCTGCCGGCCAGCATACTTTCAAATCGAGCCAAGGACGTGATCCTATTGGTTGTGGGAACGGCCACTTACGCAACGATGCCCAGAACGGTCCCAGGAGCCAGGCCACGTCAGCGAACGACCCACGATCGTGCACGAATCTCGGATGCGACGCCTAGCCGTCTTTGTCCGGGTCGTAAGCGTCTCTGGAGCGTTCCCAGTCGTGTCTTTCGTTGTAGGTTGCTTTCATATAGCGTCTGCGAAGTCCATATGCAGTTTGTTTGTGGGGCGGGCCCTGGGGCCTGTGAGCATGGAGCGGTTTGCGTCTTCATTGGTCTGACTGACGAGAGATCATCGCAAACGTGTCGCTTACATTGGGTGCTCCCAGCATGAAAGGTGCCACAATGGCCAGATGATTTGGTCAAGGGCTTTGACGCAGGCCTGGCAGTGGGCATGATCACATTGTTTTGGAAGCGAAGGTTATTGGGTTTGTCGAGCCAGCAGCAAAGTTGGAAACTGGGGGGCGTGATCAGGGCGTTCTGGCCCGCGTGTGCGTCGCAGCCATGGCCAAAACGTTGTGTGCACCTGCGTGTGTGTGTGTATTTTCGGACCCGTACGAAAGTTCGCGTCGGCGGCGGACACGCCCAGTTAAGGGCGGTCATAGCATATTCGCTGGCGGAAGTAGCCCTACACGAAAAGAAGTACATTACAGCTATTTCGGTGCCACGTGACAGTCTTTGGCACCATTCTAGGGACTCTCGAATGAAGCGCCGGAGACCGTTGCAGGCTCCAGCCGCGGTCCAAACACTTCATGCCCGACATGCGTCAAACGCGTGCGAGCACTTTCATTGCACGTAATCGATCTCGATGCCCAAGCGTCCCCACTACGACGCCGCGTCGCCCTTTGTTGCCATTGCCCGTCGGTGCTGCTATTAACAACCTGTCCAGGTAGGTTCCTTGTCGCTTTGATTTCTTCCACACCAGCTGCACGCCCAGCGCACTTCACTGGAATCTCTTCCACTACTGTTTTCCTGTCCCCTCCCACTATCTCGGTCACACATGCTCCTAACCTCTGCCCCTTCTGCCCATCCCCAATTCACTTGCCTTCCCAACATTGTCCGCCCTTTCAATCTTTTCCTGAACCTCACATGGCGACATCACCACAGAGAACTTGCCTGGCGAGAGTGCAGGCGGTGGCAGCAGCAGAAGGGCGCCCCCTGCGCAGGCACCGCAGGCCAGCGCCTCGCTAAAGAGAGTTGTTCCAGGCGAGCGCCTAGAGACGCTCGGAAAAGCACAGCTTGATGCCGCAGCCGCTCTGAGCGTCCTTGAGAAGACGTATACAACACTCAACGCGCCCCTCCTCGCTCGTGTGGACGCGTTGGTCAGTCGACAAATAATTGCGACCAATCCAGAGGTGGTCACCGTCACGGTTGGGAACAGGCACAAGAGGAGGTATCGACACGAGATTACGACACGTAAGGACACGGCCAAGCCTCGGCAGGCACGGCGGCGCCTCGCGTAGGCCGAAGAGGTCGTGTCCAAGTCCTTGCGTGGGTATGCTGGCATGGCATCAGCTGTCTTGGAAGCCGTGTGCTGCAGATCTCGCACGAGTGGGGGCGTGGCTGTGGCGCCGAGCGCTTCTGTAGCAGCGCTTCCTCTGCGGCTGCAGTCGCAGTTTGCTGTGAAAAGCAACATCAGTGCTGCAACTTTCCAGCGCTTTCGCATGATATTGGGCCCCGACTGCGGCGTCGCAAGCCCACTGACGCTGCGCACGGACATAAAGAGGGCGGCAGCGGGGGCGCGCAACCAGGCCACGTCCAACGGACAAGGAGCCTACCTGGTCAGCCCGCGCGCGGCGGAGGAGGCGCCCATCTCTGATCTACGCCAACAGGAGTAGTTCATCGCGCGATCGGTACATGGAGCGGATGGGCGCGAGCTCGCTGCCATTCGTGACTTTAAGAATCACAGACGACGGCCTCCATTCCACCTGCTCTCGGTGTGAGAGACGTCCACATTAGTTTTGGACTGGACAAGGGGGGCCTGCTCAGCTCTTGTAAAGCAGTGTTGTCCTGTGCCAACCAGGTTCACCCCTCAAGCCGTGGCAACTCTATTCTGTACGGCATCTTCCCCTGCCAGAAAGACGACTATGCGGCACTCACCCCAATGGCGGACGTCTACGTACCACACCTAGATTCCATGCGGACCAGTGGTTTGAATATGGGTGGCTGACGTCCGGCGGTGCGTCTCATTTTATGCGGTGACTACGCCTTCATGACCTCGTGGCTCGGCCGCAAGGGGGCTAGCAGCTGTATGCCCTGTCTCAAGTGCACTGCGCTCCGGCGGCGGACACAACGCAACGGGCTACTGGAGTACAATTGGGGCAACATGCAAGATGGCAACCTCGCACGAGGCGTTGTCAGAACCCATACACGTTTCGAGGAGGTGGCCAAGTTTGCTGACGGCGGCAATGGCGCGCGTGCCTCCACGATGGCGTTGGACGAGCACTTCTCCATCGAAGACAGACCGCTATTGGTCGTTGACCCCAGCCACATCTCCACCTTGCCTCTGCATCTCACGTTGAGAATCACGGGAGACATGCTACGGGTGGTAATTGGGGCAGTGTACTGCCATCATGGGCAGGCGCGAGCTTGCGCGTACGCAGTAAACCTGGCCTTGGCTCTACGATTTGTGGTGGGCGTCGCACCGAAACCCTACTTTGGTGGCGCATTCGAAGGCCGCCAGTGCCAGTTGATTGTGCGGAGGCTGTCGGCTGTTTTCGAGCTGCTTGCAGCGTATGTGCCCGCTGCGGACGCTGCGGCGTACGGCGCAGAATGTGGCATCTGGGCTGAGCTGCTGCAAGTGCTCACCCAGACAGCTGAAAGCTTCACAGAGGACGCCAAATCGTTCCGGGCCGACACTGCTCGGTATGTGGATGGGCTGTGCGCGGCCTTCGCGTGGTTTAGCGTCACACCTAAGCTTCACACGCTGTGCTGTCACGCACCAGATTTCCTCGACTATTTTGGCAGCCTGGGTTGCTACAGCGAACAGGGGCTCGAGTTGTGGCACGGACACTTCAACAAGAATGCCGCACAGCACCCGGCTGACAGCTGTCTGGGAAGCTGCTTGTCCTACATCAAGCGGTCGGCTGTCAGCCGGGCACCCGGAAACGCCTCGTACCACCGTGGTGCAAAGCGGTCTCTCGCAAAGGCGGGACCTGGGGCCCAGGACGCCAAGACACCTTTGAGAAGGTCTGGTCGGCGGTCTTGACGGACTGCCCCGCGTCCGGGAGTGATTCCATGGGCAACTTGGTGGCAGACGCGTGGGTCATCATGAACGAGTCGGCGTTGGCGACCATCCAGATGGCGGTCAAGCCGGTTCATCTCCATTCGGTGACGGCCGTCAGTACGGCCAAGGACGCGTGGGACGCGCTTAAGGACATCTTTGAGGCGCGTGACAACGCACAGCTGCTGCAGCTCATGCACGAGCTGAGCAACCACAAGAAGGATGGCGACGAGAACATTATTAAGTACACGTCGCGTGCCAAGGGCCTCCGCTAAAAACTCGCTATGCTGGGCAACACGGTGGACGAGAACACACTCGTGCTGCAGATCCTGTTGGGTCTTCCAGCAGAGTCGACATGATCAAGACAGTCCTGTAGAACATGAACCGGAAGCGCAACCTCGCCGAAGTGAGCGCCAAGCTGCTCACGGTGGAGCAGCGGGCCAGCCGAGGGCTGTTGTCGTCGTCGACTGGCGTCAAGTCGCAAGCATTTGCGGCATCGGCTACCAAGGAGCCGTGGGACAAGAAGGCTGTCGTGTTCTACTACTGCGACAGGAAAGGGCATAAGAAGCGCGACTGCCTCAAGAAGAAGGCCGACGACGCCAAGGGCAACAAGAATTCACACGGCAGGCGTCGGGATTGTGGCGGGGGCGGTGGTGCACCTCCCCGTGCCGCATTGGCCTACGCCGCGTCGGCAGGCCATGACGGGGAGCACAAGACTCCCAAGAGCACCAGTAGGATGTAGACCTGGGTGCTGGACTCCGGCGCGACCAACCATATGGCCGCCGGGGACAAGGGCTGCACCGTCAAGACGTCGGGAAGCGGGGCCAAGGTCACTCTCGCTGACGGTCACAAGGTGTCCATTAAGGGGCACGGGTACGTCTCCATGGACGTGGGGGCGGGCAACACCAAGGTACGAATGGTCCTCGGTGAGGCCATGCTCGCGCCAGACCTGACGGACCACCTGTTGTCTGTGCGTGCGGTAGACCGCCGTGGTGGAGCGGTGGTGTTTGCTGGAGACGCCTGCTACATCCTCAGCGATGGAGAGGCAGTACTCTTAAGCGGGGTGTTGAGCAACGCGTCTGTCATCGGTTCGGTCAACGAGTCCGATAACTACGTGCTCAAAGTGACGCCGGTCACGGCGTCGGTATGTGCAGCCTCAACACGCATGGACGGCGAGGCGGAGCTGTGGCACCGCAGGTTCAACTAAGCAGGTTCAACTACTTGGGCTTCGAGAACCTCAAGCGAATGGTCGGGATGGTCGACGTGATTCCAGCTTCGGTGGCGGACGCCAAGCGCATTCTTGTCACGGTGTGCTTCCCGTGTGTTGACGGCAAGATGGCGCGCTCCCCGCACCATCGCTCCACAACAACGAGCACCAAGTGCGAGTTGGTTCACACTGACGTCCATGGGCCCTTGACGGAGTCGTTGGGAGGTTCAGTATACTTCATGAAGCTGATGGAGGACTCAACTGGCTTCATCACGGCGACGCCCATCAAGACTAAGGGGATGGTGCCGGACGTCCTCAAGGCCCGCATTACGCAGCTTGAGGCCCTCACCGGGCTCAAAGTGAAGCGGGTTTGCCGCGAAGGCGCAAAGGAGTACGTCAGCCACGACCTCAAGGCGTGGTATGACAACAAGGGCATCACGTCGAAGAAGACGGCGCTATACTCGTCGCAGCAGAACGGCAAGGCGGAGCGTGCCAACCGCTACATCATGGAGCGCGTTCGCGTGGCACTGCTGGACGCCGGTGCGGGAGAGGAGCTGTGGACTGAGGCACTCTCCTCGGTCATCCACGTGCGCAACCCGTCCTTTAAGGCCGGGCAAGATGTGACGCCCCTTGAGGCGCTCACGGGGCGACGCCCCGACGTGAAGGGGTTTTGCGTCTGGGGTATCCGGGCATGGGCTTTCAAGCCAAAGCAGCAGCAGCGCAAGCTGGAATCAAGGACCGATGTTGGCCGTTTTGTTGGCTACACCGTTGGTGGAAAGGCCTACCGCATCCTCGAGGATGATTCAAACAAGATCTTCGAGCGGCGAGACGTGCTCATGGAGGTGATCCCAAGCAAGACCATGAACAAGACGTCTGTTTCTGATTCAAGCGCCAGTCCTCGCCTGACGGCGTGGACGGATGGTGACAAGGACGACGGTGCGATGAACATGCTGGACGCGGAAGTCCCCAGCGGGGACGCGTATGCTCCGCAGCAGTCTTCAGAGAGCGACGGCGCGCCGGACAAGGAGGCCGTCCATGACGCGGAAGACGGCGATGATGATGAAGACAACGAGGACGTGGCGCCTCAAAAAGGGCACCAAGTGCTGTCTGACTGCACAACGGTGAGTGATGACGACGGGGCGCAAGAACCCCGGCGGTCCAAGCGCAAGCCGGCACCAAAGGTTACCTGGTGGGAGAGCATCTCGAAGGCGTATGTGACAGCGGGGCCATTTGGTGACGCTAAGTCTGCCTGGGCCCTGAGAAAGCCGCCGACCAACGCGAAGGAGGCGCGTGCACGCTCGGACTGGCTGCTATTGAAGGCGGCAGAGAAGGAAGAGTACCTGCCGCAAAAGAAGCTTGGTACCTGGTCCAAGACCAAGAACAACAACAAGCGAAAGGCTGTCAAGACTCGGTACGTGTACGACATCAAGCGCGATTCGGAAGGCAACGAGACGAGGTGCAAGGCGCGCCTGGTAGCGCAGGGCTGCAACCAAATTCCGGGGCGTGATTTTGACGAGACGTGGGCGCCAGTGCCAAGCTCGGCAACAACACGCGCGTTCTTCGCGGTGGCCGCGGCCAAGGACTGGAAGGTTCACCACGTGAACGTCAAGACGGCCTTCCTCAACGCCAAGATGGACAAGGAGATGTACATCATTCTTCCGGACGGCACCGAGCCGAGGATGGCACATGATGTCTTCCGTCTCAACCTAGCTCTGTATGGGACAAAGCAGGCCGAGAGCCTGTGGGGCATCAAGCTCGATAAAGAGCTCAAGGCTAAGGGGGCAGTCCGGTCTAAGGTGGACCCGTGCCTCTACACATGGAGCCACCCAAGTACGTGGCCGCCGCGATGGCGACCAAGGAGGCCCTTTGGCTCCGCAAGCTTTTATCGGCGCTTGGCGTCGACGGCGGTGCCGTTCCCATGAGGGAAGACAACCAGGCGTGCCTGGCGCTCGTCAGCAACCCCGAGGCCACGGGGCGCACCAAGCACGTGGACGTCGCGCACGTGGCTCTCCTCGGGGCAGAAAGTAAAATTTCACGTCCCCGCGCGCCACGTACTCGCGCACCATACGGTCAAGGGGGTGCTTCGGTGCCTTCGCGGGGCTACGCGCCTCGGGGTCGCGTACGGCGCCTATAAGCCTCTTCAAGGGTACGTCGACGCCGAGTGGGCGGGCGATGTTGATGCTTGTCGGTCGACGACGGGCTTCATCTTCACCCTCAACGACGGGCTGGTCTCGTGGGCGAGCAAGCGCCAGTCGACGGTGGCGACGACGACGGCTGAGGCCGAGTACGTGGCCGCCGCGATGGCGACAAAGGAGGCCCTTTGGCTCCGCAAGCTTTTATCGGCGCTTGGCGTCGACGGCGGTGCCGTTCCCATGGGGGAAGACAACCAGGCGTGCCTGGCGCTCGTCAGCAACCCCGAGGCCACGGGGCGCACCAAGCACGTGGACGTCGCGTACCATATGGTGCGCAAGTACGTGGCGCGCGGGGACGTGAAATGTTACTTTCTGCCCAGCGCTGAGATGCCCGCGGACGGGCTCACCAAGGCGCTGCCGGGGCCGGCGTTCAAGGCCTTCCGTCACGCAGCTGGTGTCGGGCCCGACTTGGGCACGGCGGCAAGAGCGCTTGAGCCGGACCCGGCGTGCTAACGCACGTCGTCACACTGCCCGGCTTTGGGGCGCTAAAGAGCTTTAGCGCATCCGGCTGGGCGGGCCCGGGCGCCGATTTCAACAATTCGGGCCCAAATGTCGCGGCCTGTAAGATCGTTCCGGGACCGACACGTGGCGCTGTTGCAACACGTGGCGTCGTTGCCACACGTGGCGTCGTTGCAACACGTGGTGTCGGCGCAACACGTGGCGATGGGGCTAAAGTGCTTTGGGCCGTCTTCCGGTGGTGCCCAACACGCCGGATGTGGTCGTACGGGCACCCGGACGGGTCGGGCGTGGTCAGGACACCTTCCCGGTCTTTCCTGGGCCCTTTCCGAGGTCGGTTGAAAAACCGAGTTTTGGAAATGGTCTGATGAGCTTGAGCCCCGCTGTGAGAACGGTCATCGTGGGGGTGGTGCCCAATGCACCGGATGGGGTCTTATGGGCACCAGGGAGGCCCAAAGACGCTTCCGGCATCCTCGCAGGCCTGTTTTGGCCCCATCGGAGGTTGGTTGAAAAACCGACTTCTCGACATAGGGCTGAAGGGCTTTAGACCCCCGGCCAGAACGTTCACTGTGGGGGTGTTGCCCAATGGACCGGATGGGGTCCTACGGGCATCAAGGAGGCCCCCAGGTGCCTCTGGCATCCTCGCGGGTCTGCTTTGGCCCCATCGGTGGTCGGTTGAAAAACCGACCTCTGGACATGGGGCTCAAGGGCTTTAGACCCCTCTGCATGAAGAGGGTCTAAAGAAATCTAAACCCCTCGGTCAGATCGTCCCCGGAGAGCCTTGCACGGACTTTTGATGACGGGAATTTGACCCGGTGGCAGGAATTATCCCTGGGGTACTGGGGGGAGTGTGGAATGTTTTTTCGCAGTCCCCCAGGGACAATTGTCCCTTGCGTAAGTCGGAAGTCTTTTTTATTTGTGTGGTGACACTGCATGTTCTTGATTGTAGATCTTTCATCGGGGAACCCATTAGGGGTTGAGCTCCGAGGGAGATTTGTGTGGGGAGCGGCGCCTGGAGTGTGAGGCTGTGGGCGCCCTCTGGAGGTGCGGGAGCTGCCCTGGGAGGTGCCGTACGGGCCTTTTCGGCCACGCCATTGGGGGTGCCTGGGAAGGCCCTGCGGCTGAGGTGGCCTGGGGGATATCAGGCACGCCTTCGCAGCCCTGGGAGCGCCGTGTCTAGTAAAACAACGCACCCACTCAACATCATCGACTTCACTACTGCTTCGTCCTCTACGGCGGCCGCCGCTATGCCGCCGAGGCCGGCTGCGGGTGCGGAGCTGCTAACACTGGCGGCGGCCGCCAAAAAGAATTTTCCGACACCGATGGGACCTGTGTTTGCGCCGTATGTCCGGCGGCCGCCAGATCCCAGTGCGAGCGCTGGCGGCCGCAGCACTCGCGAGACCGCTCACCGCCAGCCGACAACAGACCGCGTGTGTGCTCCCGCGGGGGGAGGGGGTGGGGATGTGGCGGACCTTTGGCCGCGTGCGCGCACCGCCCTCGCGGCCAGCTGGGTGGCGTGGCGTGGACGGCGATGTTGTGCATTCATTGGGGGGGAGGATATGTGTCCCGAATTTGCGCAGTGTGTGCAGCGGCTATCAGCGCCCTCTGCGAGGGCTGGCGGCCGCCGCTTTCGCGATGCATTCCACCGGCAGCCTCACGGCGATGCGGTGACTGGTATGGCGGGGGGGGACGGAATCCGTCCTGGCGACGCGGTCGCGAGAGAGGGGGGGGGGGAAGGGCCCGGCCTTGCCGCGGTGGCTGGGGTTGGGGAAGGGGACGGGGCCTTCACGACATAAGCGGCGATCCGCCATGCCTCACAGCCTCGACAAGCGCTGCGGCCGTCGTGATGCGCTGCAGCAGAACGTGCGGCGCCCGCCGCTGAGCGACAACACGTGCGGCGGTCGCCGCTCCGCGCCCGTTTACACGGCGGCCGCAGCGATACCCAAGTTGCGCGGCGGCCGCCGTGCAACTACACCAAGGGCGATTGCCGTAGCGCATCGACAAGTGTGGCGGCCGCCGCGCCGGACCACGTGCGGCGGCGGCCGCGAAGTGACAACAAGGGAGGCGGCCGCCGCACAGCAGCAGCAAGTGTGGCGGCCGCCGTCCCGCTCCACAACAACCCGTGCGGCGGTCGCCGCTGAGCGACAACATGTGCAGCGGTCGCCGCGCCGTGCCCGTACAGACGGCGGCCGCAGCGATACCCAAGTCGCGCGGCGGCCGCCGTGCAACCACACCAAGGGCGACTGCCGCAGCGCATCGACAAGTGTGGCGGCCGCCGCGCCGGACCACGTGCGGCGGCGGCCGCGAAGTGACAACAAGGGAGGCGGCCGCCGCACAGCAGCAGCAATTGTGGCGGCCGCCGTCCCGCTCCACGACAACACGTGCGGCAGCCGCCGCTGAGCGACAACATGTGCAGCGGTCGCCGCGCCGTGTGTTGGAACGTCATGCTCAACGCCGCTGTAAGCCCTGCTGCTGTAAAAAGCAAAATATAAGAAACCAGGTATTGACAGGGTTCGAACCCCCGACTCCCGGATGCGACCCGAAGGTCACGCCTAATGAGAGTGGGTGCCTTACTTCCCACTAGGCTACCCAAGCGACTTCCTCGCGGTTTGGTGACCGATGGTGCTTTCGACATTTGTACCCATGCGATCTTGAGTGAAAAGTTTGCGATTTCACATTTTTTGTTCTTGCGCTTCTGATGCTTTGATTTGCGTGGGCTTTGCTTTGATCCCTGATGCTTTGATGTGGTGAGCGTTTTGATTTAGAGTGTGGGCGGGCGCGTGCGCGGGCGAGCTGCTTGGGCTGCGTGATGGGCTTGAGTGCTCCGACTTGGACTACTTGAGGAGTGCCCTTGATAAGAAGAGGGGCGCTTTGGAGAGACAACCAAGAAATCACGTTCGCACACATACACACAACCTCCAGCCACTCAAGCACTTCACTGTGGTCCCCCATCCCCTATCCCCACTGCGTTTCAACACCGTGCCCGTTTACACGGCGGCCGCAGCGATACCCAAGTCGCGCGGCGGCCGCCGGGCAACCACACCAAGGGCTACTGCCGTAGCGCATCGACAAAGGTGGCGGCCGCCGCGCCGGACCACGTGCGGCGGCGGCCGCGAAGTGACAACAAGGGAGGCGGCCGCCGCACAGCAGCAACAAGTGTGGCGGCCGCCGCGACGCTCCAAGACAATACGTGCGGCAGCCGCCGCTCAGAAACAACACGTGCGGCGGTCGCCGCGCCGCACCTGCTTACACGGCGGCCGCAGCGCAACAACAAGACGCTCGGAGGCCGCCGTGCAACCACACCAAGGGTGACCGCCGTACCGCACCAACAAGTGTGGCGGCCGCCGCGCCGGACCACGTGCGGCGGCGGCCGCGCAGTGACAGCAAGGGAGTCGGCCGCCGCACAGCAGCAACAAGTGTGGCGGCCGTCGCGCTGCTCCACGACAACACTTGCGGCGGCCGCCGCTCAGCAACAGCACGTGCGGCGGTCGCCGTGCCACGCTCGTTTACATGGCGGCCGCAGCGCAGCAACAAGACGCGCGGCGGCCGCCGTGCAACCAGACCAGTGGCTGGTGCCGCCCGGCACCCCGCCTGGACGCAACAGGATGTGCGGCAGCCGCCTCGCAACAACACCCAGGGCGTCGGCCGCAGCGCAACGGCAAGTGTGGCGGCCGCCGCGCAGATTGACGTGCGGCGGCGGCCGCGCAGCGACAGCAAGGGCGGAGGCCGGCGCGCCGCTCCACAGCAACAAGTCCGGACGCACGTCGGCAGCAGCAGCGCAACGACGACAATTGCGGCGGCCGCCGCGCAACAACAGGTGCGGCAGCCGCCGCGCAACAACAATAGGTGCTGCGGCAACAAGAGTCAGTGCGGCGGCCACCTTGAAGCAGCAACAAGGGCGGCGGCCGCTGCGTGTGCCACGTAGCCCAAGCATCTTCAGCGGTCGGCCGCTCGTTCTGCTGCCGTCGTGCAAGCGCGACAAGGGCGGCGGCTGCCGCCGCCCAACCCTGTGCGGCCGCCATCGCAAATAAAAACTAAAAGGAAAAGGAGAGGATCACACCATCGCACCTTTCGAATCACCGTTTCCCGAACGTAGCGTAAGAAACAAGACCAATGAATAGAGAACATGGTGCACATCGTACCAGATCAGAAAAAATGGCGACAAAAAATCAGATGACGCAAAAAAAGAAAAGACAACAAGGCTCAATCAACATACGGCTCCAGCAGCTCACCTCGCTGCGCAACAACATGCGCACACAGGTCGTCGCGAAGCGCCATGTGCTCTGCGACGGACTTCGCCTCGCCGGTGGCCATGAGGATGCGCATAAGCTCGCTGATTGGCGCCACTGGAGCACCTCCGACTTGAGGGGGCGGGACGCCGGGGGTCTGCTCTAGATCCCCAAGCGCACCCGCACCAACCCCGACGGCCCCCGTATTGCCAGCGCCCCCCGCTCCAGCGCGGCCACCGGCTGTGCCCGCACCTGCGTCGGCGCCGCCGGCCCCACCATCAGCCGCCGCTCCAGGGCCGGCACCGGCGGCGCCCGCGCCAGCGTCGGCACCGCCCGCCCCACCAGCGCGTGTAATGATACCGCGACCACCG
>Ga0115031_1002664_pt1 | contig 13284 bp, 16 predicted proteins | sample Maine_Asex4_meta_FD_87301 | JGI IMG/M metagenome (GOLD analysis project Ga0115031, IMG submission 87301) | Marine algal microbial communities from Maine, USA - Maine_Asex4_metaG | ecosystem: Host-associated > Algae > Red algae > Unclassified | place: Maine, USA | collected 2015-01-05 | reverse complement strand
GGGGAGGGGGGGGGGCAAAAAAAGGGGCGGATGCGGAGCGCGGGCCCGAAGAAGGAGCGGATGCGGCGCGCGCGTCGAAGAGAGAGCATGGCGGTGCGGTGACGACGATGGAGTGGTGGTGTCAAAGGCCCGACGGAGGGGCCAGATGACAAGGTGGCGAAACGACGGAAGAGAGCGGAGAGGCAGTGCTGACACTGCCGCAAAGAGGCGCGCTGCTGACCATTTCTGGGCCTTGGTGTTGAGTGTATACTGTACAGTGGGGGTTCCCCGAAGGCATCTGTAAACGCTTTTCGCGGAATCTGTAATCGCTTGCATGTGTAATCCATCTGGACCAGAGCGATCATGAGCCATGGAATGCTGAAACGTGGATATTCTTGATTGGGCGTGCAGATGGGACCATCCAATCAAATGGCGTAGAGGGTGGCCATCAAATTGACAAGGGCCATCCATTCTATGCAACGTGGCTGCCTGAGCGTTGAGAACACGAATGGATCCCTACTAGAAGCTTCGCTAAGAGCACACCCAGCAATGTCGCCAGTTCACACACGTAGCAGATATTCGTGCCACGTTGTCCACGTGGCGTATATACGCACAACCTAGCAATGTCGGCGTTCGTTCCGGCTTCACAAACGGTGCGGGACCCACGGAACGTGTTAAAAACCGAAATGTAATTACAACGGGATAACTCAGGCGTGGTTCGCACACTCGTTCGCATCGTGCGAACCGTCCCCAAAAAACGGCCTATATTCTCCCGGGTTCGTACGATGCGAACGCCCGTGCGAGCCCAAAATCGGCCAATTCGGTGACGCGTGGCACCATACTTCTTTTCAAACCTCTTTCGAACGTCGGCAAAAGTTTTGCTGTCTGCCGACGGACGACGGCGAGCTCTACGTAGACGAGTCATGCTGCCTCGTCCAGGTGACGCAGACACACCTTTTCAGCCCATCCGGACGGCCGCGCCCGTACGTTTTTGCGGCTGGGGTGGCGTCGCGACCAAACTCGGCAACCCCTCCAGTCCACAAATTGTCTCTCGTGTGGACTGCATCAAAGAGAGAGGTTGCTGGCGGGATCTCCCACCTCCGGAGGTGCTGGCGTGGCACAATGTGTCTGCGCGCTGCACCAAGAGGCAGCACCGCTGTCCTGTGCACCACGCCATGGGCCGTCATCGACCCCGGGTTTCTGTCTGCCGCCGTTCATGCCCCGATGACGGGGCGGGGAGGGGTGCGGTGGCCGGAACAGCGGAGGCGGTGACGACGCGAGCGGGGCGGTGACGACGCGGGCGGGGCGGCGGCGACGCGGGCGGGGGCGGCGAAGACGCGGAGGGGGCGGCGCGGCGTCGGCTGCCGCTGCCGCCGAAGCCGTCACCACCGTCCACGCCATTACGGCCGTCGCGATGGCACGCCGGCACCCCAGCGGCGGCGGCGGCGGCGGCAGCCGCGGCGGCGGGGCTTTGGCACGCAGCCTCTTTCCGGGCGGCCTTCGCCTGATATGCCGTCACTTGGGCGGGTGCGATCACCGCCTGCACGTCACCGCGCTGCTACGGCGGGCGCAGCGGGCGCGCAGGTACTGGTCGGCGAGGCGGCGGGGCGGGGGCTCGGCAGCTGGGCGGCGGTGTGTGCGGCGGCATTAGACGGCTGGGGAAAGGGGGGGGTGGAAGGGGTCAGACGCCTTGTTGCGGCTGCACCAGCGGTGAAAGATCCGCATGTGGCGGGGTACGCGTTGCAGAGGGATGGCGCGGGCGCATTAAAGATGGCAGGCGGGGCCCACGCAGGGGGCGGGAGAGGCGTGACGCGGGATGGACGGGGGAGGAAGGAGGGAACGGGGGGGAGAGGACGAGGCTCTTTGCTGCACTTAGTGCTTTCTGTAGTGTAAAACTTCGAAGACAATGGCACGTGTGGTCACGACTGTTGCCACCTCGGACAAGACAGTGGTCGCCAAGGAGGATGAGACGAATACGGCAGAGCAGTACACTGGCCGACACGTAAAACACGCACTGCTGGTGGCAGCTACAGACTCTGGACGAACATGAAGCGCGTGAAACAGCGCAGCTGACTCTGGCAGTCTTTCTTTGCAGAGCATGCAGAGCCCGACGTAGGACTCGAAGGAGAAGCTGCCACGACGAAGTAAAGCTGAGGACTTCGGCTGTGACGGCATCGTCCCTCCGCCTGGCGCACGAAAACAGCCCAGCGCCGCTCCGAAAAAATGTCCATCGCCATAGCTTTTTCACGGAGGCCCGCTCGATGCTGCTGGGGCTTGCTGAAGGACGCCGACCAACGATTCAGCACCACACAAGCAAATGGCACGTGCTTGCTCGTTGCGCGCCCTGATGGCGAGTGCCCCCTTTTTGGTGGCAGCTCAGTCACCAACACGGTCGAGCTGGCGGGAACGGGCTGAGTGCCCTCGGGAAGCACTCAGATCGGCATTGGCCTGCTTCGTGTCACGACATTTGCAGCTAGAACGGGCGCCTCATCAGCGAAACGAACTACATTGCCATATACGTGTCAGCACCAATTCACTTTCGGCGCATTTTGGGGGACAAACGAAGGCATGTTTCAGGACTTGCAACGTGTGGCCTGCCGTGATCTGCTCTCTGTCGTTGCCAAAGTGCCTCGGACACCGGCGAGTCCGGAGCGACAGCAGTGATGTTAAGTTCGCAAATCGTTTGTGAACGGCTACACCCACCAATGTCGTTCTCCTCCTGAGCTCGATGAATATGATGTAGCCCCCGTCTTGACCTAAGTCCTTCTCGCCTCGGTTGCCTGGCTTCCAACAGGCTTCACATAGCTTCTCCCACCAATCACGAACCCACACGTTGCAGGTAAAATGGGGTTCGTATGCGTAAAAAATCGACATTGCTGGTTGTGCTCTAATAAACCGCCGCCGCCGCCGGACCACCTCCGTTCGCGGGGGGCAAGCTGAGGTTCGCAGATGTTTAGTCAAGTTCGTCAGGCGCGGGAGTCTGGGCAGAGGGCAAGGGAGGGCAGTAGCCATGTAGCACCCCTTGACATCCCCGCAACCCGCGCAATCCGATTTCGACAAGCCCGCTCCGGCCCCAAACGTTGATATTTGAGCATCACCACGACACCTTCTGACCATGAAAGATCTTTGTGCGGGCCGTTCGGGCCCGACCAATATTCGAATTTGGGATTATCTCCCACTCCGCTCGGAAAGAATCGGACCCGCGGCGTGAACCGCTCAACCACTGGCGCTGGTACCGGCGGCCTTGTCAGGTCAGCCGAGTTGGGGCCACTGGTGGCGGGCGCCCAAATGGCGTGTCGGCCCAGTCTGCATCAATGGGATCGTGTGAGCGTGAGTGGGGTGGCGCCTTGCGTGGGTCGCCCAATTGCCCGCGCGCCCGAGGCCCCTCTCACACCTTGCACCCCTACGCAACCCCGATGTGCCCCGGACCCGCGCGACCATTGCCCGCCTTTTTTCATCCCGCCACGCCGAGCCACCGCGCCACGGCTCCGCCCAGCTCGTTGCGGTCTGCCGAGGGTCTTGACTCCCCGCTGCCAGGTATGTTGTGTGGGCTTGCCTGCTCGCTTCCGCCATGCTTTGCGACGCCTCCTCTTGGCTGTCGGCCTTGCGACGCGTAGGGGGCGCGCGAGAGGCACCAGTGGTCGGAGTCCGACTCTCTGCACGCTGCCCGGCCACCACACGACCGCGACCACCCTACTGGACGTGAGCGGTCGCCCGCGCCTGTGCCTCTCCTACTTGACACTACCACTGATGCGCTAACCTACCTCAAACCGACACCCTTGCTCCTCTTTGTTCTTCCGTCATGGATGCCCGCTCTGTGTTTTTAGCCACACGCAACTCCTTCATTCCCTCGGCTTGCCGCACGTTTGCGCTGACGGGGGACGTGAGGGCAACCGCAGACGACGTGCGCTCCCACCTCTTGCGGCAATGGGAGCTACTAGTGTGCGTGTTCGATGACATGGACACGGCGGAACTTTGGGCGACGGCCACGGTCGTCGGCGGTCGTGTCGGCCCCAGCCCTACCTCCTCCCGTTTGGCCTCCCCGGCCAGCTTTCATTCACCACTGCCATGCCCTATCATCGACGGCACGCTTCTGTGGGTTTGCACGGCTGGCGTCGAGTCGGTGGTGGATTTGGCCGACCCCCGCAGCGCCGCGTCCTTTTTTATGACTCTTGGCGGACCAGCAAGCGGCAAGGACGTGCGCGTGCGCGGTCTTCCCCTGCCACGGTGCCCTTCAACTCCCGGGAGGGTCCCCGTGCACTACACGTCCGGCACCAAGCGGCGGCGGCTGGCAACCTCGGCGGCGCCGCTCGGCGCGCCCTCCTCCATGACCGCAAACGGCGGTGACGGTGTGGCCCGGATGGGGCTCCCAGATGAAAAGTCATCTGCGGCTTTGCCTAGTGGCATTGTCCACCCGCACGTCTCTGACTACCGCGATGCTGTTGGGGGTGCTCGCGGGAAACCCCGAAGGCGCGTGGCGTGGGTTTACGCCGGAGGAGGTCGTGGCCATGGCGGGGTGGGCTCCAACATGGACGAACGTGCTGCGCGCCTACCTGTCGCGACAATGTCCGACGCAGTGGTTCTGCCCTCTTGTGCGGCAAAACCCATCTTGTCAACCAGGTAGTTGCGGCGCTGCGGGACGCCGGCCTTGCTGTTACCGCTTGTGGGAGCTCTGGCGTCGCTGCGGCGCTCGTTGGTGGCACTACCGTGCACAGCTGGGCAGGCTTCTGCAACGGCGATGCGGACGTCTGGTCGCCCCTCGACACTGTCTTCAAGGACGTCATCCCGTACGGTGCCAAGGTGCGCATGTGCAGCGCAATGGTGCTAGGGATCGACGAGGTGGGTACCTTGTCGGCGGCTTTCTTGAAGCGGCTCGACCTCGTGCTGCGCGCCGTGCGCCGGCGGCCAGCACCTTTTGGGGGTCTGACCCTCCTCGTCGCGGGCGACTTCTTGCAGCTGGCGCCTCCATTTGGAAGCTACGCCTTTTTGAGTGACGTCTGGGGACTTGTCTTTGGCAACCGCGCGGTCATCCTCAAGACCAACTGGCGGCAGATGCGCGACCTCCAGATGTTGGGGCTGCTGCTTCGGCTGCGGACTGGACAGCACACGGACGCGGACATGGCGTTGCTCGCCACGCGCCGCACGGCGGTGCCCCCCCCGGACGTCATGTGCCTCTTCTGTCACACGCTTGACGCCACCTACAAGAACGAAGAGGAGCTGCGGCGGCTACCAGGGCCCTCGGTTGTATTTGAGGCAGTGGACAAGGTCGAGGACGCGCCGTACCTGACGCTGGCGCGCGCCTCAGAGCTACTCGACGGGGCACTGAAGTACCCTCGCGTTGTCTCCCTCCGGGTAGGCGCCGTGGTGGCCGTTCCTACTTCCTGCCTCACGTCTCAAGGCGTACCCTGCGGCACGCGCGGTGTAGTTATCTGCTTTCGGACGGTCGGGCGCCGGCGCTACCCACGAGTTCGGTTTTCGTTGGCCGCACGGACCAGCAAGGTTATCGACGTGACGCCAACATTGGGCCATGCCGTCGCCCTGGACGGAGTCAAGCGGGCGGCGACGAGGATGCAGGTGCCGCTCGTGCTTGCTTGGGTGTCGACTATCCACTCGGCGCAGGGGTGGACGCTGGACGAGGCTGCTGTTGACCTCACCAAGGCGTTTGCTGCTGGACAGGCGTTGTCTGGTCTGTCTCGAACATCCACTTCAAGCGGCTTGTTTCTCATCGGCTTCGACGAAGATAGGATCATTGTCGACGATGCTGCACTTGCTTTCCATGAGTCCCTTGTCGATTTTTCCTGATGAATGCATTGGTAGGGGTGCTCAGGTACCCTGTTGTCTTGTGCTGCACCCTCTCTTCCCGAGTGCCGTGAAAAAGGGAGACTGTGTCCGACCACGGCCAGCTGCCGCAGACAACTTGGATACTCCTCGTCGAGTGCCTGGGGAATGGAACGGACGATGAGATCTGGCAATGGCACTGGTTGCTCGTCTACCATTGCCTTTTAATGACATGCAGTACAAAATCAGCATCATCGACTTTCAAACATCCGGCATTGACGAAAATCACTTTGCGAGATGCCACCCATCCAAGATTCTTGATTTCAGATATTTCGTCATCGCTGGAGGATCGACCGAGATCGCAGCCCGCACCGCGCTTTCCCATTCACTGGGCGATCGCGCGCTCAGGACGGCCCCTGCAGCACCCAGACCCACTGCTGTGCGCCGTCTGCGACCCGATCGCACGACGTGCCGGCGGCACTCGTTTGGCGCCCGCCTAGAACCCAAGGCTGCCGAGTCCCGGTGCCTTCCCCTCTGTGCCTCCCTCCCCGCAACATTCACTCTAGCCACGCCGTGCACCTCTCCACTGTTTGCCACTCTGCGCCCTTCCCCATTGTCCGTCCATTTCTACCCCCTCCCGTACCCCGTCCACAGACACTGGCGCCCACTGCCTTGAGCGCCCGGGTGCGTGGGTCCCCTGACGGCTGCAGCCGTGCCACCGCCGCCGCCGTGACCCCTACCGAGCACGTCCATTTAGCGTCGGAGGTGGGCGTCGCAGACGCCGCCTTCGGACGTAGCCGACGCTGTCTGTGGTTGTGGCTCCGTAGGTACCGCCCCCGCCTCCCTCATCTCCCGCGTGCCTGCTTCTCGCGACGGTGTGCGCCTGTTGCGGCCACAGTCCCAGCCACCAGCACCTTTGCCGTCGTGCTTTGCCTGCTTGGCTTTGTCTCCAGGCACACGTTGGTTGTCAACACCGCGCTCACGGGGCAGGAGTTCGCGGCGGCTGTTCGGCGTGCTTTTGAGTTTGCAGTGGAGCGGCTGCCGGGATTGACGTGCCCCCCCCCGCTCATCCTTGCAAGTCGCTGACGTTTTAAGGCCACAATGTCACTCCCTCCGCCTCCTGACGCGGCCATGGCTGACGTGTGGTCTATTCCTATCCCCGAGAACGAGGTGCCTAAGCCGACGCTGCCACCGACGCCGCCGCCCACGCCGCCGCTGTCGGTGAAGGGCGAGCCCGCTGACGAGGCGCCACAGCCGCAGACGACTACGCAGATGATCAAGGAAGCAGCTGTGACGGCCACCGCGGCGGCCGCTGCTCCGCCGGTGCCGCCGGCGACAACGACTGGTTACTCCTTCGACTGGTTCACAGCCTGCAACCAGAGCGTGACCGAGGCGGTTGAGACTGCTCTCAAGGCGGCCAAGCAGACAGGCTACTTCACAGCCCAGGCGGCAGCGTACCGGTCTGGGAAGCTCGGGGTGGTTGACGAGGCGATTGAGCACGACGCCACGATTGCCGAGAAGACGGCCGACGTGTATGCTGACCTAGCCGCCAAGGCCTCTGTTGCCGCCTGCGTGACGCGTGTATCCGCGGTTGCAGCTTGCTACACCACCAACGTGACGTACCAGTTTGACCAGGTAGCCGACCGCATCAAGCGGGACATCCAGGTTGAGTACGACGAAGCAATGGAGATGCACGCCGAGTTTCTCTCCGACTTCCCCACTCCTCCTAAGTTCTAGTCTCACTGTTGCTTTTTCTGGATGTCTTGACTTGTCCTGGCGCGGGCTACGCGCTGACTCACAGTAGTAAATAAGAGTTCTCCTCCTTTTTTTTCTTGCTCCACACCATCTTGTCTGCATACATGTGGGTAGAACCACAGCTTGTGCTAAAGCACAGCGGGGCTTTGTCGTCATCGGGCGGCTGTGGGGCTCCTCTGGGCTTTGGCTGGTAGCAAGTGGTTATAATGACAAAGGGCTCGGGGAGAGGGCTTGTACCCTCCCGGGGCCTTCGGTAGCAGATGCATATGCATGCACGAAGAGAGGCAAGTAGTCATCGTTTATGGATCCTCGTCCGACAAGTGTGCATCCTCTGTTCCAAAGCGGAGAGTCAACACACAGTCGCACACAAAGAAGCACAACTTCTTGACGTGGTCCTTCTCAATGGCCAATATTGCGTCATGGTCGACCACCCCGTCCTCACCAATCGCGCGGCGACACACATCGCGCACCGCGCTGGACGCCCACTTGGAGTAAGTTGCCATCACATGTGCCACCACCTGGGTGACCTCATCTTGCCGAAAAGAGCGGAGCGTGGATCGCAGCGTGCCCCTTGTGTTCATAGCGGCAATGTAGCGGAAAAACGACCCGGAGTTGGCCGACCACCCACCCAAGCGCATCACCTGCTCAAAAAGACCAGTTGCATCAATCAACGCCTGTGCACCACCACGCCGAAAGCCATACAGGCGGCAGGAGCGCTCGCCATTGATGAGGTCCTGCCCAATGCGCTCAAGGTCGGCGACGAACCGGGTGTTGATCTCGGTCTCGGACCGGCGCTTGAAGAGCCGGACTGCGCCGGTCACGCTCCTTACCAAGAGGCTGGGAAAAAGTGGCTGCTGGAGGAGGGTGGTCACGCTCATACCGACCCCCGGCGCGGAGCACGCGAAAAGAAGAAGCGCGTGGAAGAGTTGAGGGAAGTTCAGGTGCTCGCTGCGGCAATGCACCCAGGCAAGTTGACCAATCTCCGCCTCGTCCTTGGCGCTCATTAAAAGTTGCTGCTGGCAATGGCATAGCCCGCGCGGCGGCACTTCAGGAAGCAGATGATCGTAAGCTTCGTGAACGGGGTCATGCAGGTGAAGAACTTGCGTACCCCCCGCTCAATCTCCGCGTCCGCTGGCCGCGCGTCGCCGGGGTGGATGCAGACCGTGCGTCCGAGGAAGTTTGCAAAAGCACACGCTGTGCGGATCCTGGTCATCCACGTCTTGGCCGTTGCGTTGGTGCCCTCCGTCGAGTTATCGACGGCGCCCGAGCAATCGGCGCCATCCGCGGTGAGACGCCGCCGCTTGGTTGACGCCACCGCCTGCGGCCATCGCGCGACGACGGACAGCATCCAGAGAGAGACGAACGCCTCAGTGCTCTGGGCGTACTGCGTGTGCGGCAGAAGGGTTGAAAACTCAAAGGCCGGCTCGACGGCCGTCGCCCTTGCTGTGCGGTGGCCACCGTGGCAGCCACTGCCGTCATCACGGCTACCACCGTGACGCTGGGAACCCCCCGTCGGCGCCGTCTCTTGGTTGACGCCAGCCGTGGGCTGGCTGGCGGCCGCGTCCGACGGGGTGCTTGGCAACGACCGCCTCGGACGCCCTCTTGCGGCAGTTGCCAGGTCGCGCATGCCGCCGACCGCGCCGGCAGCAGGCGACAACGCCGAAGCCCCGTCCTCGCACGTAGATACGGAGGGGCCCGCGCCGCAGCTCGTGTCCACTCCACAGATGACGGTGGGCGCGCCCGCAACAGGCGTGGGTGCAAAGCCAACGGCCGAAGCGATCCGTGCCTGATCTGCCCGCCGCTCTCTGCCCTCCTCCTCGTTGAAGAAGCCATTGAGCATCAGCTGCTGGACAGAATCTGGGATGTGCCCTGTACTAGTGTCGTGAGGGCTCGCCGGAAGTGGCTCGGCCGGCGGCGGGATGACTGGGGTAGAGGCCTCGTGCCTAGCCGACGACTGAGCTGCCACGCTCAAACCGAGTTGTTGGAGGACAGCCTCCATGACGAAAGGGGGGAGCCTGAACGCAACAGCAACACAGCAGCATACAGGGTAGAGCGCGTACAAGTACGAATGATATTCCATTAGTTCCATGGCAAGCGCTGGATCCACCGTCGAAGCAGCGGCCCCTGCCACACGACACCACACCACTCTGGACCGCACCCACCACTCACTTGTCTCCCACTGCAGACCGATGTACCTCGACCAGACGACAGCGCACCCACCATGCACACCAATGGCTGCTCAGGGAGGTCCGCGTCTGCCGGCGGCTGCGGCATGTGCCTCCAGAAAGGCGGCCACAGGCGCGCGGCAACAACAGGTAGCAACGAGAGGGGTCTGGGACTAAAGGGGAAGCCGGGATGGGAACACGAAGAGACCCCTAACGGAGCGATGCGACCAGAAGCAACCTGCAGCGAGGGGGCGGCGAAGCACAGAGGAGGCGCATTGCAGGAGGAATCTGTGTGGCAGTGGACGCCAGCCACTGGATCCCGAGCGAACGGGCGGCGTTTCCAAACGGGGCCAGACGCAGGCTCAGCCACCCAGACGTCCAGACAGACACCAGCGTTGATATCTCACTGGGAGGGGTCCAGACAAAGGCCCTGACACGAGATGGTTGGTTCAGACACTACGCTTTCCGGTTCAAATTCCCATGCAGTTCCAGTCATGGTTCGGTGGCGTCCAACAAGTTGATAGAGTTATTGACTGGTCATCTGGTGCGGGGTCGCTGGGATCGACTCATAGGGTCAGGCAGTGAGGAGAGCTGAGCTGGGGATACTGCGTGGCTGGGGCGACGGGGTTATAAACAGCTGTGTGAGGGAGGGGAGCGGTGGCAAAGGATGATGTGATGTCTCCATTGCCAAATGCGGATCGTGCACAGAGGTGACGACGAGTCCGACGCCAGCCCGAAGGAGAGCGACGCGAACATGGATTGCATGGAAACTGAGACGAGGGCCAGCAGCGTGCGTGGAAAGGTGGCCGAGGAAAAGCACCATGGCGCCCGTGCCATCGTCCCGCGGCAGGAGTCCATGGACGACTCGGACAGGCATGCGGAAATGCTGACCCGCCCGCTCACCACCGCTGTGCCGGTAGCCGTCTGTCGACTAAGCAGACTCACTCGACGAATGGCTAACGGGCAGAGAGGCGACGTCTTCAGAGATTGTGCCGACGTAAGACCATGCGGCATGTTTATTACTCCACACGCCCATACTTTGCTTCTACATTTTTTAGCGCCGTTGCAAAGAGCTCCTTGAATGGGGAAGAGTCGAGGATGCCAGCCGCTGTTGTATGCGCGCAACCCCCGCCCCGCTTGCCCTTTGACTGCACAAGGCTGTGCAGCTGGTTGATGCGCGCGGCCGTCGGTCGGCGTACCGTGTGGTCGGTCGCCCAGCCCAGGTCGTCCGCATCACTGTTGATCGCCGCCAGGAGCAAAGGGCAGTGGTTGCTCTCGTCAAAGAAGAAGGACTTCATGCCCTCGTAGGAAGCCGCCTGCGGAGGCCTGAAGACTTCGGGGATGACGCCGTGGAGCCAGCCCATCATGACTATGTACTTCTTGGCCTTGTTCTTGATGATGCCCCTCATTCTCTCCATCTTGACTGCATTGGCCGCCGCTGCCGCCCTGCCCTCTCCTAGCGCCTCTGTGGACCGCTCCAAACCCATCTCGTACAGCTGCGCGCAGGCAAATGAGCCAAAAATGCCAGGGTGATCGACAGAGACGTGACACATCCTCACCAGATTTGCTAGCTGCAGGAAGAGGGGCTCTGTGATGAAGCGCTGCGACATCATCTCGACCGGCATGCCCCAGTCGTCCACGAGTGGGTACTTGAACCCGCTGCCTGGCCTCTCTGTGTCAGGGGCCGGTGTGGAGACAACCGCCCCTCCCCCGGTAGGGTCCATCGCCGGCTTAAGCAAGGCGCCGGCGCCCTTGGCTCTCTTGGTCTGACGACCCACCTGCACGCCTCCAGGCCGGCGCAACGCCGACTTTGGCACCGCCGCGGAGAGCGACGCGGCGACGACGTCGGCCTGGCCCTTCAGCACGGAGCCGAGCGCGGTGTCCGTGCGTGAGTTGGCGGCCGCTTGTGAGTTGGCATGCGAGTTAACCCGGTCGTACACCTTGTGAAGCAGGTCCTTGACGTCGGCGAGGCCCGCGGCGGTGGCCATCGTGTCGACGCGCTCCGCCTCCTCGAGCATGGCCTGCACGAGGTTACTTGCGTGCACCAGGGACCTTCGCCGAGGTGCATCCGAGCGCGGCACGGCGGTGCCGTCGGTAGGAGGCACGAGAGAAGGAGATGAGGGGGCGTGTCCTCGCGGGATGGGCGACGGAGACGCGGTCCGCCTTGCATCTTCTCCAGCGGCTGGGGGAAAAGAGGGGGTGGCGGTTCGCTGTTGGGTGGGGTAGGGGGGCACGCCACTGACACTCCGGGCCGCAGCCCCAGGTGTCTGCACCACAGTTGAAGCGGGAGAGAGAGGAGCAGGGGGAGCCGGAGCCTCCCCAAGAAGCGATAAAGGATGACCTTGCAGGCGACGAGCGTCAGCCGCCGAGGGGCCGGTGGCGCCATCCACCCCCACGCCCACGGGATGGGCAACAACAGCTTGGTAGTCTGCCAACCCTTGTCGCCCATTCTGCGCCTCCCCGCGCACATGCACCATGGCTGCTAGCATCCGCGCCCCCTTTACCGTACTGCTAGACGCATTAAAGCGCAACAGGCTCGCCTTGAGGGACTGTAACGAGTCGTCCTCACCCGCCGGGATGGTCCTTTCAGCACATAACGCCGCCAGCGTCTCCCTGTCCGTCGCCTCGCTCTGCAGCAGCTGCAGCGGCACCGCCGGAAGGTAAGCATTGGTCGCCCTGCGGGACCCGCCGCCCGTCCACGCGCTCACACCAGCGTGGAGGTCCGCCTCGAGCGTGCCGATGCCGCGAGTCTGGCGCCGGGATGCGGTACGGCTCCTCGAGGCAGCCACCCGGCCAGCAAGCCCAGCCGCTACAACGGCAGTGGCCTGGGCGGCTGTCGCAGACAAGGCAGCGCGACGAGCCACGTCGGCCGACTGCACCTGCAGAGCGGGTGATGGAGGTGGTAGCCGCCGTGGACCCGCCAGCTCTGCTGCCGGCGTCTCCAGGTCCGTCTGGCCCGGCTGCTCGGCCGCGCCCAGTACCGGAACAGCAGCAGCTCGCAGGGAGGCGCGAGAAAGGGCACCAGCGGTGCCATTGGGTTGCACACTGCCAGGGGGGGGGGGGGGGGGGGGGGACCGTGCCAGCGGACGCGGCGACTCGATTGCCCGGTCCATGCTCAGATGGGGTGTTGGAGCGGGGAGAAGGGGAGAAGAATGAGTGCCTGTCAGCGCCATCGTGTGCCACAGATCGCATGACGCTCAAGGCAAGTGACCACTGCGCACGGGTGCACCACGTCGAGGCCTGCTGTGCCGGCCAACACCCGGCCAGCTGCCTGCAGGCCCAGTCCTTTCAATTCGAAAATTTGAAGACCGGACCTCGGACGGAATCTATGGGCCGCATGGGGGCCTCGGCCAGTTTCGCCGACGTCGATTCAATCACCTAGGATGAGCCAATTGGAAGGCCAGATCCTAGCGCCGCCAGACTCCGGGCTGCCGAACACGGGGGGCAACCTTCTCTGACATCTTCACAGTTGGGGCTAGGGTTGTTATGGTGCGTGTCCCAAAAATGAGACATGCGCGTTTTCTGAAGGACTGACACATCACTGCACGGGGGCAGGTGGGGTGGGGTACGAGAAAATTCTCGACTGGCCTCCATGGAAAGAGCCTCT
>Ga0115031_1002661_pt1 | contig 13294 bp, 12 predicted proteins | sample Maine_Asex4_meta_FD_87301 | JGI IMG/M metagenome (GOLD analysis project Ga0115031, IMG submission 87301) | Marine algal microbial communities from Maine, USA - Maine_Asex4_metaG | ecosystem: Host-associated > Algae > Red algae > Unclassified | place: Maine, USA | collected 2015-01-05 | reverse complement strand
CCTTATCTCTAAGCCGATGATTATGACTTCATTTGTCGTTATATGTTAACCGTTGATAATCGTTTTGTCTCTGCTCCCTCACCCTCCCCCTCCCCCTCACTTATACATATTCACCCAATAAGGAACACCTCTGTCATTATATGCCAGACCAATGCCGATAACAGTGCGTTGCGCCAGCATATTACGATTATGGCCTTCGCTGTTACGCCATGCTTCAAGGACAATTTCAGAGGACCTCTGCCCAACTGCGATATTCTCTCCATCCCAGATGGCATCTGCAAAGGAAGCCCGATCGCTGTGTGTAAATTTACAGCCTTCAGTATCATGAGAGAAATAATCTCGATTAGCCATATCGTTTGCATGACGCTGTGCTGCGACTGAAAGAGGTGAATCGATTGTCAAAATATTTAGATCACTCTCTATCCGGTATGGATTTAGGTGGTATTCTAAGAATGTAAGTTCTAACTCATCAGTATCACTATCAGGTGTATTGTCAAGTATGGAGAATTAGCTCAAGAAGTTATTTATAAGTTATTGGATAAGTATGAACAAAAAGGCCTAACCCAAATCGAAAAAGGTTCTGTCTTAAAAGTAAAACCATTAAATGAATTAGGATCTCCTGTTCAGTTGGTCAAAGCTTTTGGAGGAAAAGAAGACTTTGATATTGCAATGGAAGAATTAGAGAACGAAATATACCGTACGGCTTAGTGGATATCAAGTCTCTCATATCACAGATCAAACTCACGGATGACTTTTTCAAAGGGAAAGTAGCCCGAACCATTGACAAATACCTGACGGTTAGAAATTGGCTCATTGGTTATTACATCGTAAAATACGAACAGCATGGTCTGGATCGTGCGGAATATGGTGCAAAAGTACTACAAAACATAGCCGACAAACTTGATACTAAGGGCTTGTCTCAGACCAATTTGAAGTTGTTTAAACAGTTCTATTTGATCTATCCACAAATAAGTCAGACAGTGTCTGACTTATTGAGCCTTGAGATAAGTCAGACAGCGTCTGACTTATTGCAAAACAATATCGGGCAGACATTGTCTGCCCAATCGCTGCAAACGTTATCTCCAGAATCAAATAATGACCAGATAATACCTCCGGATCAACTGATCTCCAACCTATCCTTCTCTCATATAGTAGAGTTAATGAAAATCGATGAGTCGCTTAAGCGAAGCTACTACGAAATAGAAGCCATCAAAGGGGTCTGGTCAGTTAGAGAACTCAAACGACAGATCAGCACACTCAATTTTGAGAGAAGCGCTGTATCACAAGATCCTACCCTCATGGCTGCTACTTTAAGTCATCTATCGGAAGGACTCACCCCACAACAAATCTTAAAGACACCTTATGTCTTTGACTTTCTGGGATTACCAGATGCGGTGCTTGGGTCTGAGTCAGCGTTAGAGTCAGCATTAGTTAGTGAACTTAAAAGCTTTATTCTCGAACTCGGTCATGGTTTTTGTTTTGAAGCACAGCAAAAACGAATCGTCATCGGTGGAGAATATTTTTTTATAGACCTTGTATTCTACCACCGCATACTTAAGTGTCACATCATCATAGAACTCAAAATCGACGAGTTTACACACGCGAATGCTGGGCAACTGAATACCTATATCCAATACTATAAGAAAAATGTGCAACAAGAAAATGACAATCCACCGATAGGTATTTTGCTTTGTACCAACCAAAATGAAGAACTGGTAGAATATGCCTTAGGAGGCATGGATGAAAACCTATTCGTCAGTCAGTACAAAACGGCTTTGCCTTCTACTGATGAGCTTAAGAAATTTTTGCAAGAAGAAAAGAAGAAATTATAAATGAGTAATATAACTGGAATAATAAAGTCTATCAGAGACATCATGCGGAAGGATACGGGTGTGGATGGTGATGCGCAACGTATCTCTCAAATGGTCTGGATGATATTCATGAAGATATTTGCCGATAAAGAAGAAGAATGGAGTATTACCATAGATGATTACGAAAGTCCACTACCAAAATATCTCAAATGGCAGTCATGGGCAGCCGATGACGAAGGAGACACAGGAGATAAACTCATGGAGTTTGTCAATACTTCCTTGTTTCCAACACTTAAAGAATTGGATCCATCTTTAGGTCCACAAGCGATAATCATTAGATCTGTATTTGAGGATACGTATAACTACATGAAGAACGGGACCTTATTCCGTCAAGTCATCAATGAAATCAATAAGATCGATTTTAATAATCAAGAGGATCGACACCTGTTCAACGATCTATATGAAACTATATTAAAGGAATTGCAATCGGCAGGTTCTTCTGGGGAGTATTATACACCAAGAGGTGTCACTAACTTTATGGTTGATATCATAGACCCTAGGAAGGGAGAAAGCATACTCGATCCAGCATGTGGAACAGGTGGCTTTTTGATTAATTCTATTAATCATATCAGAGAAAATACTAAAAACTATCAGCCAGCTGAAATTCAAGAACAAATAAGAGGCATAGAAAAGAAACCCTTGCCGCATTTACTTTGTACGACTAATCTTATGCTGAACGGATTCGATGTTCCAGCTGTCAAGCGAGACAACTATTTGAGTAAACCATATAGTGATTGGGGAGCTAAGGACAAAGTAGATATAATCCTCACCAATCCACCTTTTGGAGGTGTAGAAGAAGATGGAACTGAAACAAATTTCCCTCAAAAATTTAGAACTAAAGAAACGGCTGATCTATTTCTGGCATTGATCATACGGTTACTAAAGGATGGAGGTCGAGCAGCTGTGGTATTGCCTGATGGAACACTATTCGGAGAAGGTGTCAAGACTCGACTCAAAGAGGAATTACTAACAAGATGTAACTTACATACCATCGTAAGATTGCCAAATGGTGTCTTTAATCCATACACCAGTATAAAGACTAATGTCTTGTTTTTCGAAAAAGGTACACCAACCAAAGAAATCTGGTACTACGAACATCCTTATCCAAAGGGCTACAAAAGCTACAATAAATCAAAGCCGATAACGGTGAAGGAATTTGACACTGAAAAGAAATGGTGGACAGATAGAAAAGAAAGTAAGCAAGCATGGAAAGTCAGCATCGATGAAATCAAAAATAGAAATTATAATCTTGACATTAAAAACCCTTACGAAGAAGTAGATCATCTTGAAAGTCCAGATATCATTTTGGCTAAACTAAACAAGGCCGAAAAAAAGATCAATTCCATTCAAGAAGAAATCATTGCTGTACTCAATAAAGCCTTGTCCTAATATGCATTTACTACAATATTTTGATAAGCTGAGTCTCAAGCCAGAGAATGCAAAAGAGCTGAAAGGATTGATTTTGGATTTAGCGATTCGTGGGAGGTTGACTGAGGATTGGAGAAAAATTAATCCTGACGTTGAAACCGCTACGGATATATTGGAAAGGATTAAAGAAGATAAGAAAAGGCTAATCACGGAAAAGAAGATAAAAAAGGAAAAACCGTTTCCTAATATTTCCAATGAAGACATTCCTTATGAAATACCAGACAACTGGGTATGGTGTAGATTAATAGATATTTGCAGTTATATCCAAAGAGGTAAATCACCCAAATACAGTGAAGTATCAAAAATTCCTGTAATCTCTCAAAAATGCGTTCAATGGGATGACTTCTATATCGAAAGAGCCAAATTTATCATTCCAGAGACACTGGAAAAATATGTCGAAATTAGGTATTTGCAATATAATGATTTATTGTGGAATTCTACAGGCGATGGAACTGTAGGGAGAACAATTTTATTTCCGAAAACTGACTACGATATAGTTGTAGCTGATTCACATGTAACAGTCGTCAGAACATTCAAACAATCTGTTAAACCAATGTATTTATGGATTTTTACGGCTTGTTCAGATACACAAAGAACTGTTTTAGGTAAAGTATCTGGCTCGACAAAACAAACAGAACTTGGCACAGGTACAGTCAAATCATTGTTATTTCCGCTCCCTCCATTTAAGGAACAAAAAGCCATAGTAAAAATCGTCAATCAACTGATGGAAGAAGTAGATCAACTCGAAACACAAACCAAAACAAGAGTTCAGCTTCGTCATGATTTTATTAAATCTTCTTTACGTCAATTAACAACTGCAGATAGTCAAGCAGAATGGAAAAAACTACAACCACAATTCACTTCCTTTTTTGATACGGTAGAAAGTATAGATAAGCTAAAAGAAGCCATTTTGCAATTAGCTGTGCAAGGTAAGTTGACGAAGCAATGGCGGGAGAACAATCCTAATGTGGAGCCGGCTTCTTTGCTCTTAGAAAAGATCAAGGAAGAGAAAGCGAAGTTGATTAAAGAGAAAAAGATTAGGAAGGAGAAGCCTTTGCCTGAGATTGGTAAAGAGGAAATTCCTTTTGAGTTACCTGAGGGGTGGGTTTGGTGTAGATGGATTGATCTTCTTCACCATTCTAAATACTCCATGAAAAGGGGGCCATTTGGTAGTTCTTTGAGGAAAGCAGATTTTGTTCAAAGTGGAATTCGTGTTTTTGAGCAATATAATCCGATCAACGATGATCCACATTGGATGAGGTATTTTATCACATCGGAAAAATATGAAAGTATGAAAGCTTTCACAGCGGGAGCCGGAGACTTTTTAATTAGTTGTTCAGGTGCAACATTAGGAAGAATAGTTTATTTGCCGAGTGACACTGAAGAAGGTATCATTAATCAAGCGTTATTGAAATTGAGACTAAATGACAAAATGATTGCAGCAAAATATTTTTTAAGATTGTTCAGATCACAGTACATACAAGAAAAAGTATGGCAAAAGGCAAAAGGAATGGCTCAACCAAATATGGCAGGAGTTAAGGAGCTTAAGAATATTGTGATTCCTTTACCCCCAATAAATGAACAGGAAACTATAATTCATTCGACTAATCAACTTTGGGAATCTTGCGATCAAATGAAGTCAGAAATAGAAAACAGAAATACCCTTTCAAAAGACTTCTTAAGATCATCCATTAGAGAAATAATGGAGAAAACACAATCACTGACATGAGACTAAAACACATACATATCAGTGAATACAAAAACCTAAAAGACTTTTCATTAGACTTTGATGGAGATAATTTTATAGATGTTTTCGTTGGGAAAAATGGTACTGGAAAATCTAATTTGTTTGAAGCCTTGATTGAAATCTTCCGGCAGCTTTATGAAAAGAATTACGACGAGTTAAACTTTGACTATACTATTAAGTATGAATTAGAAGACCAAGAATATTTTGTAAAGTGGGATTGGGAGAATGAAAGATATCTAAAAGATGATGATACTGAAACCATCAAAATAAGAAAAGAGAATTTACCTGATAACATCATAATCTACTATTCCGGACATAATGAGAAAGTAATCAATTTGATTTATGAGTACGAAGATGAATTTAAAAATGAACTTAAAGAAGCCAATCAGGGAGACACAAGAGAGTTTATTGGTATAAGCAAAGATTACAAAGCTCTTTTACTCTCTACTTTACTAATTCAGCCGAATACATGTAAAGCAAAACAATTTATTCTTGAAAAATTAGGTATAAATTCTATTGGTGAAGAAGTAGCAATAACACTTAAAAGACCTTTTTATGCCAAGAAGAGAGGGTATGATGTAGATCCGTTTGTAGATGATACAAGATACTGGAAAGCACAGGGCATTACTCAAATTTTCTTAGACAAATTAAACTCTGTAAATCCAAGTCAGTCTGAAGGAGTTAGAGATGAAGGTTATATTTCAAGTGGTCAAGAAGACTATGAAGACAAATATCAGTTATACTTTGATTTATCAGACTTACAAGCGAAATTTCAGGATTCTACTTCCCAAGAATTATTCAGAGACTTCGACAATCTCAAGACCATTGAAATGTTGGATGACATTTCGTTGAATACTACTTTGTCAGATGGAACAGAAATCGAGGTAGATCAATTTAGCGATGGTCAATTTCAATCAATATACATCTATACTATTATTGAGTTATTTAAAGATAAAAACTGCCTAACATTGTTAGATGAACCAGATTCATTCCTTCATCCAGAGTGGCAATTTGAATTTTTAAAACAAGTATTTGAAATCACAGATGCTGAAGTAGTAAATAACCATGTATTGATGACGAGTCACAGTGCAATTACTTTGATTCCTCACGATCAAAGAAATGTAAACTTATTTAGATTTATTGGTGATGATTTAATGTGCCATGCAGTCAATAAAGCATATGCAATTGAGCAATTGTCTTCTCAGATGATTAAGTATTCTGAAGATGAACAAATACTTAGTATAATAAATCATATTAACATTGAAAAGAAACCCATTCTCTTTACAGAAGGAAGTACAGATCCAGTTATCCTAAAAATTGCATGGTCAAAACTATTCGATTATCCCATTCCTTTTCATATTGTTTTTGCTTTTAGTTGTGTCTATTTAAGACAATTAATACAAGATGAAAGAATTCTTAATGAATTAAATGGGAATGCAGCATTTGGATTATTTGATTTTGATGAAGCTTTTAATGAGTGGAATTACATTAAAATGGCTGAGGGGGATTATTTATTGCAGACAGATCCTTATTTAGGATTAGCTAAGAAAGTTAGCAACAAGAACAGTTATGCAATTATGCTTCCTATTCCAGAAATTCAAAGAGTGGAGGATCAAGTCGTTATTGATAAAGCAGAAAGAATAACATTTGAGGGTGAGTCTGAAATGGAAATAGAACATGTCTTTTATGGAGATGAACAAACTCATGAATACTTTAAGGAAATAAACAAGCCAGGAGGAGGAAAGATCCTCGAATTTAAGGATAATCGGAAAACTGATTTCTCTAAAAACATAGTACCTAATATTGATCCTGTACATTTTGAAGTATTTAGACCCATGTTTGAATTTATAATAAGTAAAGTATAATAGCAAATACATTTACAGCACACTGCCGTACTCGTGCCTGTAGGCGACAGAGAGCTGTAAGCCAGCTTAGAAAAGAAATGATTAATTGATAAATAAATTCATAAAAGAAGGGATGTCAACATCTAAGGCTATATGTCATAGTCACATCTCATTCGTTGCTATATCGAATATAATTATCTGATCAATGAATCCAACCGATTTAAAATATGAAAATGCCTAAAACTCTCCCTACCTACGAAGATATCATGCTCCCCTTGCTTCAGTATTTATCTGATGGCAAAGTCCATTCATTATCAGAATCGGTGGATAAGATGGCTAAGGTTTTTGAATTAAGCGATACAGAAAGAGCAGTGTTGTTACCAAGTGGCAAGTATCCTGTGTTTAGAAGCAGAGTCAGCTGGGCTAAGACCTATTTACTTAAGTCAGAATTGATTGAAACAGTCAAAAGAGCTCACTTTCAAATTATTGATGCAGGTATCAAACTACTAAAAGAGAATCCTCAAAGAATCGAAAAATCAGTATTAATCAATTATTCAGGCTATCGAAAATTCACCAACAAGGAGATGGGTGATTTGGATACAGATAAATGGGACATTGAAGGAGGATTACAACAGATCAAAGATTTTCAAAAAGAATGGCCAGCCAAAAGACTGCAAGATCTCAACTTAGAATCTTACACTAATTTAGACAGGGCGACTTCGTTTATCTATTGGCTGGAAGTGCTGACCAATAAGGCTGGTGGTATATCAGGTGGTTCAGCTTTCAAGTTCATCATTTTCAAAAGATCCAATACTAAAAGTCAACTTGATAATCCTCTATATCTGACAGACGGAGAATATTCCTGGATAAGAAAATATGGAGAGACCAAAGAGGTAGTATTCGACAAAGTGAAGTCGGAGATTCTCAGAATTGTAGAGGCTTCTCTATCAGGAGATTTTATTGCCATAGAAGAATCCATATTTGGGAATGCCATAAAATGGAAGATTGCTTATCTATATAATCCTGAATCATTAGTTCCAATTTTCAAGTCTGAAGTCATAGAGAATGCCTGTATTGCCTATGGAGCAGAAGATCTTGATACAATGTCCACTGGTGATAAACAAAAACTCCTTATTTCACATAGGCCTCAAGATGAGTATACATTAACTTTTGCTAATATCCTTTGGGATAAATACAATCGAGACAGCATATACTACCTGGTGGAGAAATTTATGAGTCAGTCTGAGACAACAGACCTATCTACGAAGGGTGTATACCCAAAGAAGTATAAGGGTCTAAATCTTAATGTCAGCTTTGGGAAAGGCATGCCTGCTCAGATTCCATGGATGGGCTTCACAGATCATAACAACAGTATCCAAAAAGGCATCTACCCTATCTATTTATATTACAAAGAAAAAGGCTTGCTCATTCTAAGTTACGGTATGAGCGACAGCTATGACCCAGATGTCAATTGGCCTCATGAAAAATTGATCACTTCAATTGAAGATTACTTCTTACAAGAATTTGATGAAGCCGCCCCTAAGTATGGCAATTCTTACATGCATCAAGTATATACAGATATAGACATTGTTTCGATAAGTGAACTACAAAAAGACTTAGATGAGATCATAGATACATACCACGAGATAGCATATGACGAAGTTGAGGATCTTTCAGAAGGAGAAAATCTTGGCGATAAGAAAATGTGGATGATTGCCGCAGGAACTAAAGGCATACATTGGGAAGAATGGCTAAATAACAGCAGCATCAATATAGGATGGGATAGCACAGGTGATCTTTCTTCATTCAGTGACCAATCAGAAATTGCAGAGAAACTAAGAGAGGTATACGATAGTGACAGCAGTCAGAATAATAATGCAAAGGCCTGTTTTCAGTTCGCTAAAGAAATGAAAATTGGAGATTATTTCATTGCAAAGAAAGGCACTAAAACCATATACGGTATAGGTGAAATCACATCAGAATACCTGTATAGTGCAAATCGGTCCGAGCACAAAAGCTATAGAAGAGTCAACTGGTTGAATACGGGTAACTGGAAAGTAGAACGTAAAATAGTCCTAAAAACCCTGACGGAAATAAGTCAGTATCCCGAGTATTATGAAGAGATGCTTAATTTACTTTTACCTGATCAAATCGAAAGCTCAGAAAGCCATTTTGATAAATATGACTTTAGCGATCTTGATAATGATTCGTTCATTGATAAAGCATCATTAGAGAAATTACTTCAATTATTAACCCATAAGAAGAACCTCATCCTGCAAGGCCCTCCCGGCGTAGGTAAAACATATATAGCCCGACGGCTTGCGTATGCTAAGATGGGTGCTAAAGACAAATCTCGTGTCAAGCTGATTCAGTTTCATCAGTCATATGCATATGAAGATTTTATACAAGGATTAAGACCTAATGAGGATGGTCATTTCCAATTAACGAATGGTGTCTTTTATCGATTCTGTGAAACAGCAAAAGAAAACCCTGATCGCGATTACTTTTTCATCATTGATGAAATCAATCGTGGAAACCTAAGTAAAATATTCGGAGAACTCATGATGCTCATCGAACATGATAAACGGGGCGAAGGCTTCAAAATATCATTAACCTATAGCAAACAAAACCAAGAGTTTTTTATACCAAAGAATCTATACATCATCGGCACAATGAATACTGCAGATAGATCACTGGCCATGGTAGACTATGCCCTTCGTCGTAGATTCATGTTCTATTATTTGTTACCACAGTTTGGTCATAAATTTAAGGATCACTTAAATAAAAATAGCGTCCCTTCAAAAATGGTCGATAAGCTCATCGAGCGGATGACTGAGATTAATCAGACCATTAAAGATGATAAAGACTTGGGTCAAGGCTTCATGATTGGCCAAAGCTACTTTTGTAATCTTAGTACTGACACAGAATATGATAATTGGCTATCGGCTATTTATGATTATGAAATCATACCACTACTCGAAGAGTATTGGTACGACAGAATGAACAATATCAATGACATCAAAGAGCGACTACTCCGTTGATACCAGTTCAGAACATATACTATCTATTGAGTTATGCTTGGAATAACTTAGAGGAAGCAGAATCCGTATTCGTAGACCAGGACGATTTTGAATCACTCATTGATTTATACGCGACAGTATTTGCTAATGGATGCCACAAGCTATTACGCAGAGGATTACATGCTTCATATCAAGAACATACGGAAAGCATCAGAGCTATAAAAGGAAAACTAAATCTAAGCGAATCACTCAAAAATAATTCCTTAGCCCTTGGTATAGCTTCTTGTACCTTTGATGAGTTTACTTCTGACACCCTACCTAATCAGATTATCAAGAAGACATGTGCTATCCTAATAAAGACTCGTGAGATTAAGAAAGACACCCGTTCTTCATTGCGAGATATTCTAACTCGATTACACCATGTATCCGATATCAGATTACATCGATCTTCTTTTTCAAGAATTCGATTAAATCGAAATGATGCTCATTACCACTTTGTCTTAAAAGTCTGTCGTCTGATCATGGATAATATCAGACTTCATCAGTCATCCGGCACCTATGAGTTTATGGACTTTATCCGTAATGAGAAAAAGATGGCAAGAATATTCGAGTCCTTCTTATTGCAGTTTTACAGACATAAAAGCTCATTTAAAAAAGTGAAAAGCGAGAAGCTACATTGGAATGCCCAAGTGCTTGAAGGCACCTTTCAGCTACCTCAGATGCTGACCGACATCAGTCTTATATCTAATGACAGGAAGATCATTATAGATGCCAAGTACTATAAAGAAGCACTTCAAAAATACTATGACAAGCAAAAGATCAAGTCTTCTCACTTATATCAGTTATATGCCTATCTCAAGAATGATGTAGCTCATGAAGGAAGGAAAAGCGAAGGCATACTACTCTACCCTTCAGTTCATACAGAGCTCTCTGAGAGATTCTTGATCGACGGTCATGCTGTAACAATTGCTACGATTAACCTTGATCAAGATTGGAGGATCGTAGAATCGGATTTGTTAGACCTAATTAAGTAAAGTGAAAATCAAGAAATGAACCTACAAGGCCTACTCATAGAATACTTAATCAACGGAGCCATTACCTTATCATGGCTATTTTTGCTATTCGCACCAATAGTAGGTATTGATGCAAATGGTTCAGAGATCCTTCTAATCCCTATCGCCTATGTGATTGGAATGTTTGTCGATTACATCGCTTTGATAGCAATCTTACCTGCTAAGCAGTGGATCAGAAATAGAGCAAGAATGGAATTATCCGAAGAGCTGTCATTTGAGAAAGACGATTACAAAGATATGTGGAATGAAAAGCTGATGATTGAAAAGGATTATCCAGATCTCAAAAGAGAATCGAGAAGCCGAAGTAGTCGTGATCGAATTGCCCGCGGCACCATTATTAATTTACTGTTAATCACTGTCTTTTTTTAGTCATCGATTCATATATATGGCTTGATACTGATTGTAGTCGCTTGCTTGATGTGGCATAGATTCGAGAAGCAATGCTATAGTTACGAAGTCAGAGCCGCTCATTCATTGAGGACTCAGAGAGATAAAGAACACCATTCAATTGCTTGACAAAATGAAAAAATATTTGGCACTGCGATATGATAAGACCTTTAAAAAAGGAGCTAATGCGCCGATGCTTATCGGAGTTACTGACAATGAAGGCTATAAGGAAGATGCTGTTGTAAAGTTGATGAGTGGTGAATCGATGAGTACAGTCGCTTTTATGAAAGAGACAATGGGTTCTTTCATAGCCCACGAATTAGAGCTGAATACGCCAAAAGCTTGTACAGTCATTATCGAAGATGAATTCATTAATTCACAAAATGGAGCAGTCGGCTTTCAAAATATTAAACAGAGTAAAGGACTCAATTACGGCACTCACTATGTACTAGACTTATTACTCTTTACACATCATAGTGAGTTGAATAAGCAGTCCATACCAATGGCACTAAAATATTCTACTTTGACATGATGATTGAGAATGTTGATAGATCAGTTCTGGTAGGAAAGCCAAACCTCTTTACGAAAGGAATAGACTTATGGGTATTAGATCATGAGAAAGCATTCGCTTTTCTAACACCATTTATTGGAATGTCAACATCAGGTCTATGGGTGCTTGACCAGCATTTAGCGGCAAATCACATCTTATACCATAAACTCAAAGGCAAAAAGTTGAATATTGGAGAATTGGAAGGCTTTTTGGACGTTCTAAATGAAGGATTCTGGCCAAATTAAAAAACCTAATGCCTGAGGACTGGATTTTACCAGAATTTGATAACATTCTAGAGCACATTGATGCCATACGGGCTCACCAAGCTGAATTCTTAGTTAATATCAAAAGTATTTTGTCATGAAACAGTACAGTTACCAAGTATTGCGCTATATGCCAGATCAAGTATCTGGTGAGTTTGCCAATGTCGGACTTGTTATGTTTAATCAAGAAGAAAAATTCTTTAAGATGGCAGCAATTGAACATATTGGCAGGATAAAGCAACTATTCCGCAAAGTCGAGTCACGGATATTTATTGCTAAATTGACTAACTTAACTCAAGCGCTGAAGTCGGCAAGCCAAGAATTATTCGGAGAATTGAATTATGATAAAATAGACAAGTTAGATAGTCTAACCACTAAAGTCTTACCTAAGGATAATAGCTCTCTCTATTTTACAGAAGTCAAGAAAGCGATAGATGTATCACTTGACAAGGCCTTTAGTGATCTATACAGTCGACTGATTCACCAAGAGCAGCAAGATGATAACGGTACACTAAAAGATAGGGATGTCTGGAGTCAGATTTATAAAAATTATTTTGATTCCAAAGAATTGAATCATTTGATTATAAAACGCTCAATTAAAACAAAGGGAGACGACATACACTTTGATCATGCCATCAAAAATGGAAGGTGGAATTATTTAGAACCTGTCACTTTTGATCTATCCAGAGAGATTAGCATAAAAGATAAAGTCTACCGCTGGGTAGGACGATTTAAAGAGTTAGACTCAAGTGATGAGCAATTCAAACTATACTTACTTTCTAAACTTCCATCTGATCCTCAAATGAAAACATTCATTAGAGAAAGATTAGACAACAAGAAAAATGATAATTTTGAAGTAGTATTAGTTAAACCCAATGAAATTGATGAGGTTGTAGAACAGTTAAAAACAGAAGTTGAACATTGATTCCACATTCTTAACAATAGCTTAGTGCGGCCTCATATTCTTGATAATAAGGCAAGTCCAGGGTATCAAAATACTCTATTTAGTTTTAACTCTATTCCTTGATTTCATTTTAAATAATATGGTTGTATTCGAAATCAGCTATTCTTAGAGGTAGGGCCACATTATGGCAATTCTGTCTTCTATGAT
>Ga0115031_1002656_pt1 | contig 13307 bp, 9 predicted proteins | sample Maine_Asex4_meta_FD_87301 | JGI IMG/M metagenome (GOLD analysis project Ga0115031, IMG submission 87301) | Marine algal microbial communities from Maine, USA - Maine_Asex4_metaG | ecosystem: Host-associated > Algae > Red algae > Unclassified | place: Maine, USA | collected 2015-01-05 | reverse complement strand
GATAGTCAGGAAGATAGTCAGAATGAAGTAAAACCCGATGAAGTGGAGATACAAAATTGTTTTCACGTTGCTACGCTCCACACCAACCCGCGCCGCCCCTTTGTACGTATCAGCATTGCAGTCGATCATTTTGGATCTCCAGATGGGCTAGTCGAGCACTGTAAGAGTGTTGTCAAACGGAAAGCACGTGACCACGCAAGCCGCAACAAGAGCGAGCAGCGCAATCCGGTCGTTGAATTGCGCTTAACTGGTGTAATCCCATTTGAACGGTCTACCATACAAATCAAAGAGCTAGAAACCATTGTCATGGATACATTTGATGCACTCTTTGTACAAATCCGAAACCAAACAACGTCTGCCGAGTTTGCAATCAATCAAGATAAGGGATTATCGCGCCCGCAGCTTGAACGGCAAGTTATGACCGAACTTTTGGAACAAGATGTTCGTTATGTCAACAGCAGCGAAACATGGACAAATCTAATCTTATCAATTAAGAACCTAGCTCTATCTGGTGCCGGATCAGAAAATATTCTGCACGAGTTGAGCGAACAATTGACTGAAATCGATAAAGGAGAAGCTCAACGCCGCACACTCGAAGACGCAGACGAGAAGAAAGAGGCGGTGGCAGAGTAGCTCTATGCACATTATTCGTTTAAAGCTTGAAAATACAAAGAGCCACGCCGCGGCAGAATTTTCTTTTACCGATGGGATTAATGCCATTGTAGGGCAAAATGGTGCGGGCAAAAGCACCTTGCTCGAAGCAATTGGTTTCGCCCTGTTTGACTATATGGCCTACAGCCAAAAAGACTTTATTCGTGAAGGTGAAAAGAACGCCATAATCACCGTCACAATTGGTAGCAGTGTAGACAATCGTCAATACGAAATTGTGCGCCGTATAGGGGGTGCTGGACAATACTATGTTTATGATCCAGAGATTGATGCCCGAATATGTGAAGGTGGAAGCGATGTAAAAGCATTCCTCAAAGAGCATATGCGGGTTGATCAAAATGCCAGTTTGGAGACGCTCTTTAATGATGCAGTTGGTGTTCCGCAGGGTACACTAACCGCGGCCTTTGCCCTCACAGCAGCTAGGCGACGGGGAACATTTGACAAGCTGCTACAGGTCGAGGAATATGAGACTGCATCTAAAAAGCTGATGGAACCTCAAAAAGTATTGCGCGAACAGCTGAAAGAGTTCGACCTGAAAGTGACCGAGCTACAAACTCGATTAGAGCGGCTACCAAATTTAGAAGATGCATCTAAAGCGCGCCAGAAGAAGATTCAGCAGGCAGAAAAAGAGGTACAAAAGGTCAGTAAATCGCTCGATATGCTTTTAGATAAACGGATCAAGCTTGATGCGATTCAGCAAGAGATTACAACGAGCGAGCGCGAAGTTGCTCGGCTTACTCAGCAGGCCAAAAGTATTCAGGCACAGCACGAGTCTGCCCAAAAAGCGCTGAAAGAGTCCGAGCAGGCGCAGAAGGTTGTTCAGCAAAATCAAGCCGGGTTCGATGCCTACAGCGCGGCACAGATCCAACAAAAAGAGGTCAACACCAAACAGCAAGAGCGCCAAAAGCTCAATGCTGCCTGCAATCAAATTGAACGTTCATTAGCCGAGTCACAATCGCAGCTTTCGGTATTGCTTCAACAGCTAGAAGAGATCGAGGCGGCTAGTTTGCTGGTCCAAAAGTTAGAGCCGCGTGTAAAAGAACAGATTATCTTAGAAGAAAAATTGGCTAAATTCCAACGCCACTCAATGCAGCTAACCGAAGTGAGGCGTGTTGCAACTGAACTGCAGAAGCGATCTCAAGAAATTCAGGCGCAGAAGAAAAATCTGCTCTCTCAGCAGTCCAAGGCAGAAAAGCTTCACGAAGAACGCGAGCAGGCAGAAGCAATGTTAAAAGAGGCACGCGAAGTGCTTATTCATTGCCAAGAAGAAATGGCGCGCATCAAGGTCGAAGGCGATACCTTTAATAAGCAGACAGGGTTGCTAAAAGATGCCAATACGCAAGCGTGCCCAGTCTGCGAGCAGGAGCTAACAGCGGCGCATCGTAGCAGTATGCTCGAACGCAATGAACAAAATGTGGTTATTCTTCGCAATAGCTATGCGATAAAAAAGACGGCTCAGTCAGATGCAGAAGCTCGAATCCAGACAATAGAAAAACAGATTCGCTCGTTTGGGCAGCAGTTGCAGCAGTTACCTCGACCAGAGGAGATTCAACGCTTGGATAAGCAGGCAGCAGATCTTTCAAACTCGCTGAAAGAAAGCGAAACAGAAATTGAGCAGCTTGCAAAAAAAGTGAGTGCGGGTGAGCAGATCAGCAAAGACTTAGCAGAGCTAGGAAACCCAAAGCAAGAGATGGCAATTGCTCGTCAAAAAGTAGAAAACCAAGCAAGTTTAGAGCAGAAGAGAGCACAAACAAAAACAACAGTCGACACGCAACAAAAAGAATTACGCGCGCGCCAAAAAGAGCAAATACAGTTTGATGATTTAGATGAAGTTATTGAATCAATTCTGGCTCAGCTGCAACAACACGAGGATGCGTATCAGGCTGTACTCGCGAATCGAAATGGGGCATCTGCCTTACAAAATCGCCAGTCAATAGTCAAAGAAGTAGAAACAGAACAAAAAGAAAATGTGAAATTACAAAAAGCTGCGACCAAAGGCCTAGAAAAACTAGAAAAAAAGTTTGACCAAGAAAAATATCAGGAGTATCTTGATAAAGAACGAGCCCTGCGCAATCAGCAGGCAACAGTTCAGGCGCAGATCGATCTGCTAACTGAGGAAGATGTACGTGGTCAGCAGGAAATAGAGACCTTGTTGAAATATCAACTTCAGCTCGACGATATTCAGCAAAAGCGGCAAAAAGTAGAAAAAAAGTTAGACACGCTAGATATGGTGCGTAAGATTTTGCGCCAAGCGGGACCCCATATTACGCGAGCTCTGATCCATCAAGTGAGCAATGGTGCCGAGCAAATATTTGGCGATCTAATGCAGGATTACAGTCGTCGCCTAGCGTGGAATGAGGATTATGGCATCACTTTAGAAGTTGATGGACGTGAGCGTCAGTTTGTACAGCTTTCTGGCGGCGAGCAAATGAGTGCCGCATTATCTGTGCGCCTCGCCCTGCTACGCGAAATGAGCAGCATTGATGTAGCCTTCTTTGATGAGCCGACCACAAATCTCGATGAGATGCGTAGAGAGTCTTTAGCAAAGCAGATTCTACAGGTAAAGGGTTTTCGACAACTCTTTGTGATCAGCCACGATGATACCTTTGAACAATCAACAGAAAATATTATTCGAGTCGAGCGTCCATAAGGGTAGTTAATGAGTATCGCAAAAATTATTTGTGTCGATGACAGCGATACGGATGCAACAATTTTACAAAAGGTGTTGGAAAACGCTGGCTATGCGGTTGAAATTGCTTGCGATGGTGCAACGGCGCTAGAAATGATTCATACAACCAGTTATGATTTGGCAATTGTCGATCAGGTAATGCCCGGCCAAACTGGTCTTGATTTGCTGCGAATGTTGGCAGACATTGATGATAAACCAGCCCTAATCATGCTTACAGCGCATAATGAGCCAGACGTAGCAAACGATGCATATGAGCTAGGTTCAAATCATTTCATTATAAAAGATGATAGTAAAAAATATTTACTGAATATTCCCGCAGCGGTGCGTCAAACGCTTTTACAAGTTTGTATAATAAAAGAGTTAGCAGAAGAAAAAAAGAAAGTTGAGCGCGTAAATCTCAATTTAATGTTGCTCAACAATGCCAGTCAACTGCTTACCTCTACACAAAATATTAAGCAGATCGGTATGCAATTCGTTCAGACAATTTCTGGCGTTTTGCATGTGCAAAGCAGTACAGTCTGGCTTTATCCCCAAGAAAATGAACCAAAAGAGCTTGTCTGTGCAGCAGCATATTCTATGGGCCGACATATTCCGCTGCGCAAGATGACGTTGCCACTGTCCGAAGGGATCGCCGGGTGGGTGGCAGAAAATGCTCAGACGGTAATGAGCAATGACGTCCAAAAAGATCCCCGTTTTTCTACTTGGCTAGATAAAACATTTCAGTATTCAACAAAAAAGATGCTTGCTGTACCACTAGTTTCTCGAAAGAAAGTTGTTGGTGTATTGCAGATAATTAATAAGCAACAGGGCGACTTTGATAAAGAAGATTGTACTCTGGCAGAAACATTAGCAGCATATGCCGCCAATGCGATTGTCAATGCACAATTAATGAAAATGTTGCGAGCACAGAATAAAGAGCTCGCGTTGCAGAATACCGATCTGAATGCATATTCGGACTCGGTGGCGCATGACTTAAAAAACCCGATTACACAATTCCTTGGCTATGCAGACAATCTGCGCGAAAATATTTCGAACATGATGCCAGAAGAGATAGATGAGCATCTCACAGCAATTGTCGAACAAAGCCAGCGCATGAGCAACATAATCGATGAATTGTTGCTGCTGGCACGAGTACGCATAAGCGAAGAAGTGATTCTCGATAATATTAATATGAATGATATCGTGCAAGATGTCCTTGTCCAACTGCAATGCGATATCGAAAAGTCAGAAGCGCAGATTCATATTCCAGAACCCTTGCCCACTAGTGTCGGGTATGGGCCTTGGGTAGAGAGTGTCTGGTACAACTATATCAGCAACGGATTGCACTATGGTGGCAGCCCGCCCCATCTGACAATTGAGGCAATACAAAAGCCAGATGGAATGATCCGCTATCAGGTAAGCGATAATGGAGAAGGACTTACCGAAAATGAGCGGGCATTATTGTTCAAACCGTTTCCCAAACTTGGCTATTCTCCACAAGGAAATGGACTGGGCTTGGTTATTGTGCGGCGGATCATCGAGCGCCTTAACGGCACATTTGGGGCAGAAAGTCATGCAGGCCGCGGCAGTACATTTTATTTTACCTTGCCCAGCAAAAATCTCTCGGAAATATAATTTATGATATTACGCTAAACAAAAGTTGTTGGCTCTTTGGGATCTCATATGGTTGACATTAAAACCACCCACAGTAGATCTCCCGTGTCGAGTGCGTCGCACTCTGTCAACCACATGAGATCCGGTTGGACCAAAATCTCTTCATCATCTAGACGTGTAAGGCCATGTCTCTATGCCCACTTTGGACGACCGCAAAGACATGGCTTTACACGTTTGTTCATACAATTGTGGATTTTCCATTAAATTTGGCATCACCACTAAATTTTTCAGCTTTAGCGAATATAGTGCGGAGAGGGTCTTACTTAAGTTGATCCCATTGAAGATCAAGGTTGGGTCGAAAAATTTCTTCGCTTTAGCGGCTGTCGTATTTTTAGCGGCTATCGCTTTTCAGCTCTAGCCAAGCTTGTTCCTCGGCAGTTAATGTCACGTCCATCGCCTTCATATTTGCAGCAAATTCGTCAGCAGATCGACATCCCACTAACGCATAAATATCAAGTGGATGGCTCATAATGTATGCGGTTGCAATTTGTGGAATCGTCAGCCCCTTCTCATCCGCCAATATCTGCACACGATCAAGACGTTCAAAATTCTCTTCTGACGCATAGCATTCTACACAAAGCTTATCGAGATACTCTTCAAAACTATCCAAATTATCGCGGTTGAGACGCCCACTGAGGAAGCCCCCAGCAAGGCTAGACCATGTGAAGAGAGGCATATTGTGCTCGATATACCACGCTCTATCCGCTGCGCCATCATCACCACTAATGCTTATACAATTGTCCCATGGGGCTTGAATTTGAACCGCTAAGCTAAAGTTCGGGCTGCTGACCGTGAATGGGTCAAGCCCCTTTTCAGCGGCATATTTATTCGCCTCCTCTATCCGTGCGCTTGACCAATTCGAGCCGCCAAAGGCATTGAAGACGCCCTGCTGCTTGTACTTGTTTAGCACTTCGACAATCGGGCCAACCGGCTGTGTCGGATCATCGCGATGCAGCACATAGAGATCGATATGGTCGAAGTTAAAGCGCGCCAACGAATCGTGCAGATCCGCTTCAATATCATACGGTGTAACGCGTTCCCGATCTTGATTATGGTGCGCTCCCTTACCCAGCACCACAACTTTGTCGCGCAGTTTGCGCTCATTCACCCACGCGCCAAATGCTCGTTCAACCGTACCGCCACCATACCCATGAGCGGTATCAAACGTTGTACACCCCTGCGCATAGATCGAATCAAGCAGCGCAAAACTCTCTTCTAATTTATCTTCACTAACCATCACCGAACCTTGTACCAAACGCGAGATCGGTTTGTCTATGCCAGCTATTTCTCCGTATTTCATAAAGTCTCCTAAAATGATTGCTAATTTATTGGTCCTATGATGATCGGTGTAGTCGAGCACCGGTTGAGTAGCCTCTGTAGTAAGCCCCCAGAATGAATGCTGTGGGCTGGTAAGGGAAACTTCTTAAAACAAGTTAGAAGCCCTCTCTTTAACGTGATTTTTCACGTAGTGGGCGGTTTTCACCATCACGTTTTTCTTAGATAACGCCCGCAGGCCGGAAATTTATTCCTAGCTAAACCACATAATACCTCAGAGAACCATTTTTATAAAGCCGCTCTGTCTAAATTGATTCATTTTACAAATGAATATTCACACTTCAAACTGAGCCGGCTGTACAAACTACTCGCTTAATCCCTCAGCCTCAGCCTTAATCTTTATCCCCTTCCCACAAACGGCATCTTCGTTGCCATAATTGTCATAAACAGGATATTCGATTCCAGCGGTAGAGCTGACATCTGTACCACGGCATCCGCAACGTGCTGCACATCCATCAATGGCTCGACAGCCACCTTTCCATTCGCCTGCGGCACCCCCTCGGCCATGCGAGCGGCCATCTCGGTTTCTGCATTACCAATATCGATCTGACCACAGGCAATGTTATATTGACGCCCATCCAGCGCAGTAGATTTTGTCAATCCCGAAATTGCATGTTTAGTAGCGGTATATGGTGCAGAGCCAGGGCGAGGGGCAGTAGCCGATATTGAGCCATTATTGATAATGCGGCCACCCATCGGCTCTTGCTCCTTCATCAGCTTAAAGGCTTGCCGCGTACAGAGAAACGGCCCCGTCAAATTCACGTTGATTACAGTTTGCCACTGCTCAACAGTTAGCTCTTCGATAGAGGTATTTGGTGTGCTTGTCCCAGCATTATTAAAGAGCACATCCACCCGTCCAAATTTCTCTTTTGTGATTGCAAAAAGGTTTTCAACTGACGCCGCGTCAGCCACATCGGTTGGCACAACAAGCGTTCGATCCGCTGACGTGCCAGATTCTGCGACAGTAGCCTCCAGCGCATCCTCACGGCGTCCCGCTAGTACCACATTAAAACCAGCATCCAACAACGCCAAAGTAGATCGTTTGCCGATACCGCTTCCGGCACCAGTTACGACTGCGACTTTCCCAGTAACGCTCATCAAATCCTCACTTTTGTTTTTAGTAGATTCTGGGGGCCTAGTCCAAATAATTATTTATTTGAGGTATCTATTTTACGTAACAACTTCCATTCAACGCAAATGCGTTTTAAATGAAAGATTTCGCTCCTTGGCAACGTCCCTATAAGCAGCAGAAAACTCAATCGCTCAATCATATAAACACGTTACATTCAGGAGAATTGAACATGTCAAACAAAATTCCAGTGACAGCAGAAGCAACGAAATACCCAGCAGTCGAAACCGTGAATAATGTTGCAGGTGGGGTCATACCCTTTGATGCAGTAGATACAGAATCACCGTTAGAAACGCCGCCAGGGCTTAATGTCAGCGATTTTGATTATGATATTGGCGAAATTGTCGACCTACCGCCACCCGAATCGGCATCTCTTTTTGAACGCCTAATTGAAGACAATGATCTACTGCCGGTTTGGTTTTTGGAACGGGGTGTCGATATTCAAAAAGCTGTTGCCCGCGTTGTGCTTACTAGATCTCACCGCGGTTTAGCCCAAGGCAGAGGTTGGGGAACGGGCTTCATGATCTCGCCCTCTTTCTTTCTGACCAATAACCATGTTGTATCGGACAAAGAGTTTATGACCAAATTCCGTGTCCAGTTTAACTATCAGCTAGATTTTACAGGTGTCGAGCAATTGACAGAATCCTTTCAACCAATAGCAAATAATGTTTTTCACACAAATAAAGCGCTTGACTATTCGCTGATTCAGCTCGAGAAAAACAATCAACACGGCAGTGAACTGCCTGGCGAGCGGTGGGGTTATATCCCACTCAACGCAGCGCCACTATTTTACAATAGCCAACATTTCAATATCATTCAACATCCAAGCGGTCGGCTCAAAGAGATCTCACTGCAAGACAATGAAATATCTCAACTGCGCGTCAACGCCGTGCGCTATACAGGCGATACCGAACCGGGTTCATCTGGCTCCCCCGTATTCAACAATCTTTGGGAACTTGTGGCACTACACCACGCTGGTGGAGAAAAGGACGCAACCGGAAAGTGGATTAACAATCAAGGCATTCGGATAGATCGGATCGTGGCCGATTTGCAACAGCACTTTGCCCACAATGCCGCGGTTCTCACAGAGTTGGGGATTTAAATTCGAAAAAGTACTAGATAATCTAGGGCGATTTCTAGACTTTTTCTCGGGAGAAAAAGTAAAAGGTGCAGAGATCAAGATCTCTGCACCTTTTACTTTATTTAAATTGTCTACCAATGTTAAAGCTGTTTCAATTGCACAATTTGGTTACGCACGCTCGACAACAATCGGGCGACGCTTGACCTTATAAACGCCAGCCTTCGCCAAAACCTGCGGCACAAACTGCTCGGGCACATCCACCAACGTCTGCTCATCCTGAATCAGAATCGCGCCGATGGACTTACCAGGAATATTTGCATGATGCGCAATTGCGCCGACCACATCATTCACGCGTAGGCCATGTTGTTTGCCCGCACCAAAGATCAAGCGCACCATGCCTACCTCATGTGATTTCTTGCTGGCTGGGCGTGACGATTTACGCCCACCCTTTCCAGCACTTCGACCGCCCTTGCCACGGCCACCGCGATCACGAGCTGAACTCTTCATATTCAATTCACCCACATGCGCAATTGGGCGATGTTTCTCTTGCGCACGCGACATTTTCAATGCAGACGCCGCAATTTCAACCGGATCATACCCCTCGGCCATCAACGCTTCGACCGTCTCGCGCTCCTTTCCACAGCGCCCACGTTTCAGCCACACATTTAGACGATCAACCGACTGCTGATCGCGGAAAGCCACAATCTCATCAGCCGTTGGCAAGGCCGATTGCGTCATCTTTTGCTTCGTATATCCCTCAATTCGGCGCAGCTTCCACTGCTCTTTTGGCGTAATAATCGAAATCGCAATGCCCGTTTTGCCAGCACGCCCCGTGCGCCCAATTCGGTGGACATATGTTTCTGGATAATCTGGCAAATCAAAATTAAAGACATGCGAAATATCATCAATATCAAGTCCACGAGCGGCAATATCCGTCGCAACCAACACCTTCAGCTTGTTCTGCTTAAAGCGCTTCAACACAGCCTCTCGCGCCTCTTGGCTCAAATCGCCATTCAGCACCTCGGCGGGATACCCACGCGTCGCCAACTCATTTGCCAAGCGGCCAGTCGACACACGTGTACGAGCAAAAATCAACGCACTACTAATCTCTTCCATTTCAAAGAGCCGAGTTAAGGCAGCTAATTTATCGCGTTCGTTGGCCAAAATGTAGCGTTGCTCAATCGCTGCAACCGTCATTTGCTTATTCTTAATGGCAATCATCTCGGGTTTGACCATATATTTGTCGGCCAAACGTCGAATTTCGGGCGGCATCGTCGCAGAAAAGAGAGCGGTCTGTCGTTGCGTTGGCACAGCAGACAAAATGGATTCGATATCCTCGATAAAGCCCATACTCAACATCTCGTCGGCTTCATCCATCACCACCGTCGACACCTGGCTCAGATCAAGATTTCGCTGCTTGATTAGGTCGAGCATACGGCCCGGCGTGCCAACCACCACATCCACCCCCCGTTTCAGTGCGCCGATCTGGATGCCATAAGGTTGTCCACCATAAATTGCCAACACGCGTGTACGCGCATCTTTACCATATTCCTTCATAGATTTAGCAACCTGCATAGCAAGCTCGCGCGTTGGGGCCAACACCAGCACTTGAATATGCCGAGCATTGGGCGTCAACATCTCTACAATTGGAAGGGAAAACGCGGCGGTCTTGCCAGTACCCGTCTGCGCCTGACCAATAACATCGCGGCCCGAAAGCATAACCGGAATTAACGATTCTTGAATTGGCGTTGGGGTTGTATAACCAAGGCTAGTTACAGTTGCAACAAGGTCTGGGTGTAGCCCAAGTTGCGCAAATCCATTCGTGGGGGTCGCTTCTTCAGAGACATCATCAGACGATGTTCCGATAGCATCATCCATCGTTTCATCATTAATTGTATTATCAACTACTTCGTTACTTTTGACTTCATTAATTTTTACAGTCATAAAAACTCTAGCTTGTCCTTTGCCTATACCGCGCAACAAATTGCCACACAGAAGCAATTCGCGCTTGTCGCGCGCCTGTTTCCACATGGCGTCAGTCGGTATAAACGAGTCTACTTCATGATATTGATAATCATCGTCCGATAATTATCAATATCATCCCTGTTTCAGAAAGCAGCGCCAATCTGGTCGCTGCGGCTATCCTTCTCTCAACAGTAGACTCGTCCCGCAAATAATATAGAGATAACTATCTCGTTATCCCTTTTCAAGCAGAGTCTTTCTGTTGCAACAAAAAAAGTTGTATCAATTAAAGCTGTTGACCATTGCTGGCAGCAGCTCGATTATCTCATAGAATAGCCGAACAACTATACCATAAACATGGTAATATGACTAAAAATAAAGTAGGGGGGAAAATTTTTAGATTTACACAATCTTCTGGATTACCTTACCGCCCATTTTTTTCTTCAAAATGAGCTTTGTACTGCCATCTGGCATTTTCTCTTGCTTTACCAAAAAATGTTCTGCATCGTATTCAGCTAGTGCAACCTCCGAATCGACATCATCCGAGCCGCGCCAATCCTCCAACATCACTGGCTCCCATTGCTTTGTCTCGGCGGATCGGTACGCGGCATCCATAATCGCATTGACCACATAACCATCGTAAAATGATTCCATGGGTTGCGTGCCATTTTCCATCGAGTCGAACATATCTGTAAACATGGCAAGGTAGCCCAACGTGCCAATCTCATCGCCTACGGGAAAGAGCCACCCCGTTTCGCTTTCAGCTTTTTCGGCCATATATTCTTTTTCGCCAGTTGCCGTGAACATCTCAAAGCCGGTGCGCAGCCAGTGGTTCATCCAAACTGTGCCTTCGGTCCCCGAAACTTCGTCACGCAAATCCATGCCGCCACGAAAGCACCAGCTCACCTCGAATTGACCAATCGCCCCGCTCGCATATTTCACCAACCCAATTGCGTGATCCTCCGCCTCAATCGGATGCACCTGCGTGTCGGCCCAACAGATCACTTCGACTGGGCGTACATCTTTGCCAATATAGTTACGTGCGATCTCGATACAGTGACAGCCTAGATCCACAATTGCGCCACCGCCCGAGATCTCTTTGTCCCAAAACCAGTCGCTATGTGGACCAGAGTGCGCCTCGCGCGAACGCGCCCACAATATCTTACCCAGCGCGCCATTTTGCATCGATTGGATCGCTTTGAGTGTTTTAGGGGTATAGACCAAATCCTCAAGATAGCCGCCAAAGATGCCCGCTTCTTCTACCATATCTAACATACGTTTGGCTTCTTCTGCGGTGCGCCCCAGCGGTTTTGTGCAAAGGATGGCTTTGCCCGCGGCCACGCACAATCGCACGGCTTCTTCGTGCAAATTGTTGGGCAGCCCGATCACCACCACGTCCGTTTCGGGATTGTTGATTGCCTCTTCCATATTTGTTGTGTGGCGTGCAATGTCCCACTGTTCGGCAAAGTCTTTGGCGCGCTCTGCAGTGCGCGAATAGACCATACTTACTTTGTCGCGGCTGCGGTTGCTGTGGATGGCCATGGTGTAGAACATGCCGATCAGGCCGGTGCCAAGCATGGTTACGTTGTGGATCATGGTTGAGTGCTCCTTGAGTTGGGTTTATACTGTTTTTCAAGAAGTATACTTAAAGCTTAATGATGTGCCAAGCTATTCCATTATCATAGGTGTAAACTCAAGAACAAACATTGCTAAATCAAGTCCAGTAAGCACGCCCCGTGCAGGTTCATGGCTGAACAGAGCCGCACGAAGCGTGCTTACTGAACGGCTTAAATTTACACCTATGATTCCATTATATTTTGGGTTGGTGCAAGAGAGCATTTCACTTTGGGGGCGAATATAGAGGACAGGGCTGTCGTAGGTGCGATTTCCATATCGCATAAGCAACGAATGCTCTAGCACTGTTTATGCTCAATTGCATTTGCCCTCAAACTATTAAGAAACCAGCGTGCTGGTTTCTTATGTTTTATACCACGTAGGTATCTTTGTGGTGGGCTGCGAAAATGAACTCGCGAGGAATACTTTGCTCGTAGCCAAGAGGGCATTTCTGTTATACTCAGAAATGATCAATTACGCGTCGTCCATACTGTAGTGTTGGGTTGTAAAGTAGGTATGGGCAACCACCATCGGATGGCGGCGAGTATAAATTGGCACGAATAAGACGACGGGTGCAGCGCACGCGCTATGGGAATTCCTCTAAAATGTTGGCACGAGAAAGAAAGAAAAATAGCTAATGAAACGGGTGTAAACTAGATGACAGAGAAAAGCGTTTTGCCGTCGGAATTTTTGTTTATCGAGCGTGGCTGGTTTAGCGCAAATCACGTGGTTTTGTTGGGTGATGAAGCGCCGGTGCTAATCGATTCGGGGCATCTTTTGGCTGTGGATGAGACGCTGACCGCGTTGGCGGCTCATGGCGTGGATCCGGCGGCGATTGGGCTGCTAATCAACACGCATGGACACAGCGACCACATCGGCGGCAATGCGCGGATTAAGATGCTGAGTGGCTGCCCAATTGGGTGTGGCCCGTTGACGGCCAAGTGGCTAAGAACAAACGATCGGCATAATTTGTGGCTTGAAAGCTTAGGGCAGGTAACGGAAATTGTGATGCCAGATTTTGTAATCGAGCCGGAAAGTTGGGTTACGCTTGAAGGAATGCGCTTTGAGGTAATTGCACTGCCGGGGCATGGGCCAGATACGATTGGATTTTATCAGCCAGAGACTAAGGTGATGATCTGTGCGGATGCGCTGTGGCAGAATGATTGCGGCATTTT
>Ga0115031_1002653_pt1 | contig 13314 bp, 11 predicted proteins | sample Maine_Asex4_meta_FD_87301 | JGI IMG/M metagenome (GOLD analysis project Ga0115031, IMG submission 87301) | Marine algal microbial communities from Maine, USA - Maine_Asex4_metaG | ecosystem: Host-associated > Algae > Red algae > Unclassified | place: Maine, USA | collected 2015-01-05 | reverse complement strand
ATATTTTAGTCAATCACCCAATACATGGGGCGAGCGTTAGCTGCACCGGTTTGATTCTGCTGCGTTTTCTCTTTTTGCTTGGCATCGGTCAGCAGAATTTCGAGCCTATCTCGCTTTTCTTTTAAAACCAATAAGCGTGATTCCCACTCCTTAATATCATCAAGCGTACGCACTAATCGCGGCTGTAGCCGATTCAGCTTTTTTTGTGCAAGCAGTGCGGCCGCATCATTGCCTCGGGTAAGATGCATATCCACGGCGCGATCCAACTCGCGGGCTTGGCGTTCGTATGAGTTCAACCGATCATGCATGGTGCGCACCTGTGAAATCATTTCGTGTGCAGCTTTGTCTATCCCGTAGATCTCGCGCTCAATGCGGCGGATGTATCCTTCAACTGTGACGGGGATACCGCCTTTGGGGCGTTCGGTAAATGGGCCAACCAGCTCTGAAAGATTAGCCGAAACTAACATGGAAAATTTTTCTAGTAATGTTTTGCTCCTAGGCATTTTAGTCTGTATTCCTTCTAATAAAATCAATAATTCACAATTTTGTGGAGGGCGCGTTCTCTAACCTCATTCTGCGACTTTTGTGAATTACTGCAAATAGATAAGATTGCTCAATAAGCCTTATTCATCGTTCAGAGAACACGCTCTCGTACGGCTATCTCATTATAGTTCCATACAAGGGCGTGCTCACCGGATTTATATTTGAATGGCTTTAAAGTTAGATTTTTTCTCTATTTTCTGATCATACCACGGATTGCCGACAACGTTTATCCTGAATCAGGCAAAGTTATTCAAAAACAAGCGGACTATGCTACAATTTTAGACCGTGGATATCTTGCAAGCCCTAACTGATCTCTTAAATATACTTGTCTCTCCAGTCGGGCCTCCACTCGTTTTAGTGGTTGGTTCGCTTGTTGTTTTATTGGCTGGACGCTGGTGGCGTACCCCAAGTAAGTCAACGGGGATCGCTCTTTTTTTTGTTGTCATCGCGGGCGCATTGCTTGTTCTGCTGTGGGCGCAGACAGAATATCCAGTATACAGCCGTCCATGGCGACCAATCACCCAAATTGGCACAAATCTAGAATGGTTTGGCGGCGATTGGAATTGGTATATCAGTGGGCTGATCCTACTGCTTGGTGGAATTGGCATTCTGTTAAGCTTAAATAGTCGCATTCAACCGCAGAGCAATTATCCTGTTGTTCACAACGAATATCGCAGACCCAGCACAAATTTAGCCGTCCATCTCGCTTTTCTAGGTTCGGTGCTTCTTTTTGTGAACAGTCGCAACCTACTAACACTTGTTTTGACATGGGTTGCCATGGATCTGGTCATGCTGATCCGGATTGCTGTGCGGCCAGAAAATGCATCACACCCTGTCGATAGTTTGATTAAAGATAATCGCGCCAAAGGGATGAGTTTAGTTGGTGCGTTGCTCCTAATGATTGGCCTTTTGCCCGCCGGGATGGACGGTTTGGGGCAGGCGCTAAACAGCCCCACATTGCCGTATGAAACGGTTTTGCTCATGCTTGTTGCGGCAGGCATCCGTGCGGGCACGTATCCGTTCCATTTGTGGTTGCTTCCACGAGAAGATGTCGAGGTTGATCTATCCGAACGTTTGCTGGATCATATGGTGCCTGCGCTCTGTGGCTTGTGGCTGCTGGGGTGGGCAGTTAGCAATCGCGGGGGCGAGATTTTGCTGCAATGGCCGGTGCTTGCGTTAATCTTGCTAATGCTTTTGGGCAGCGCAATTGCGGCGTGGGCGGCACCGGACAAACCAACGCACACAACTTTCGTGCTGGTTACCTCGGCTGGACTTGCAGGTCTAGCTGGTGCGCTGGCATCGAACCAAGGACCTAGTGCATTGATCTGGCCGACAACGGCTTTTGCACTTGGTGGTGGTCTTTGGCTGGTGGGCGAACGGGCGTGGCAAGAATGGGGTTGGCAGATCCCTGTAAGCGTTGGTGCTTTGGCGCTTGCTGGGGCACCTTTCACGCCCGGTTTTCTAACACAGCCTGCCATTTCACAGCTATTAGTCAGCGGGCCTTCCTATCGTCTCCTTTTTGTTATTTATGTTTTGGCACAAACAATCCAAATTGCGGCGCTTTTACGTAGTTGGAGTGCTGTTTCGTCGAGCAAACGTAGATTGCATCCTATGGCGGTAATCCGTCTGCTATTTGCGTGTACGGCTATTGGTCTTGCGCTTGCGCTGAGTGGCATTCGTCCCTCATTTATACAGGCAATGACAAAGATGTCAGGCGCTATCCCTTCACAACTGGGTCAATACCCAAGCGTGATAGCCGACAGCGCAGTGTGGCTTACCTTGGCGCCACCACTAATTTTGGGCTGTTTACTGGCCATTGCTCGCCATCAAGTTTGGCAATCGTTAGGTAGTCGAGCGGCGCAGATTAGCTATATTTCGCGTTTAGAGTGGCTCTTTCAAGCGTCGTGGTGGGGTGTCAACAGCGTCAGCGAGATTACGCGCAATGTTGCACGTGTAATTGAAGGCGCAGGGTACATGGGTTGGTTGGCTGTCTTTGGCTTACTTGGCTATTTACTTGTTAGTTAAATTGGGACAATAGAATATATTGACTTCGTTATTTTCTAGCTTCAATTTTTTTGCGTCCGGCACGGGCATCATTCTGACGTGCGCAGTTGCGGCTGCCATGATTTTGTTATGGGACTGGCGCGCAAGCCTGATTGGATTAATTGTTGTACAATTTGGCGCGGCAGCCGTTGCATTACAAACGGGTCAAATCGAGGCGCAATTGATGATTGTACAAGTCTGTATTATTGCACTCTGTACCCTAATTTTAGCCATTTCAATCGCACAGGCACCGCGCAGCCCAACTATTTCCCAATCCGGCAACTGGATCATGCGCTTGTTGATGCTTATTTTAGTTTATACCGCGTTGCGTCTCTTCGATTTTAACTTTAGCCTACCTTTCCCTAATGCAATCGAAGCAAGCGACGCGCTGCGCATGACTGTTTTCTTTATTTGGATCAGCATCTGCGCGCTTCTCACCCTTGGCCTAAGCAATAGTCCACTCTTTACGGGCGTTGCGCTATTGCTGTGGTGCGTTCCAGCTCATGTTTTTGCTACGTTACTCTTGCCAGAATCTGGTGTCTCTGTATTGATTGGCATCGTCGAATTATTGATAGCATTAGGGTGCAGCTACTTAATTTTAACCGAGAGCTTGAGCATAAAACAACGCCCTATTGTTTCCACAGATATTACCTTCCCTGTAGAGGGTAGGCGAATGCTGACAGACAGGAGTATGGTTCCTATTGGCGAGATGACCACAATGGACATCCCCACAGTGCCACTAACGGCAGAGGCGCGACAAGCAATGACGGGCGTAACGCTTCCGCAAACGGCACCGCGCGGTACGATCTTGTCCGATACTAATTTAACAGACGAGCCGCTTCGGATAAATCGCGCTCAAGCAGCTCAGTCACGGGCAGCTCAGTCAGGGGCCAAACAATCTCAGAAGAATCAATCTCAGATAAATCAAATGCAGGCAAATCTGTCGCCATCAGACTCATCCCAAAGTCACCCACGGCGTGAAACTCTGACTCCCGGCACTCCAACACAGGCCAATCCAACACAGGCCGATCCAACACAAGCCGATCCAACGCAGAATAATCAGAAATGGGTGCGTTCAGGATCCCCACTCACGCGCACAAATTTAAAGGCAGCACAAAAGCCGCTGACAGATTCACTCTCCTCAAGACAGGTAAATCAATCTTTACCCGATCAATCCCTACCGAATCAGCTTGCAGAAGAGTTACAGGAACCAACTCAGCCTACACCGAACTTATTTGGTACATCAACTCATCTTGATAAAGATTACATAAATTCCAAAGCAGAGCCACAGCAAAAGTCCAAAAAAGAAAAAACCGGGCTATCTCGCTTGTTCAATCGTAGACAAAAAGATGAGACAGATCTCCCGAAGGACAGATAGATATAAATAGATGAATTGTTTCGATCCAGCGACCCTAAATAGTCCAAACATTAGTTTACCGCTTTTAATACTGGGCGGTCTCTTTTTATTGGCATTAATTACTTATATATTTCGCAGCTGGGAATGGTTGACTACAAGTGTCGCAGCCGTAATTACAGGCTGGTTGGCGCTGTGGTTGTGGAATCTCGATCTCTCCGCAGCACCCATCCAGCTCTCGCTGCTCAATCGGGTGATCGTGCCGACGGGCTGCCTAGAAAGATTAGGCTTTATGCTACAAGTACATCCCGCAGCAATTCCCGTTTTGGCAACCAGCATGGCATTGGCCTGTATTGCATTTGTCCTCACAATTCGCATTAGCCAAGGGCACAGCTTCGTGCCATTTACCTTGATATTATTGGCTGGATATGCACTGCTCGCCATGTTGGTTTCGGGGCCAGTCGCAGCCCCTCTGATCACGCCTCTCCTTCTGGTTGGCTTGAGCAGTATTGGTATTTATATTTTACAGGCCGGGCGCGCTACGAGATCAGACGGTCCACTGCGCTCGTTGATCCCGGCGGTCCTAACATTTCCACTTTTTCTCATCGCATCGTGGTACGCGGATCGACTCGCCCTAAGCCCGCGCGACCCCGAATTAATGAACATTGTTTCTCTACTGTTGACCGTCGGCATCATCGTCCTACTGGCACCAGTCCCTCTGCACAGCGCAATGGCCGATGTTGCCGAAACCGCGCCTCCAATTGTTACGATGTTGCTCACATTGCTCTATCAGCTAGCATTGCTCCATTTAATCTACCGAGTGCTCACTGCATATCCATTTATTCCACGAACAATTCCGCTAGAGTTCGGCTTGACCATTGCTGGCGTGCTCACCGCGGCGTGGGGCGGTATTGCGGCAGCAGGTGCAGAACATCCTGGGCGGCTGTGGGGATATGCGGCCTTGCATGACTGGGGTCTGCTCATTATGCTTTTGGGTATACCAGGCAACACAAACTGGCAGATTGTTCTATTCCTCTTTGCTTTACGCGCGATAAGTATGTTAACCGCCGCTATTGGACTTTCCGCTATTGAGCACGCCAGCCGCACCTTCGATTCGGAGTGGCTCCAGGGGATCGGCAAACGAATGCCGTGGAACAGCGCAGCCTTTTTGATCGGCGGCTTGGGGCTAGCTGGCTTCCCACTTAGCGCAGGATTTACGGGTCATTGGGTTGGCCTTATGACCGTCGCCAGCAACGATTGGCGCATTGCCGCCGTTGTTATGGTAGCCAGTGCGGGCGTCGTAATTGGGTTCATCCGCATGGCGCGCACTCTCTATGGTCCCCTCATTCAAACAAGGCTGCTAAACGAAAATCCAGTCGGCGCGCTGCTTGCCTTTGTCGGCATATTGATCTCGGCCAGCTTAGCACTTTCGCCCCAACTGCTAACCGGTCCAATCGAAAGCGCGCTGCTTGCCTTGAGTCGATAGCGTTAAAAAGGAAAGTTTTCGCTCGCTTTTGATAGCTTCCCCCAAGCAATTGAGAGCTTATGAGAGCCTCACAATGCTAAAGTCCACGCTTATGACTAACCCACAAACGGCCAAACCAATCGATCAACCGAATAGTCCTCGCTCATCGCGCCTCAGCGGTTTCTATCAAAAAAGCGTTGCCGAGCGAGTGCAGTTCTTGGCAGAATGGGCCAAACTCACCCCAGCCGAAACGAATCTGCTCACTGATAGTCTATCTATCGAGCAAGCGGACAAGATGATAGAAAATGTCGTCGGTCGCTTCACATTACCCATGGGCATCGGCACCAATTTCATCATCAACGGGTGCGAAATTTTGCTGCCCATGGTCGTCGAAGAGCCATCCGTCGTGGCTGCCGTCAGCTATGCCGCGCGACTTGCCCGCACAGGTGGCGGCTTCATCACTGGCAGCACCGCCCCAATCATGATAGCGCAGATTCAGCTGCTCGGCCTCACCGATCCCGTTGAAGCAGAAGCCGCCATTTTAGCCGAAAAAAGCACGCTGCTTGCACTCGCAAACACAAGCCCCACCATAGCCAAACTAGGCGGCGGGCCAGTTGATATCGAGATCCATCATCTCGAAAATACGCCTACCGTGCCGATGACAATTGTTCACCTGCTCTTTGACACGCGCGACGCCATGGGGGCCAATGCCGTTAACACTGCCGCCGAGACAATTGCGCCCACGCTCGAACGTTTAAGCGGCGGGTGCGCACTCTTGCGCATCCTTAGCAACCTCACCGACAGACGCCGCGCGTGGGCCGAAGTGCTGATCCCGGCCAGCAGCTTTGCCAGCGACAGCAGCTCGGGCCTCGACGTGATCGAAAATATTGCGCACGCCAATGCCTTTGCCGTCGCCGATCCGTACCGCGCCGCAACGCACAACAAAGGCATCCTCAACGGCATCGACGCAGTCGCGCTTGCCACGGGCAACGACTGGCGCGCCATCGAAGCTGGTGCGCACGCCTATGCCGCGCGCGACGGTCAATATCGTGGGCTGACCGATTGGCACATCGTCACAGACGCTGCCGATCTGCCGCACGATAAATTCAAATCGGTCAACTTGCCCGCGCTCTATGGTCGCCTCGAAATGCCTCTTGCCGTTGGCACAGTTGGTGGCGCGACTCGTGCTCATCCTTCAGCCCAAATTGCCATGAAAATTTTAAATATGAAAAGCGCGGGCGAGTTAAGTGAGGCCATGGTTGCAGCGGGGTTGGCGCAAAATCTAGCGGCCATCCGTGCATTGGCCACCGAGGGGATCCAGCGTGGGCACATGAGTCTACACGCTCGCCAAGTGGCTGTTGCAGCAGGCGCGGTCGGCAACGATGTGGATCGAGTCGCGGCCCAGTTGGTGATCGAGGGCGAAATCCGCGTGAAGAGAGCGAAGGAACTGCTGACAAGGTGAGATGGTCCGAGTTGGTTCTTCTGTCCAACTTTTGTGAAGAATCAGGTCGTTGTACAGCAAGCGGCATAACCGGATAATATTAGGCTCAATAGTTATATTGAACGAACTCACCTCGTCACCTCTTCATGATACAGGCTGTACAACAAGACAAAAATCGAGCTGCAAAAGACAGCAGTAACCAGATTGATAACCCTCACCTTGTCAGTTTTTCACGAAAATTGGAGAATAAAAAATGTTAAACGAACCAGCCCGTCCCGTCGGCATCGTCGGGTTCGGATCATACGTGCCACGCTTTCGGCTCCCTGGGATCGAAATCAGCCGTATCTGGACAGAAAACAACAGCAGCAGCCCCGTCAAAGCCAAGTCCGTGCCGGGCAAAGACGAAGACACTGCCACCATGAGTATTGAGGCCGCGCGCAATGCCCTCGCTCGCGCGCAGATCGATCCGCGCGATCTGCGCGCCGTCTGGATCGGCAGCGAAAGCCATCCCTATGCAGTCAAGCCAACGGGCACAATCGTGGCCGAGGCAATTGGCGCAACGCCCACAACGCTGGCCGCCGATTGGCAATTTGCGTGCAAAGCGGGTACCGAAGCCATGCAAGCCTCAATCGGATTAGTGGGTAGCGGCATGGCCGAGTACGCGCTCGCCATCGGCATGGATACCGCACAAAGTCGACCCGGTGATGCGCTAGAATATACAGCGGGCGCAGGCGGTGCCGCATTTATCATTGGCCCAGCTGATGAGGCCAGCGCCATCATCCAGCACACCACCAGCTTCGTCTCGGACACAGCAGATTTTTGGCGACGCCCCACCACGCACTACCCTAGCCACGCAGAGCGCTTTAGCGGCGACCCGGGATATTTTGGTCACGTTATTCCAGCGGCAGAGCAGATTATGGCAGAGATGAAGATGACGCCAGCCGATTATGATTATGTCGTCTTCCACCAGCCTAATCCCAAGTTTCCGACACGGGCACTAAAATCACTCGGCTTTGAAGAAGCACAGTGGAAAGCGGGTTTGCTTGTGCCGGATATCGGCAATACCTACGCAGGCGCAGCTATGATCGGATTGGCAGCCACATTAGACGAAGCCAAGCCGGGTAATCGAATTTTGATGGTGAGTTACGGTAGTGGTGCGGGAGCGGATGGGTTCGATCTGCTGGTTACTGACAAAATTGTGGATGTACAGGGGCGTGCGCCCAGTACACAGTCATACATTCGACGCAGCGAGGAAATTGACTACGCGCAGTATGTACGTATCCGGCGGAAGCTAGCGACGCATTAGAGAATGCTCTTTACGACTTATGTACATTTATTCTTTGAAATGGCCTAGAACAAATATACATAGGCACGAGAAAATTTCGCTCATTTGTTCTTGTTTTTGGGGATTTTAACTCGAATTCGGTGCGAATAGCACAAAATACGTTAAATTTATCCCACAATATCCCACATTTATCCCACATAATTATGTGGGATAAATGTGGGATATTGTGTTTATGTGTGTGTTTCTTGCTATTTTCCAGCCCATTTTGGTTTGCGTTTCTCAACAAACGCGGCCATGCCCTCTGTCTGATCGTCCGTAGCAAAGAGCATATTAAAGAGCCGTCTTTCCAAGTGGACCCCCTCGGCCAAACTTGTTTCGAAGACCTTATTGACTGCTTCTTTGCCTATGCGCACTGCCACCGGCGCACGGTCCGCAATGGCGCTTGCCAGCTCCATAGCCGCAACCATATAGCTTTCGGCGGGCACAACACGATTGACTAGCCCATGTTGGGCCGCTTCGTGCGCGCTTAGCTTGCGGTCGTTTAGCACAATCTCCATTGCCAGTGCTTTGCCAACCGCACGGGTCAGGCGCTGTGTGCCCCCTGCGCCGGGAATGATGCCCAGATTGATTTCAGGCTGCCCAAATTTGGCCGACTCAGACGCCACGATCATGTCGCACGCCATGGCGAGTTCGCAGCCGCCACCCAAGCACCAACCACTGACGGCTGCCACAACTGGCTTAGCAATCTTAGCCAGGTCGTCCCAGTAATAAATGAATGGATCATTCATGATGCCGACAGCGCTCTTATCAGCCATCTGCTTGATGTCTGCACCCGCGGCAAATGATTTTTCGTTTCCAGTGATGATCATGCAGCCAATGTTTTCATCGGCATCAAATATGCGCAGCGCGTCAATTAATTCGCGCATTAGGTCACCGTTCAGTGCGTTCATTGCTTTGGGGCGGTTTAGTTGGGCAACACCAACTTTCCCTTCTTGTCGGGTTATTATATTTTCGTATGCCATTTGTTCTCCTTTTGATTAGAACGGTATTTTCAGCCTTTTCTTCAAGGCATTTGTGCGCCAAGCGCCTCGACGTAGAGCGAGTAGAGCGATTGACTGGATGCCATGAAAAGTCGATTTTTGCGTTCGCCACCGAAACAAAGATTTGCGCAGGTTTCAGGCAGCTTAATTTTGCCGATTAGCTCACCATCAGGGGCAAAGCAATGCACACCGTCATATCCATCACCGCCCCACCCAGCCGCGGACCAGAGGTTTCCGTCGGTATCCACACGGATTCCATCAGAGCCACCATTGCCCATGTCGACGAAAACCTCGCCTCCCCCTAGCGTGTTGTCGTTTGCGACAGAAAAAACGCGAATGTGGGCGGGGCCATTCGGATTATGCGAGCGGCCGGTATCCACGATGTATAGTTTGGACTCATCGGGCGAAAAACAGAGTCCATTTGGCTTCTCAAAATCATCAGCCACTATGGTAATGATTCCACTTTCTGGATCGAGCCGATAGACGTTAGGCGGTATTTCGAGTTCGCCTTTGTAGCCTTCGTAGTTGCCCAAGCTGCCGTAGCCCGGATCGGTGAACCAGACCGAGCCATCGGACTTTACAACGACGTCGTTGGGCGCGTTGAGGCGCTTGCCTTCGTAACTATCCATCAGTACCCTTATGGTGCCGTCATGTTCGGTGCGGGTGACGCGGCGCGTGCCGTGCTCGCAGGTGATCAGTCGGCCCTGCCGATCGCGCGTGTTGCCGTTGGCGTAGTTGGAGGGCGAGCGAAAGACGCTGACTTGGCCGGTTTCTTCGGTCCAGCGCATGATACGGTTATTGGGGATGTCGCTGAAAAGCAGATAGCGCCCGTCGCCAAACCAAACGGGACCCTCTGCCCAGCGTGCGCCCGTCCATAAACGCTCGATCACCGCGCTGCCAAGGCGATATTTATCAAAACGTGGATCGACTGATTCGATCCGTGGGTCAGGATATCTGACAATGTCCATATTCTTTTTGCTTCCTTTGGTTGAGGGTGGATCTATGGTAAAGCTATATCACGCCAAAGTGACGGAATGCGTCTGCGAGTAGGGCAATCCCTTGAGTAATTTCTGCGGGGGAGTTGTATCCGTAGCAGAGTCGAGCGCAGTTGCGGCCCGATACGCCATCTGCCGCAAAGCTAACGCCGGTGAGATAGCCAACATCGGCGCGATCCAAGACTTGATCGCGAATGGTGGTGATGTCTGTTCCTGCGGGCATTGTGAGCCAGAGATAAAGCCCGCCATCAGGTTTACTCCACGTTGCGCCGGTTTCGGCAAAGTGTTCGTCGAGTGCGGCCAGCATGGTGTTGCGCTTTGTGCACCCAATTTCGTTGATCTCTTCGATGTGCGAGTACATGTGATCGGTGGCGAAGCGGTGAACAGCGATTGCGGCAAAGGTGTTGACGGCACCACCACTTTTTGCGCCGAGGACCCGTTCTAGCATGGGGCGCGGGGCCGTCATGTACCCCATGCGCAGGCCCGGCGCGAGGATCTTGGAGAAGCTGCCAACATAGGCAACGCAGCCCGTTTCGTCCAGCGAGTAGATGGAGGCAACGTCGGTACCATCGTAGCGCAGATCGATATAGCAATCATCTTCGAGAATGGCGATTCCATATTTCTGCGCCAGATCGAGCAGTGCCTGGCGGCGCGCTAACGGCATGGTCCAACCCTGTGGATTTTGAAATGTTGGAACAATGTAGATAAATTTTGGTTTCTTCGCTGCCGCGATTGCATTTTGGATTGTTGTTTCGACAGAGTCGGGGATCATGCCTTCTTGATCGCAATCAACGCCACGCACGTCGGCACCAAAGCGGCGCAGGGTCCCGAGGGTGCCTGCGTAAAAGAAGTCGGCGGTGATGACGCCATCGCCAGGGTCGACCAGCGTTTCGATGATCATGTGGATGGGTGCGCTAGAACCGGAACCAAGAATAATCTCTTCGGGTGTGACGTAGATACCGCGATCGCGTGCGAGTTTGTCCACAACCAGTTGACGCAGCGGAGCATAGCCTTGGCTGTTGTAGTAGAGCGCCATGTCGTTACCATCTTCGGCAAGCCCTATACGCAAGCCATCGATTAATCCATCTAGCGGCATTGAACCGGGGTCGGGATAGGCGACGGCAAAGTCATATTTTCCGCGCTTGGTGGTCCCGATTGTGCGTGGCGGAGCTGCATTTTGGGCAAAGAGATCCTCGAATGAAAATTGATCTGTGTTATCCATTTTTATTCTCTCCTTTTGTGGTGTGAGTGCTGTGTGGTTTGCTAGAAGCCATGTTAAACGATCGTGCATTTATCTGCAATGGTAACTGTATAATAAAGCAACGCCTTACACTGAAAAGTATGGGGGGAGGAAATGTTGTTCAGCAAAGCAATCAGAGGCGCAGGCTGAGGCGAAGCAGTAGAGCAACGGTTGCGCTTATCGAACTTGCTCTGTTTTTGTGAACCAGCAAACGCCGGTTGAGTGCGGGATGACGCGCCAATAAGCAAAGCCCGCCGGTACCGGCGGGCTTTGCTTGATTCACAACACACGAGAGTATTTTTACACCAAAGGTTGCATGCAGAAATGAGTATACCTGCTGCTGCGTGTGGTCAACTGACATCTGTCACCCGAGATGCTGACGCTGCTGTTGTCAGTTTTAGGTTCACCGTTTTGTAAGAGCTATTTTGTGCTCATTCCAGACTTTTTCTACAATATTTTCGAGTTCGTGCGGATAGGCAAATTCATGCTTATCAGCAAGCCACCGACCAACCTGCGCCATCTCGGTGCGTATAATTTCGATAGCTGCGACGGTTTCCTCTGGTGTTCGCGACGGCAGGCCGAGGATATTTTGCTGCTCTTCGCTGAGCGCATCATGCAAGCCTTTGTGTATGGCTCCAAGCACGTGAAGCGTGACGCGTGAATCAATATCTTTCCCTACAGTCTGCATATACCACACGCGCAGCAGCGCTATCCGCTCGAAATAGAGTCCAACAAATGGAGAGTAATCGTATTTTCTGGCAAGTGCCTTCCTCTGCTTGTGCGTTGTGATCCAGTAGTCGACAAGAAATTGCCGGACTACGGGCCCATCAATCTCTCGTTCAAGATTAGCGGCGGGACGCGCAAATCCTTTCAGTTTTTCTTTAAATTCGGCGTTGCGACAGGCAAGGATGAGCACTTGCGGCTCGGGATTCTGCCGCTCTGTATCTTGGACAAAAAAATCGACAATGGTTCCGTCAGCCAATACGAAATGATGCAGCAGTGCTTGCTCCCCAAAGCGCATCAATGTACCTCCGCATGGAAGAATGGGCAGATATTGGCTCCAGTCAGGAGTGGACCAACTATCGACTTGTCCAGGTTCCACCGCAATCCGAAAGTCAATATCGCTGTATATGTCACCAGTGCCAGTTGCCAGACTGCCACCAACCCAGACAGCTTGGATGTTGGCATCCGCAGAGCATCGGTCGGCCATTTCGCGGATCAGTTTGGCGTGGGGTCCATACGCTAGCGGCCCAAGGTTCACCTCTGTCATATTCTATCTGCGCTCCTGCTAGATTCTGCTGCCATTAGTATGGTATATAGTACAGCATAGCCATTTACGCCAAAACCAGTCTTCTACATCATTTCGCTTGCCACACCTAACCACTTAAAAAATTGGCTCTTGACTTAGCGCGCGCTCTAAGTGTTAGGCTAAACCAGGAAAATAATCATAAGGGTTTTAGCGATTTTCTGGAGTAGCTTGCGGCCATACTGTATATTTTATTTTTTGGAATGGCCTAAACTCTGTATTATCTAGGGCATTTACGCCCTCTATGAATACTTCTGTGGATAAAGAGTGATTCGAGCTAGAACCCAGTGGTGAACAGTACGACGCACTCGACATGGAGGATCCACGATGATTGGTGGCATTGTCAACCATATGAGATTCCGAAGAGCCCGCTCGGAGAAACGTGTTGGTGGGCGTATACAGCATTTGTTGCGGTAAGCTGCGGAGTACGCTTGTACGAATAAGGATGTGATATGTCAAAGATGTGATATGTCAAAGATATGATATGTCAAGGCTTTTACTGCAAAGCTTTTTCAATTTCAGCAGCATGTTCGTGAAGTAGTGGATCTTTCGTGCCAAGACGCAGCGCTTCATCACTATATTGTTTGGCCTCTTCGTACTGT
>Ga0115031_1002652_pt1 | contig 13318 bp, 16 predicted proteins | sample Maine_Asex4_meta_FD_87301 | JGI IMG/M metagenome (GOLD analysis project Ga0115031, IMG submission 87301) | Marine algal microbial communities from Maine, USA - Maine_Asex4_metaG | ecosystem: Host-associated > Algae > Red algae > Unclassified | place: Maine, USA | collected 2015-01-05 | reverse complement strand
GGGCGGGGGGGGCCCCCCCCGCGGCCCGGGCGGGGGCGGCGGGGGGGGGGGGGGGGGGGGCCCCCCTTGTTTCACTTTCCGGGGGGGGGGCCCCGGGGGGGGAACCCCCCCCCCCCCCCCCCCCCCCCCGTCGCGTTAAGGCGCGCCGCTGCCCCACTTCGCTTCGTGGGCGGATCATCCTCGTTGTGACCGTCGGCTCCCCACGCCCAGCTGAGTTGCTGCGCCTCCTTCGTCGACGGCGAGCGATGCGCCCCCTGCAGTGGTTGTTACGGCGGCTTTGCACGGCGATGGGGCTGGTCCTTGGACCCTCGTCTCCCGGCGCCGGCGCCGCAATGGCCGCGGGGCACCGAAACCTGCCCCGGTGCCCTCTGCCGGCGCCCCCCTCGGCGGGGCGCCCGTATCTTCTCGCCGCGCTGCTGCGGGCGCGTTTCCGCACGCGCCCTCCCAGGCGGCGGCGCGGCAATCGACTCCTGCCGGGCCGATCAAGCGGCCATCGCGAGCCGCCGCTGCTGCGGCTACGCTAATGCGTCCCCGGAACGGCGACGCCCCACGGCTTGCTCTGACGACGCTGTACGTTACAAGCGTGTCTCGGGACGCCCGTTCGCATGGTCTGCGGCGGCTGGTACCAGACGCCGTGGACGTGGTCGCTGGCACCGTCGTCGACGTCGACCGCTTCGGCGCGACGGCGGCTGTGACGCTGCTGGCATCGGCGACGGAGGCATTCCGCGCGGGCCTGGCCGACCTCTCCCTTGCAGGCGTGTTTTGGGAGGTCGCTGTGAACCTTCCCTGGTCGCCCGTACATTTGCGTTGTCGCCGGCGCGCCCAGCTGTCGGGGCCTGCCACGGCGGCGGAGGCTGTGACGCTTCGCCTTCGCCGGCTGCGTGCCAAATTGGAACAGCTGGCGTTGCGCGGGGCCATGCCTCCCCCCATTCGGGCTGATTTTCGCTCGCATGTCAGGGTTCGAATCGCGCATTGCACCGGCCAGGTTGGTGCCCCTGCACGCGCCGCCGTGGTTGTCGACCGGGCGGCAGCGCGCGCCCCGCCGCGTCCTGCCCCTGTCGCTCCCCGCCGCGAGGGTGCCGTACCACCGGCTGGCGCGCCAAGCCACGGCGGTCGGCGGCAGCGGCAGCCGCACGCCAGGACCGAAGGTCTCCCTGTTGGCGCGGTGGCGCTTGTGGCATCCGCGCGCTTGCCTCGTCCGTCAGCGACGCGAGCGCGTTCCGGCAGCGCACTGCCTCTGGCGAGCGTGCGTGCCGATGACGAATTGCTCGGCCGCTCCGGCGCGCGGAGGCTCCCTTCTAAACCCCGGGCGACCGTTGACCTGTTGTGGGCTACTCCGTTCGCGGATCCCCGATGTCGGGCGTGCGTGTTTCACGCGGTCGCGTGCTTCCCCTGCTGCCGGTGGCCACCTTCCGACCCGCCGTAGCCAGGCCCACGGCGTGGCCGCGTGCAACCCCCTCGGCGGCGCCTCCCACCCATGTTGACGGGGCGGATGAGACGCCGCCGCGCCGCAGGGGCCCAGGGCGTTCCCTCGTAGCGCCCCCGTGTACCCCCGCAGTCGCTACCGCTGGCGGCAGTGGGATCCTGAGCCTGCGGGTGCAGCTGGGGTCGGACGCGCCCTCCCTTTCGCCGTCCCCGCGCCGCCCTCGACGGTCGTTGCTTGCCCCCACTGCACTGGCGGCGGCAGTGCCCCTGCCGGGCGGCGGCATGATTTTGCGCTGCCGCCAAGCGCACGCTTCCGCGCGACTGCGGCGCCCTCTAACGCCGCTGATGGTGGATGGAGGTGCGCGGCCGCGCACCCGCGCTGCTGTGGCGGCCGCTGCAGCGGCAGCTTGAGGGGCCTGGCGGGACTCTTTGACGCCTGCTGAAGCTGTGCTAGGGCCGCCGGACCTGGCCGCGAATGGCGCAGGGGGCGAAGCGGCCCCATCCCGTTCGGACGTTTGCGACGCAAACCGAAATGAGTAACAGTTGCGCTTCCCATCGACCCCCCCGCCGCCGTTCCCTCCGAGCGGCAGCCGGCCGGACGCGGCGCACTTTGGCTGGTCCCCCGTACCCAGCTCTGTCCGCTGTGCGCTTTCGGCTCCCTCCCCCCGTTTCTACCGCCCCGGCTGCCCCCCCCCCTCTCTCCCTTCCGCGCCGGCCTGCCCCTTCCAGGGCGGCGCGGCCGACACGACACGCTGTGGCGCCTGGTACCCCCACCGGCCGTTTCACTGGCGGGGCCTATAGCCCTGCACCTGGCCCTACAGTGGGCGAGCGGGCTGAGGTCGGCGCCGCTGCACGCACGGTCGCGCGGTCGGCGTGCCCTATGGATGCGTGCGGCGTCGCGCTATCATCCACAATTGGGGACACGCCCGGCCTCAAGAACCTCCGACGCGCGCACGTCATTGCGGACGTGCCCGCCGTGACGGTCGCCGACCTAGGCTTGGCGGGGTGTGCGTGGTGCGACGCCCCCTTCCCCAAGGGCCGCTCGCCGCTGTTGGCGCATGAGGCGGCTTGCCGCGCCAACCCGCGGTGGAGTCTGTGTCTCGCCGCCCAGAGTAGCGCGGCCGGCGGGCGCCCCGGTTCCGCCTCACCGGGTTCGACGGGAGACGCGGACGCGTCAACGCGCGTCGAAGCGCCGAATTTGTTCGGTTTGGATCGTGCAGCGTGGGAGCGAGCGCGCCGCGGCTTCTTGACCGCCTTCCCCGCAGCGGCTTATGGTTGGGCGCCCTTTGTCGCCTCGTCCGCCCGCTCGCTCCCTTCCCCCCTCCTCGCTCTGCGCCGCGCCTGGCGGCTGCTTGGCGCAGACGATCTCGCGTGGGCTCTTTGGGGTCCCGATCCGCTCCTCGCGTGGCTGTGGCTTCTTCTTCTTCCCACCCTTCTCCTGCAACACCCTGCCCCGGCCGGAGCGGTTTCGGACACGCCGCTGACATGAGCGGCGCGCGCCACCACCGTTTTTTCTGGCGACTCTGCGGCCGCGCTGGCGGATCTTGATGCGGGCGTGTCTTGGTCAGGTCCCCGACGAGCCGGGACCGGAAACCGCCCCCATGACCCAAACAGCGGCACCCCAGGAACGCCCGCACGCGTGACTGCGGCCCAGTGGTGCGCACTGCGCCTTGTTCGTGCCGGCCGGCTAAGCGCGGCCGCGCGCGCGCTGACGGCCGCTCCCGTCGCCTTCTTCGCGACGGCGGTCTGGCACAAGGCCCGTAGCCTTCTACTACCTGCCCGGCCGGGCCTTGCTTCCGTCGCGTATGTCGAGGGGCGCTCCCTGCCGGGCTGGAGGCGGTGACCAAATTCGGGCGCGCCTCTGGCGTCCCAAGAGTGCTCTCCCGCGAGGCTGTCGTCGATGCCATCCGCCGCGCGCTGCGCGGCTCTGCCCCTGGTCCCTCGGGCCTCCGCATGAAGCATCTGCGGGCCCTGGGGGACGAGGGTCAGGCGGCGCTTGCTGGAGTCGTCCGGCTACTTGCAGACGAGAAGGCGGAGCGGCTGGTCACCCCTTTAGCGGCTCATGCGCTGGCGGGGGCGGGCTTGCTGCAGCTCTGCAAGCCGGGGGGGCTCGACGTGAACGGTGTTTCTCGGCTGCGCCCCATTGGGATGCTAGAGGTGTTGCGAAATTGGCGGCTTCTTTCCTCACTGGTACTGTGCGTGCCGCGGCGGCGCGGTTGCTAGTGCCGCCGCAGATGGCGGTGGGGGTGTCCAACCCCTGCGAGCGGATGGTCCTGGAGGTCACTGCCGAGCTCGTGCACAACCCTCTTGCCGCCCTGTTGCAATTTGACTTTAGGAGCGCCTTTAACCTCGTGTCCCTCGCGGCGGCTGCGGCGTACGTGACGCGCGCCTTCCCATTCTTGCGGCACTACCCCTCGTCGGTCGACTTGGAAAGCTTTCCGTCGCGCGTTTCCGGCTGTGCGGACGGCGACCCGAAGCCAGGCGCCGCGGGCTGCCTGCTTGCGCGGCGTTGGCTTGCGGTCGAGCGGGGAGTGCAGCAAGACGACCCGCTTGGACCGCTTATCCACGCCGCGGCGATGCATCTCGTCGTGCTGCGCCGGGCTGCCGCCCACCCCGGGGCGGACGTGCGCGCCGTACACGACGATGTCGTCATCGTTGCCGCGCTCGCGAAATTGCCGGCGGGGCTCACGACCGCGGCTGCAGCGGGCGCGGCGGTGGACGCCGAGCTCTCTCCTGCAAAGTGCGCCGGGTGGTCCCCTACCGGCGCGCCCGCCTCCGCCGGTTGGCCGGCCCGGTGGAACGTTGATGGTATTTGGCAGGTTTCTATCCCTCTTGTGTCAGATGACTTTGTTGCGGCGGGGGTCGACTCGTTGGCGGCCGATCACGGCCGTCTCACGGCGGTGATCGTCGACCTATCTCGCGCCGAGCTTCAGTCCCAGCTCTTGCTTTTCCGCCTATGCGCCGGCCGGCAGCCGAACTATTGGCTGCGGGCCCTCCCGCTGGTCTGGGACGCTTGGCTGGCGGCATCGGTCGACCTCGATGCGCAAGGCGCTGCGCGGCGTATCCTCATTGACGCCCGCGACGCCCCGGCGGCAGTGCACGCCCTTCTCGACCGCGCGGCACTGCCGCTGTCGCACGGCGGCCTGGGCATTGAATGTCGAACGGCGATCGTCCCCGTCGCCGCGTTGACATCTCGCATCGATGCGCTGCACGCGGGGCGGCAGTACTCGACCGTGCTGGCGGCGGTTGAGGACTCCCTCGCCGCGCTCTCCGGGGCCGCCCGCACCGGCAGCGCCCCCGTGGCACCGTCCTTGGACCGGCAGCGCTCCGCTGCCGGTCGCAGTCCACCCCCCCCCCGCCGCCCGACCACCTCTATGTCTGGCCGGGGCGGCTGCCTCTGTGCCGGCGCCAGGGGCGTCGTCGGGTCGGCTCACGGCGGCGCGGCGCTTCCCGTCATCGCCGCCACGCAGCCTGCCGCCGAGGCATCCCCGACGGCGGCGGCCGAGGTCGGTGTTTCGTTATTCTTGGTTCGCCCGCCGTCGTCAAATCGCGGGCCCCCGACATCGGATGCGAGTTTCGCTCGCCTTCGTTCGCTACACTTCCCCCCCCCGAAGCCCCCTACTCTCGCAGCGCGCGGCGAAAGTTTCCCGGTGTCGCCCCGCCTGCTGCTGCCAATGAAGCTCGGCCCTGGGTTACCCAGGGCCAAGCCTCATCACGCAATGAAGACACCACGTCTCTCACCGCCCATCCGATTGTCCCACCGCCGCCGCTGCCGGCGCAATCCCGCCGGCCCTGGCGCGAGGCTCCCGCCGCAAGCCCGCAGGCGACATCTTGCTGCAGGCGGACCGGCAGCGTGCGCTTGCTCCGGATCCTGGAGTTTGCGTGCCTGCCGAGCTCATTAGTGCCACCAGAAGCACAGCTCCCATACAGGAAGTAACAGAAAGGTGGGGTTTGTATCCAAGGTGTGCTAATATCTGCGCTTCACGTATTCCGCACGTACCTTCGCCATCAGCGACCACCGACGGGGATGCGCGATGGCCTCCTTAAAGCTTCGGTGCGCACACAGAAGTCTTCTGAGCTACTAGCGCTATCCGCACGCTCCCTGCCGTACTTCAGAATACAAGCACACACCACGCGCGCCGTCTTCGCCACTGTCACAACGGCCGTACTCACGCCTCTGCCGCACCACTCTGGCGCCCCACACAGCACACAAACTCCCTCACACCGCCCCCCCGACTGCCCAACCACCACCGCCGCCAGCCTCATCATACCGGCTGTCGTACCAGGCTCTCATCGCCGGCCCACATGTAACATCTCGTTGCGCGTGGACCGGTGGCGAGCGCCTGTAGTTTATTTGAGTCTCTTCTCCTCCTCTTTGTTGAGGATCGCATTTATTGACAAAAATGTGAGGCTTGCTTCAGGTCAATGCCAACCAGCGGGGAGGAAAGCGTGTGCAATGGTCGTGTTAGTGTCGGAAATGAGATACCGGTTTGGTGCATCTCTCCCGGTACAGTCTTTCTCAATCCCTGTGACATCCTTTCTTGGGCAGAGTGCCTAGTAACAGAACAGCTTTGCGGTGCTGTGAAGGCCGATTGAGCTGTCTTCTGCATGAAGCACCGAGGCTTTTTCCGTGCCACAAAGGGCGCCCAGCATTGGGGAAAGACTGTACCGAGAAACTGCAGTGGGGAGGGCATCGCTGACGGCAGGTTAGATGTACAGTTTGCTGTTCCGTAACGCGGCCTGAACAAAGCAACGGCACATGGACAGCGTAATATATACTTTGAAGAGAATGACCGCAATGGAAAGGAATGGCTTCTAGCTGAGCTGCTTGGGCGTGACGCGCCGTTGCTGCCAGCTGTTCCTGACTGAGACTTCATTCTCAATCGGAATGAAGTCGGGGCTATAGGGTGGCAAGAGCCGCATCAGCACCCCAGCGTCCACAATCAGGGCGATTGCAGCCCGATCATGAACTTGAGCATTGTCGAATATCAGAACACAGCGCTCTTCTGGCTCGTTGGCGGTTCCGCCCGCCAGGGGGTTTTGGTTGCTTCTTGGTGATTTCGTGACGACACCCACACAGCGTGGGTCGCCGCGTAGTCGCCAACGAGGGCTTCGGTGACGATGAGACGACCCCGCGAAACAAGCACCTGGCCATACACATACGCCGCCACGTTGGGAATTTGTTTGCTCGTCAGATTGAATGACCAACTTGACTTCGATTGTTAATCTCTTAGGCGGTGTTAAATTGCTCGATGTATTCCAGGGAGTGCGACGCCCATGGCAAGCTCGGCGGTCTTCAGGGACGTAGCCGATCACGCGACAGCGCCCTGCACCCTAAAATGATCAGCCTGTGAAAACTGCCTCCCTCTACGACGCACGTGCGCCACGCGTTCGCGCGCCACTCGCGATTTCGAAATGCGCTTGCCGCGCTGCCCTATTCCTTTCTCCTGACGCCGTACCTCCGCCGCCCCCTCGCCACCGCCGCGCCACTCCCACCGCCCCAGCCCATCCCCGCCTCCTCCATCACCCAAATCCCCTTTCCTCCCCATTCCATCGTCGGCCGTTCCGCCCGCCAGCGTTTTCTGGTTACATCTTGGCGACTTCGTGGCGACACCCACTCGGCGTGTGTCGCCACGAAGTCGCCAACGGGGGCTTCCGGGAAGATGAGACCCACGCGCCAAAGAAGCACCTGGCCATACAGAAACGCAGCCACGTTGCGCCTTTGTTTACTCGCCAAATTAAATCATCAATTTAAAATGTCTTGTTCATCATATAATAGGCGGTGCTAAATTGCTCGATGTATTCCACGGAGCGCGAGTACCATGGCGAGATCGGCGGTGTCAAGGGACACAGCCAATCACGCGAGAGCGACTCGCACTCCGAAACGATCTGTAGGTGAGAACCGCCTCCCTCCACGCCGCACGCGAAGACGAACTGCGCCCGCCGCGCTGCCCCATCCCCCTTCCCAGGCGTCGTGTCCCTGCCGCCCCCGCGCCACCCCTGCGCCGCTCCCACCGCCCTGGCCCGCCCCTCCCTCCTCCAACACCCCTCCCCCCATTGCCCCCCACCCCAATTCCCCCACATGATTGCCCGCCCCCGCCGCACCACATGGCGCGCCTTCTACAGCCACAGACAGCGATTTGCAGGGCGGGTGACGTGGGGATAGGGGCGGGAGGGGGGTAGGCGGGGGGGAGGAAGCGGCCGCAGGATCAGCGGCCGCGAAGGCGGAGGCGGGCGGGAGGGGGAGGGCGGGGATAGCTGGCGGCGGGGCAGGATGGGGGGGAGCACGAAGGGCAGGGAGTGGGGGAAGAAAGCGTTGGCGAGAAGCTGAGGGACGTCCGACGAGGCCCAGAGCCCGCTTTACAACGCCACGTGCAGCCCTTTCTGGCCCTGTCAGAGTCCTGGGGCGGCCCTGCACGGCCGAGCGGTGTCAGCCAATTAGTTGTCGATTTGCGTTGCAAGACTGCCGGAGATCTGCACAAGGCCTGGCGTCCAGATCAACCCCGGCCGCCGAGGTCGGTCTGCAGCTGACCTCACCATCCTGTGCTGACGGTGATTTCGCCTGAGGGCACCGGGGGCGCGGCCCCTCCTGAATTCGTGAGATTGCATCATTATACAGTGCGTTCTCGTTATAAGAGAATCGTTTACAAAAGAATATGGGTCGCGAGTCTCCCATTCCAGTCCGTGTGGGCCACTTTGTCTTCATATTGAGCCGAATCAGCTGTCTCTTATAACGAGAACGCACTGTAGTGATACACAAGCCTGGGACTCGGCCGTGTGAGCTTGATTCTCGTTGTCTTAGCCGTTGGACATGCCATCCGAACCGAAACTTGAGACGCCAGATCCCTGCCCGGCCATTCCAAGTCGTAGGCTGCGGTTTCGATGGGGCACCACACTGTATCGCCCGCAAATCGCCTGAAGGCAACCAAAGAAGCGCGATGGCAGAACCGCCGACGATCGCCATCAGCGACGGGGTACTCGTTAACAGCGCTCTCCATGCCTCCTCCACGTGCCCACTGCTTGCGGCGGTACTCCCGATGCAGCTTGGACTGCACGCCACGGCCCACCGACGTGCGAGCGCCGGCATCACGACAGTTGTCAACGTCGTCAATGTCCTTCATGTAAACAAACTTTTCGCCGGTCATTGCGTCCACGAGTGGCTGCCACCGACCTGCAAGCTTGTTAACCCACTCGTGCAGGGTCTCCTCCGAGTTGGTTATAGAAGACGGCGCGGTGCTTTGCAGGTGTCGTTCCATTTTGTACGCGGAGCGGAACGCCGTCGAAGGCGCGCATTATCCAGCACTTCAGCGGAATCTGAGCCCGGCTCCAGAGCAACTACTTCTGAACGCAAATTTTCCGCCATCTTCTTGTTGTAGCTTGTTATCAGCCGCCGCAGAGGCCCCAGCACGGCGGCGTGGGCGCGGTCATAGAGGCGGTTCGCGTTCGCGGCGCAGAGAATGAGCAAGTGAGCCGCGCCGTTGTAGACGGAGATTCCTTCAAAGCCGATGTCCACCAATGCGTCACATGCCCCGCCTATCAGGGAGGCGAAAAAGTGGAGCGTGATGCCGATCAGGACGCCGGATGACATTTTCTTGACTGCAAGTAGCGCCGCCATCGGCACTGCAGCGGGGGTCTCGTCTATCGGATGAGGACACCTCTTTTGCCACCCGATCACGCCAGAGAGCCAACTTGGGGTCACGTCGAGGACGCGTCGAACGAGAACTCTTGTAGCGGACGCATGTCACCTCGTGAGTCGCCAGCTGGATGAAGAACCTTGCCACTAGGACGACGCGGTTGCGCCACGCTTTTGTGATGGCCAGTACGAGTAAGTCGCCGTCTCGTGACAGACCGCGTTGAGTTCGCTTCTGTTGTCCAAACAGAGGCCAGATGCTGGGAAGCACTTGAAAAAGGGCACAGAAGAAGATGATCAATTGGTGTTGAATCGATCGAATATAACAGTCAGTAGACCAGACTTTAGCGCTCGCGTCACCATTCGCATTGCCGCATCTCAACCTTGCCCTTACGAAGTCTTCTCCAGGACTGCCTGTCGTCGAGCATGTCGCAGGCATTCCTTATGTACGGCCGCTGCAACGTGTGCACAATCCTCCGAAATATTCTGGCGCATGTCTTCCTCTTCTTGAGCCAATGAGATGTCGTGATGGGCTTTGACCTCTCTATCCGTCAAAAATTGGCCTCAAGTGGCTGCTGTGATTGGCGGGGGGGGGTGAGAGTGTTTTCCAAGAGAGAAGACGAGGAAGGACCCCGTGACGTCCCGCTGCCGGTCGTCCGTGATGGATGTATCCATGACGATGACGATGTCGCAGAGGGTATGCGTCGACGGCAATGGGAGAACATCGCCCATACGGGCTCTGCATTTCAAGCCCGTCCCGAGAGCTCGTACTGCCATGCATGGCTTGATCTTTCGGACGCCAGCTTGCGGGTGGGTGGCCTCTCTGTTAAGAGTCGAACAGACGGACACGGCAAACAGCAAAACTGGCACATCAGAAGTTACGTCCTCCGCTAGAACTCCATAAAAAAAAACAGAGGCATGAAACAGCGCCGCGAGAGCCGACAAAGCAGGGAGTCGCGACGTGCTGAAGGTACCTCTTCTACTGAATCCACTTGGCTATTGTTTATTGGTCGTTCACGTCGGCCAAGGAAGCGTTCATGTGCGACAGTCGATTGGAAGCCATGTAAATTGAGCATCCCAAGAAGGAGCGACCGGTTACCGTCCCGGTTATGTTCTTTTCGGGGGATGGGGGTGACAGCCGAGCGCATAGAGTGTTCGGACAGGGGCGCTTGTCGAACGGGAGCACAACGGTAACGTACCTTTCTCACAACCGGCTCAAGGCCTACTGCGTCATGTCGGCTCCCGGCACCCTGCCGCTGGCCTCTTGGAAGACCTTCTCATAGGAGGCGTACGCTTCGTCATGACCCTGACCAATGGATGTGCGCGACAGGGCACGAGCGGCATCGGGCACGTTGGCGCACGACTCGACGCCCGTGCTCGGATACTAAATCCAGTTGCGGGAGCAACAGCCAAAGTTCAGGGATAAGAGCGACTTGTGGTTTCGGCGTTGGCCACTTGCCTACCTTTACACAATAAACGACTTTCAGTTGGACGTCTTCTCCACCGACGCCACAGGTGCCATAGTGAGCACACCTGACGTGGTGGACGTGGAAGTTCGGGAGCACGGATAGACGTAGGGGTGGCATAGTCGTGGTATCTGCTCTCACATCCTTCCAGCGAGAGAGGCCACGGCGAAGCAGTGCCGCCTCGGTGCCAGGGAGAATTAAATGCACTCATAGAGGGCAGGGGGACAGGAGAGGAGGCCCGAAGAGGCGCAAAGATGAGAACATTGCTACGACAAGAGACAATGCAGCGCGGACGCACAAGACGCTCGAAAGCTCGACTGCCACAAAACCGTGCGTTCTATGACGATATCCGCGGTAGTGGCACGGACGACAGCGGCCATGTGCGTCATGGCCGGTCACGTTGACAAGAAGAAAAGGGCGCACTTTTGTGGCGTCAAAAAGCGCTGGAGCCAGTTCGCGGGGCGCTTTTTCTCAGACATACCTGACCACTTCCATGGAGGTATTGGTGAGAAAAGGTGGGCTGCCACTTGAGCTGCTGCCATGAGACTTTTATCCCATTGTCCGTAGTTACTATTGGGCCCATGGAAGCAGGTTACGTTGCTATATTCCAAGAAGTCTCTGTTTTTTGTGTTACTTACTCGCTAGGTGTGTCACTTATTTCTTGCACCGATGTAGGGTTGGTCAGAACGCCGGGGGTATCGTTAAGGGCGTCGTCAAGGGCGTTACGAGGGCGTCTTCTGGGCGTCGTGCGCCCCTTACGCCCCAACTCAACAGAGAGCGTCAGCAAGGCGTGGCGAAGAGAACTATCTCAGAAGAGTCCACATGATTCACCAGATGGCGGCTGTGCGCCTTGGTTGTGAACAGGCTCCCAGTCTTGACACAATAACGACATACAAGTGTTCAATAGGGCGTGCCACGTAAACCGTATTGTGCACACCGAGGGTGCTACTTGGGGCGTCGTAAGTTAGTTTTGGCTGCCTATTGCGGCATAAGTATTACGACTTATCCGTCACGCGTCCCTGGCGCCTGCCAAAGAGGGGCAACCCTACACCCATGTATTGTCCCTGACGCGATTCTGGATCAACGACGCGCAAAGTGGATCACCAAAATCGTCGATTCCAGCTCGATTGCCCGTTGGTTTTTCTCCCCACGGACGCTGTTGCCTGGATATGATGCCGAACATAGAATAAACATACCTGCAGGAAGCTCCAGGGAAGACGCAACTTTTGGTCCCAGTTGCGCTCGTAGGCTCGAAAAAAAGGGCAGTGATCGATGGGTTGAGCGCACAAAGCGCTTCTCAGCGTCGAAGTGCCCGAAACATTACGGATCAAGTCGATCGATCGGGATCAAGCTCGCACTTTCGTGTCCGGTCGCCCTTTCTGGCAGGTGGCGGCAGTCTGCGAGTGTGCGCGCATTCTCGCCCAAGCCTGCACTCCATGGAGTTCCTTTGGATCCAAAGGCCGCCAGATGCCCGCGCAGGCATTGCGCTAGTCCCTGCCGTCCCAGCACTACCTGTGACAGACGCCTCGTGGCACACGGGCGCCCACCCAGCGACGCTTTCCGACAGAATCGGCCACCCTAACTTCAAAGGTGCGTCTGTTGCTTGCAGGCGGCAACAAACCACCACCAACCGCCCACCACAACCCTCCCATCACTTCACTACCTGCCCTCACCCTCCAACCAGCGACCACCCCCCACAAACCACGTGCCCCCCGCCTACCTTTCCTGCCTTACCACTATTCCCAAACGCTCCGCCAAGACTGACCGGCGCCATGTCGTCAACTACACCTTGCCCCCCGTCGCCGCCGCCTCGACCGCCCGTCCAAGCCGCGTTTCCCCGCCGTTGCCGCCGCCTCGCCCCGCCGTCGCCGCCGCCTCGCCCCGTCGTCGCCGACCGCCGGCGACGGCCAAAGTGTAGCTTTCTGCGATAAAGCTGCCGGCATCTGCCCTCCACCGGCGGCCGCTGCCAAGGTTCGAAAGAAGTCTAGGGTGCGGTGGGGGGGAAGAAGGCGGAGGGGATCCGCGCGGGAGGAAGGGACGGGAGGAAGGGGAGGGGGTGGGCGGGCGATGGCGCTTGGCGTGGAACAGCACTCGTCCGCGCGGTCGACTATCGATGCAGAGGACTCGATCGGACTGCTCAGAATCATGATCGCCATCAGTTATTAAGTAGCCCGTGTAATCAATCCAATGTTGAGTGATCCATCTTCGCGTCGCTGGAGTAACAAAAACCCGTCAATGAAACACAACTTCGGCCTACAGAAAGGGCAAGAAGAACAAAGAAAAAGGCGGCACATGCCGTAGACAAAAGAACGCTCTCCTCACGGCCTTCTCAGATCTTTCCTTCGGATCTCTTTTCTGACAACATCCCACGACGCTATGCTCCATAGCGAGAAAAGTGATCCAAACACGCGTCAGGGACAATATCCCCCATTGCTGGACGGGCCCTGAGCACGATCTGCAGAACAGTCAGGGACAGCGAATCGGATTGATCCTTCATGAGGATTCGGCAGCAACTGCACCGGACAACTACAAAGTCTGAGGCGCTGGTGTGCGGATGGTTTGTCTGAATGTCGATTAAGATGGTCTTCAGCGCTTCTCCATTCTACTCCTGACTCTGTCGCACAGATCAACAAAAGGTGGACATTATGTGATCCCAGGATCATTGCGAGATGAATATTGCTGTCTTCCCAATTTTGGCCGATGTGGTCAAAGTCAAGAAGGGGTCTGGGTCAACTGCCCATTGGTCAATCAACTTTATCCGGCTGAGTGGATGGCTGAGACGCTGTTTCACACTGTT
>Ga0115031_1002651_pt1 | contig 13319 bp, 17 predicted proteins | sample Maine_Asex4_meta_FD_87301 | JGI IMG/M metagenome (GOLD analysis project Ga0115031, IMG submission 87301) | Marine algal microbial communities from Maine, USA - Maine_Asex4_metaG | ecosystem: Host-associated > Algae > Red algae > Unclassified | place: Maine, USA | collected 2015-01-05 | reverse complement strand
TTGCCGGTCCCCCCCCCCCCCCGGCCGCCCCCCCCCCCCCCCCGGGGTTTCCGGTCCTTCTTTCTTTTGGCGGGCCCCGGGGGGGCCCCCCCCCCCCTCCGCCCCGTGGTCACCTTTTTCACCTCCCTTCCACCTTGTCGGACCGAGGACCCGGCGGCCACCCGTCTACGGGACGCCCGTGCCCGCGTCGTCCTCCGCGATGGCCGATGAGGAGATGCGCTACCAGACCGTCGTGGGCCCCCTGCCCGTGTTGTCCAACCCGTCGACGTGAGCGCTCGCGTGGGCCCGTGACGAGGCCCGCATGGGGGTGGCGGGATCGCTGGCCTACGCGACGTTCCGGGGCATCGACTTGACGCGCCCCTCCAACCTGTTCGCCAAGCACATCGCGGCGATGCCGCACGCCCTCGTGCCTTCCCTTGACGAGCGCGCCTCGTCGATCACCGTGGTGCGGCGCAGCCGCGAGGTGGGGTACCGCCGCTCATACGTAGGCTTCATGGACGACCCCCTGGTGAACCCGCCGTTGGTGCCGACTTTCGAGTACATCCTCACGTGCCCGCCCTTCATCGACGTGTCGGACGTGGAGGGCCCCACGACGGTCCAGCTGACCACGGCTCGCAACAACCGGGGCGGCCTTACCGGACAACTCGTGGCGTGGCACCAGGCGGAGTACTCGAGCGGTGCCACGGCGACCCGCTCGCGCTTCTAATTGCCGTCTCCCGCGTGGTGGTCCGGGGTGGAGGTCCCGTACGGCTGCATGGTGGAACTTCCATGGGTGCACGCCTACGCCACGGACGACCTCTACGCGAAGCGGCGCGCCTCATGCGCCGTCATACGTAGCGAGTGGGCCCTCGCGGCGGCAGTCGTCCTCCTCGAGACGTTCCGTACCCGTCGGGTCTTGTGGCATTACCCCCCGCGTCTCCTCGATTGGATCCGCTCCCTCGGGGCGTCCAACATCTGCGTCAACTCCGTGGGTCCCGACGCAGAGGCGGCCGCTACCCTTGGGGCGTTGCTGGACCTCGCGGACCAGCTTCCCGACACGGAGGCCTTCCGCCAGCGCCTTCGCGCGCGTAGCACCGACCGTCGAGACCGCGAGGGTTCGATTTGGGCGTCCCTCGAGGTGGACGACGACGGAACCCACGCCAAGGTCGCCGAGGACCTTCGCCCCTTCGACTTGCCGTACACCGCGGACATCCTCGAGGCGCGTGGCTACGGCCCTACTCGTGCGGGTTGGGCCGCCGCCATCTTGGCCGCCCTTAGCCCACGTTACCCTAGGGGTGGGACCGCACCCCCCACTACCTCCGTGGTGACCGGCACCGCGGGGTTGTCCCCTCCGCGTCCGTCGCCGCCGGTCGCATCCGCCGCCCCTTCTGGGGGTATTTCCGGGGGTAGCCTCATCGTCTCGTTCGACCCCGTGGAGCACCGTGACATCCCCGACGTGGCCTTCGACCAACTCGACCACATTCTCTCGAACCGTGTCCCGCAGGGTTGGCGCGCGTCGTGGCTTATGACCCCGGGGAACTCCCCGGCTACACCACGGGGACCCTGGTAACCGGCTTGAGCCACACCGTGGTGTCTCTTGGCGACTCGATCGCCCAGTGGGCCCTCGACCACCCCGGGATTCCGCCCCGTCACTTGGAGAAGTTGCTTCAGTTGGTCGGTCGGCGCAGCATCCGCGCGGTTCTCCTTCGCGAAGTCGGCGTGGCCGGCGGTGGGGCCGACCGCCGTCAGCAGCATCACCACGACCGCGACGCCTACCACAAGGAGCCGGCGGCGCAGCGCTCCCGTGGTCCGCCCGATCCCGAGTGGGGCGGGCCGTCGTCGGCCCGCCGTTGATCCGGGATGGGGGGGGTAGTGATGTCGGAAGGCGCGGAGGGAGCAGCGCCCTCGGGAGTCGAAGTCCTAGCGCGTAGTAGTGTAGGGGGTCTCGTAGTGTCGCCGGTGCCGTACGGCGCGTCAGCGACCAATAAACCCCACGCGGGTCGTTTGCGTATCACCCTCGGGAAAGCCCCTTGTTCGTCAGGCCGAATCCCGGGCCCCCTTCGTGGTCCATCATCTGACAGGCCCCCGCCGGTCAGCCGTCACGTACCACCACCGCCCCCTGATTCCGTCCATGCCATCCGATCGCCTTGGCTCCCCCCACAAGGGTCACGGAGAAAACGGCCAGCCCGCCACGCAGTCGGAACGGTCGCTACCATGGCCACGTGGCTCCGTCCGGGACACGTGTTGAACCCCAGAATCTGCCACGATTCGAATATTGAAAACCACGTGTCCCGCGTGGAATTTGTCTTAGGCGAGGAAGTCGACGACCGACCCGGCTTCTTCGACTCGTAGTCCCACACGCCGCATATACTGGTGCACCTTATGTGGTCGAATCGACTGGCCAACTCGAGGGTGTCCTCCTCGGGCTGGTACCCCCATCAGCGGGTCCACAGGCGTAGCGTTCCATCGTCAGCGACTTCGTGGCCCACGAAGGCCTCCCAGACGAACTCCTCGCCCGTGCGTTGCTGCCCCTCTGGGACCACAATGTCTTGGGGTACCCCGAGGTTCTGCAGGAGCGTCTGCGGATCCCCAAGCGGGCCCGGCGCCGCCGTCACGTGGTCACTGTTTACCGTCTTAGGGTACCCATTGATGTCCAGCGAAAACGTGCCCTCTCCGCGGGATAACGCCTTGTACGGCCAGGCCGCGCGGGTCCCGAGCTTATACTTGGTCCGAGCGTGGCCATCGACGAACACCCAGTCCCCCGTGTGTACGTCCTTGTTGACCGGCCGTACGCGGGCGTCGTAGCTCCTCTTGTACCGTTGCTCGGCCAGCGTGAGGGACTTCGGCACCTTGTGGATCAGGTTCCGCAGCCGCGCTCGGATGCCCTCGCGGACGGCTCGTGGGCTACCGTCTGTCTCCTCGGGTGCTGGGGAGCCGACCAGGCGTTTCACGGAGAGACTCCGTGCACGCTCGAGGGTGACGAGCTCAAGGGGCGCCACCCCGGTGCTCTGCTGCGGTCGACTGTTGTAGGCCAACGTCAGCATCGACACATGCTCGTCCCATCGGTCTTGGTGGTCCTCGACGTACGTCCGCAACTGGCCCACTATGGTCCGGTTGTACCGTTCCACTTGGCCGTTCGTCTGCGGGTGGTACGTCGTGCAGTACCGGTTAGAGACCCGGAGGAGCGAGCAAACCCCTTGGAAGAACGTGGAGCGGAACTGGGGGCCATTGTCCGAAAACACCGTCACCGGGGGTCCGAACGCCGCCACCTAGTTGTCCAAAAAGGCTGCCGCGATGGTCTCCGCGTCGATCCGCTTGAGGGGGATGGCCCGCGTCATCTTGGAGAAACGATCCACGATGACCAACAGATGTTCGTTCCCCGCCGCCGTCCGGGAGAAGGGGCCGAGCAGGTCCATACACAGATCCGTCAGCGGTTCCGTCGGGGGGAAGGTCTTAAGGTAGTTTGTTTTGCGTCTCTTGCTAACGCGGTTCCTTGCGCACTGAGTGCAGTTGGCCACGAAGGCGTAGACGTCCACCACAATTAATTCCCAATAAAACCACCGTCGCATCGACGTGTACATCTTGTTCGCCCCCGGGTGCCCGGCTTGCGGAGGGTAGTGCTCCCGCATCATCAACTCGTAGCGCATATGAATTGGCACGTAGACTCGCGCGGCCCCGTCCAACGGCGCCGTGCGCACCAACAGGCCATTCGGGTCCTCGCGGAACCGGGACTTGTCGTTGCCATCCATTGCCGCGCGGACCTCCCTGCACCGTCCGTCCTCCGCCTGCCCCTCGAGAAGCTCGGCGAGCGTCAGGGGGGCTAGCAGTCCCCCCTTGGTCTTTTGCGGTAATTGCCACGCGGCCGACGAGTTGGGCAAAGCCAGGCAGGGAACCGCGTCGGGTATCGCCCCCTCGTCTCCAGCGGGTGTCGAGATGCGTGACATCGTGTCCGCCGCGTGATGTGACGCCCCGGGCCGCGTCTGTACTAAGAGGTCGGACACCGCCAACCGCAACCGCCACGGCGCCAGCCTCCCGTGGGCCCCGTCCATGTGCAGCATCCACTTGAGCGCCGCGTGGTCCGTGCGTACCGTAAAGCGGGTCCCTGCGACGTAGGGGCGGAGAATGAGTGACGCCCACACCACCGCGAGGCACTCCCGCTCCGTCGTGCTGTAGTTCCGCTCCGCCGTGTTGAGGAAGCGGCTCCAATAGCCCACGGGCCGTGTGGATTGGTCGGGTTGTTCTTGTAGGAGGACCGCGCCGACCTGCCCCGCACTTGCGTCAGTGTCCAACGTGTAGGTCCCTTGTCGCCGCGGTTGGGCGAGGATGGGGGCCTCCGTGAGTCGCCTCTTGAGTTCTTCGAATACCCCCAGGGCCTCGTCGGACAGCATCCCCCACCGGTCGGGCCTCTTGGAGCTCGTCATGGCGGCCAACGGCCGCGCCACTTGGGCGTAGTCCTTGACGAACCTCCGATAGACGTTACACATCCCGAGTAAGATACGTAGGTCCTTCTTTCACCGCGGGGGAGACGCCTCCTGGAGTCCGCGGATGTTCTTGTCTCGTACCTTCAGCTCCCCCCGGCCCACGATATGGCCCAAATACTCCACCTCCTCTTGGAACAAGTAGCACTTCTTGGCCTTCAGGGAGATACCCGCGCCGCGCAGCGCCGTGAATACCTCCCGGAGATGTTCCACGTGTTCCCGCGCCGACTGCGAGAAGACGATGATGTCGTCGAGGTACACGAGGCAGCTCTTCCACTTGAGTCCCCCGAGGATCATGTCGATGGACCGTTGGAAGGTCGCCGGGGCATTGGACAGACCGGAGGGAAGGCGGATGTAGCGGTAGGCCCCTCGTGGTAAACGAAGGTTGTCTTTTCCCGGTCTTCGTCCGCCACGGGGATCTGCCAATACCCCGAGTTGCAGTCGAGCGTCGAAGACACCTTGGCGTCCCCGAGGAAGTCAGTACAATTGTCCATAAGTGGCAGCGGGTACACGTCCCGCTCCGTTACCTCGTTGAGTCGGCGGTAATCCACGCAGAACCGCATCGTCCTGTCGGATTTCGGGACCAGAACGACCGGGAAATCCCACTCGGCACTCGAGGGCTCGATTTCCCCGAGGTCCCGTTGACGTTGCACCTCCTTGGTGATGATGTCCTTCGAAGCGTGACTCGCCCGATAGGGTTGGGCCCGCCGTGGCCGTGCTTCGGCGTTCACTTCGATCCGGTGCGGGGTCACGTCGACTTTGCCGAGTTGCCCCGCCCATAGCGCCTTGTATTCCTCGAGGATTTCGTCCACAACACCGCGGAGCGGACCGGGGACACCGCCACAGTGGACCTGCGGCTTGGGGCACGACTGGTCCGGCAGGTGGGGCGGAGGTTGTCCCTTGTCGATCCCCTCTTCGGCTTGCCGCCCCGTCTTGACCTCCTCGTCGGTCTTGTCACAGGGATCCTCTCCAATTGTTAGGACCGCCCCCGTTTCCTCCTTCTCCTCGACGACGTGCAGAGGTCCACTGTAGGCCGTCGCGGTTCCGATGACGTACCCCTTAGTAAGGTGCACCGGCACGTCCCCGATGATTGTCAGGCAGAGGGACCGCGGGGTGTTGGGGGAGAACTCCGCGACGGCGTTGTGCAACAGTACCTTCCGTCGGCTCATTTTCACGGGGCGTCCCCGCACCAGGTGGACCCCCTGGACGTTGCAGCACACTTGGACCGCCTGGATGCACCGCGGGCCCACGGTTACCCCTTGCCGCAGCCGGATGGCCCCAGCTTGGGCCTTCGGTTTGTTTCCTTGGCGTGGGGGTGCGGGCCGCGTGTTCCTCGTCCAGCCCCGCATCGCCACCGTGGACGTGCCGTAGTCCCACTTGATCGTCTGCGTCTTGGGGGAGATGCTGTTCACGTAGTTACGCTGGAAGTCCCACCCGAGGATGATCGGTACCGATAGTGCCTTGACCACGAGGAGCTCATACTTCATAGCGGCACCCCCGACGTACATCGTCAGCGACACCTCCGCGTTCACCTTGAGCAGCTGCCCCGAGGCGTCACTCACTTGCATCCGGCGCGGCGCCCGCGATGCATACTCATTCCGCCCCTCGGGCAACATATCCGCACGGATCACGGTTGGCCCGGCGCCAGTGTCGACCACCTCCCTCGTGGGGACGGGGGTCTGCCACGGCGCCAACTGGTACGACGCGCTCATCTCAAAAATTTCTTTCCAGAGTAGCAACAGCGTCCCCTTGAACCGCGGGCGGTATCGCCCACGACGGCAGGGGCAGCGGACCGGGACAGGCCTCGTTGTGGTCACGCCTGTGGAGGCAAACGAGACGTGACGGGGGCGACCGGGCAGTTGGGGCGGACAGGGGGGAAAAAAGGGGATGGCGATGCCACCCCCCCTAGGCGTTTCCCGCCCCGCGGCGCCCCTTGGCCGGGGTTGCCACGGGCGGGCCCCCCCCCCCTTCCGTCTCCGTTGAATCCGCGCAGCCCAACAGGTCGTCCAACACCAGGGCCACGACGGAGGTGCGATCAGCGACGGCGGCCGCCGCCTTGTTCCTCTGACGAAGGAAGATGCTCCGCGCGGCTTCCATGAGGTCCCGCTGTTTGTCCGTCAGAAACTTGCAATCAGGGACCCGGTGTCCGCGCGTCCAACACATATAGCACAGCAAGGGACCCGTTGGGGTCTCGCACGGAGCGTAGGGCGCTCCTCCGGCGGTCCGGAACCCCGGGGTACCCGACGGCAGCACCGCGACCGTGTCGTATGTCGCCGTGTCGTCCTCGTCCCACGAGGAGTGGAGCTGGTTGATTGAGAGGCCTCGAGACCCCGTCAACGTCTGTCCCTTCCGCGACGATCCCCCGGCTGGCCCCCGGCTGGCCAACGACATGACGTCCCTGGCGGCCCGATACTTCCCCGCCACGTAGGTCGACAACTACTGGTTGCTTCGTTGCGCCGAGTTGTACACGAAGGCATCCGTCCGTTGATACGCCGGTAGGCCCTGGATCAGCTGCTGTTTAATCGTCCCCTCGGAGTGGATGTTGCCGCAAAGCTCCGCGAGGCTCCGTAGAAGTGCCGCGGAGGCATCAGCCCCCTGTTTGTCCACGAGCGCCTCCCGGCTAAGCTTGTCCTGCGCCAGCCCCAAAGCGTGCGGCTCCGCGTAGGTCGACAACAGCCAATTGACCGCTGCGGGAAAGGATCGAAGCGAGCACCGTCCGCCCGCAATATCCGACCCCGGTAAGTTCCGAGTGAACCGCGTCTCAGCGTCGCCCGCGATGAAGGTGGGAATTAGGTACAAACCCATCCCCTCTGACACGTCGTTGTCATCGCAGGCCTTGACGAACTTCCGCAGCCACGACAAGTCCTCGAGAGGTTTCTTCCCGTTGAACATCGGGGTCCCCCCGAAGGAGAACTTCATGCTCTTGGCCGTCCGTCCCACCTTGCGGGCCTGCGACGCCCCGAAGGTCGAGTGAAGGTTCCGAAGGTGGTACGATCTGTAGTCCAGGACGCCCGCGAAGCGATCGTCCGGGCACCCGAGGACCGTCAACTTGCCGGACCCCACCTTGCGCACCACGTGGTCGTCGTCGTTGTCGGTTATCGCCGGCGACGGCGAGGAAGATGAAGACGAGGATGAAGACGAGGGACTACGGTGAGGCAGTGACTTCCCTTTGATGCGGCTCTTCCGCGTGTCCACTGGAGAATCTCGGCGGGGGGTATCTTGAGCACAGCCCCCGGGGCTCGCCGCGATGACCCGAGAAACGTCGGCCAGTAACGACTCGCAAAACGTCGATAGCGCCGAGTCCAGATCGGCCATCGCCAGAGGCGTCGCCGGATCACGATCTTGATCCACCAATCCCGTCCGTTCGTCGTGACGTCGAGGAAGAAAGGCATCGGCCCCCGGCGGGACCCGCCGTACCGTTTCGCCCACGACGTCCGCAAATGGCCGAGGTGGAGCGAAGGGAATCCCTGATCCAGCCGCGGATCCCCCTGTTGCAGCAACCACTAGAGTCACCGCGGATGTACCCGCCGGCATACCGCTGGCGATCGCGTCCGACTTGGGGATGTCGGGCGGCGACGCCATCGTAGTGGCCGGGCGGTAATCGACGACAGACCGACGCGGAGATCCACGAAGCCTTAGAGCACACCCAGAAACGTCGGTTACGAACCGCTTTTGCGTATGATTCGTTAAACGTGGCATATTTTCCAGTTATGGGCAGAGGTATGGGAAAACCGGACATCCCACCAGCGTCGCGAACCAGATCTGCGAACCGAGCTACTGGTGGGCCAGATATAAGTCCAACCGGATAATAAGGTGCTGGTTCGCAGGAGGTTCGCATTTTTCCATCGGCCGACCATACCCCTGGCGTTTGGGCAGACGTTTGTGCATTTCCGAACGTTATGCGAACCGAATCTGTCCACAATTGTGTCCAAACGGGGGTTAAACACCCAAATCGGGACGATCGCAGACGAACACACGTTGCGTTGACGATCGCACAGGCGTCTCGAGATCTGATATTCCTGAGCATGCCGTCGCGAGTGGCCGCAGATTCCGTTCGAGGCGCAGGCGGCGCTCATTTTCGGGCCCTGTTGGGGGGGGGGCGGGCGGGACACGGTTTTTCCTAGTGGACATCCGCCGCCACGCGCGATTCTTGGTCGGCCCCCCCACGGCTGAACGGTTTGATTATGGGGGGAGGGGCCCCTAGAGGCACTATCGCATGAGTGGGCGCGCGGCCGCAATGCGGTCGTGCAGCGGAATTCTTAGGCGGGGGGGCCCCGAGTTGACGCGCTGCTGGTGCCACCAACCTGCGCTGGGAGCCAATCGGGAGGGGGTTCCGCGCAGAGCAACATTGTGTGGCCGGCATGTGACTGTCCGCGCGCAGCAGCACCCGAGAAAATGGGCCCTGCATGGGGGTTTTCAGGAAGCGCCGCGCAGCCCACATTATTGGTCACGCGGCCGCCCGGGACCTTCCAATTGCGCTTTCTGTTGGGGCGGGGGCGCGGAGCGACAGATCGACGTGGTGGGCCCGCCAATAGCGGCGCGTCGATCACACCTTCGTCGTCGGCGGGAGCGTGATTGCAGCACCGCCGTCGTCGGCGTCGTCCATCCCGGTTTCTCGTTCTGCCTGTCTCCTTCGCCGGCGCAGCGGCCGTGAGCGGCCGTGAGCGGCCGTGTTGACGGCCGCCTTTGCGGCCGCTTCTCCGGCCGCTCTACCTCTCCTGACGTCGGCTGCACTTGTGGATAGAGATGGACGCGTCCACTGATGATGGGTCTGGGTCGTCGAGCGATGTCGGCCGCGGGCAGTCGGAGGGCTCCGCGGACGAGCTGCTTGCGGCCGTCATCGGAGCGCGATCTCTGGTCCTAATGCTCCGTCATTGCAGGAACGCGGCGCAGCGAGCGTGCAGACGGTGTTTTGTCAGGTCTGTGGCCAGGCGGCGCGCCAACCGGCCACGTGATTTCGACCAGGGTATGCGCGGCATCATGCGGGATTATTTTGGTGTGGATGGGCAGCCGCCTGTGTATGGAGAAGAGTCGTTTGAGCGTCGCTTCCGTGTGCCACGGTCTCAGTTTATGAGCGTTTACGAGGCCATTTGCGACAGGCCGTGTGGTCGGCAGAGCATCAATGGGACGAGGAGGCCACGAGCTCATGTTCTGCAGAAGCTGGTGGCCGCTTTCTGTGTGACTGCGTACGGGGGGTCGTTCAATCGCGCGGATGAGTATGTTCGGCTGTCCAATTTCCCAACTGACGTGGCGACAAAGAAGCTGATTGAGTTTATCGGTGAGAAGGGGGAACCTGTGTACCGACGGCCTCCTATCGAGGGGGAGATCTCTTCGCGAAGACCTGGCAGCCTATATTTCCGCGGACCGCGGGTCCCTTGCGAAGCTGTATGTGTAGTCCTCAACGGTTGTTTTTTTTCGCCGTCATGGCTTTTTTTCCTCACATATCTGCGCGTTGGCCGCGGCCGCCACATCGACTTCGGATAGTTAAGACTCATGTGCGGCTTCCACATTTCTGGAAATACAGGCAAGGCCACCGCTCTGTCTGGCGAGGGCGGATGTTCGCGAGCTCTGTAGAACATCCTGCTGCAATGTAACTGGTGCATAAGTGAAGGGATCGTGCCGTGCTGGCTTCTCGGACAGAGTAGGTGAGTCGGACAGAGTCAGAGAGTAGGAAAAAATGAGAACCGGCGAAGGGAAAAAAACATCATGTAATAATGTGGTGCACTAGCCGGTTATTCAACGCGCGGAGTGGAATTGGTCTCGCCAATGAAAAGAGTCACAACTCAAGGAAAGTCACCATCAGCGACATCGCTGCCACTAGTGCCACAGGAAGCGTCCCACTCGTCGTCGCCCGAAGCGCCAGCGGCCGCATTCTGCGGCCGCGGCGTCACGAAGCGACTTGAACCCGGGACGGAGTCCCCGCCCGCCGTGAAGGGGCATGCTTGGTCTGCAGCGAGCTCAAGCCGCGCGCCTTCCTCCGTTTGAAAGATTAAACACCAGCCGAAGCCGCAGCGCGGCGGGCAACGGCCGCGCTAGCGACCACAGCTGGTGATGCGCCGGCACACGGCGACGCATGGGAGCCGCCTCTGGGAAATGGTGCAGACGGGAGCCATGCGGCCACACTCGCGGCCGCGCCGGACGCCAAAGACTCGACGGTACGGCCCGTGGTCGTTACCGACGCGGCCGCATCGCGGCCGTTCACAGCCACGACGCCGGGCGTAGAGGGCGCTCCGCCAGACCCAGGAGACGCGGCCTCACCGGCACATGCAGAAGACGCACATGCGGGCGATGCGGCCGCACCTGGAGCCCCACCTGCGGCCGCAGCCGCCGTCGCCTTAGCGGCCGCAGTAGCGGCCGCAGAGGTGCCCAATACAGCCAGCACCGTCGTTGTCAAGAGGGACGCGAGGCGTGACTCCGCTGCTTTGGCCTTGCGCAGTCTTGCACTGGACAGCAGCAGGGTGTGAGCGGCGGGATGCATATGATCAGCGCGTCTGACCAATGAGCATGCGGATCGCTGACACGAAAATCGGATGTGGCCGCACGATTCTGCCGCTGCGCGACGGGCGCTATCGTACGTGACCTCTGCCGGGTCTCGACGGACTCGCAAGCGCGGCCACCCGACAACCGCAGGCGGCCGCGTGGGAACCCGCCCTGCGTCACGGTGACTGGCGGACACCACGCGGCCGCCTCAGGGGCAGACACAACGCGGCCGCCTCACAGGCGCTTCAGAACAAGAATGCTCCAGTGTCGATCGAGGCGAAAGCGCCCCCAGATTTCACGCACGCTGTACGTCTGCCGGCTGAACGGACCAATGAGAGACCTACAAATCACTGCTCTCGGTCGCGGGATGCGACAGCGCCGCAAGATGATGCGAGATACTTCCAACGTGTTTCCGACATTTGTGCGTTGACCACGTCGTGTCTACTCGATTGCAAGATTTTGCAGCCATTTGAAGGCTATCGCGCTGCGTGTCTCACTTGACTGTCTTATTTGCTGACGATTGGGGTCCAGATCAGCGTGATCGCGAGGTCGATCGATGGCCTCTTTGCTTGAAATGTAGCACTGGGCAGTCGCAATGTGGACATCTCACGGGAAAGCCGCTCGCAGGCTCCAGTTCGCAGGTCGACAACCCAGCAACGTCGCCTTCTCCGTTTCTCATACACTGCGATCTGCCGATAGAAGAAAACAAGTACTCTGGATCCGAGCGGACCGGGTTAGCAGAGCCTGCGTATATCGCTGCCGAAACGCTTTTGGCCACTCATAGGCGCACACGTCGCGCACTTAAACGGTTCGCAGATCGTTCGCAACCGACGTTGCTGGGTATGCTCTTAAATCCACAAACGCACAGACGATCGGGGAACCGGCGACCCGGTACGGGCGTGGCAACGGCCGGAATCCCCTGCTGCTCCACCAGAAAGTATAGCGGTTCTAAGCACCACCACGTTGGTTCATCGTTGGCCGAATTGAATGTTTGATCAGCTCGGTCCGTCGAAGGAACTGCCCCCGAAATCGACCCACAGCCCAGCCTTCCCCCAACGGGAGGAGAGGATCACGGCAAAGCCCATGGGGGAATCGTAGTCCAAAGCACAGTTGGTTTTATCAAAAGGCGACGGTGACGGCGTCTCCACTCTCAATAAACCCCTCCCAACCCGAACGCCGATGGCCAAAGTAGCCACCCCTAAGACGCCAAACCGATGTATCCCTCCAAAGTTAAAAGTTCAAGCACGTAGTATGGGGGCTGGGAAAACCACTGGGGAAAAGCTCCGCCCCCGACCGAATCCAATCTCCCCGAGATCTGGACAGGTCATTCCCTTGCTGGCCCGGATCGGGATACTTTGGGACGGCCCCCGGGGGTGTGCTGTCCACAGCTGAGGGGCCGCGCTCCTTCCAATTGGGGGACCCCCGACCGCCACACTATGCTACCGCAGATGGTACATTTGCAAGACGTGGTCAAGTTGCACACATTTGTGTTGCGTCATCTTGGGGAGTTACTTTTGGCGTGTTTTGGATTTGATCTTCGCTTTGCTCTATGGGCTTTTGGTTTGGTGAGTGATTCGATTTGGTGCGAGGGCGTGGGCGTCGGTGTGGGCGCGACAGTGGGGAGCAGTTGGGCCGGTGGGGACTATTTGGGAGGTGCTCTCGGTTCAGAGAGGCGGGGAACCTGAGGACAACCAGCAAAGCTTGTTCGCACACACACACACAAGCTCAAGCCACTCAACCACTTCACAGTGGTCCCCCAACATCTATCCCCACTGCGCTTCAACAGGTTATGGGTCCAGAGCCGGGGCTGTGACCAGATCAAGGTGTGCCAGCTGGTGTCGTGGCGGTCGCCGCAAGTGCGAAGAAGACGAGGTCAAGGTGATTCAAGGACGTCATGGTCAAGGCGCACTGCTCGACAAGGTCGGGCGCTACGACAACGAGGCATCATGGACGGAGGCGCTGCCGGCATGGGCGCCATCAAGATCGACAAATTGACAGAGACGAACTTCCAAAAGTGGCGTCAGCGCATTAAGATGGTCCTCTTCGCACGCAGCACTCATAGCGATCATGATGATTGTGGGGCTCTTGGGTGCCACTGCTGCGTCCAGACCAAGGATGGCGCGGAATAAATCAATGCATTAGAATGTTGTGATTAAGTTGTTCATCAAGCTATCATTTAATCAAGTCAGAAATGACGCAGTCTGGTCATATCATAAATCACATGCAAAGTAGACCCTTCGGGCATCTTGGGAGGGGGCCTCACAGGGCTTTGGGGGATCTTCACCGAGGATGAAGCATGCCGCCCAATGGATACAATTCCAGGCACTTGCGTGCAATACCCTGGCCTTCAGGCCGGTGGCGCGCGCGGCGACGCATTGACAC
>Ga0115031_1002647_pt1 | contig 13321 bp, 9 predicted proteins | sample Maine_Asex4_meta_FD_87301 | JGI IMG/M metagenome (GOLD analysis project Ga0115031, IMG submission 87301) | Marine algal microbial communities from Maine, USA - Maine_Asex4_metaG | ecosystem: Host-associated > Algae > Red algae > Unclassified | place: Maine, USA | collected 2015-01-05 | reverse complement strand
TCTTGGAGCCGTGTCGACGATCGCGCATTCTGGTGATTCATAGACATTGAAATTTCCGTCACCGCCAAAATTGTCAAAACAAACGCTGTTGGTTGGAAGGGATACGAACGGGAAATCACGTATCGAATCGAAGACATAGCTCGGGTCAACGATGGCGACCGGGCCATCTGTCACAGTGAGTTCAGTTCGGCGTCGAATTCTCATTGAGCCACATAACAATATTCATTCACCAGCCATTTGCTGATGATAAAGCGCTGGAGAGATTATTATCGCCAGCTCACTTGAATTTTATCACCAGCTCGGCACAATTCAACATGTCTTGAGGCGACTTGGTGATAAAACACCTTTTTGCCCATCTTGCCTTGGTTGGTTCTTAATTTGTGGGGTTGCTATGACGATTGCTAAGTTCGAAAAAGTGTTACCGCTGCTAAAAATCGGCAAAGCGGATCGCGAATACTTTTTAAGATGGATCAAAAGGTACAGCGGCTGCCAAACTCGACGAACCGGTCATGATTACCACCATCGTGAAAACTTGCCGGTCACCACCGAAGATGTCATTAAGTTTTCGCGCGAGCTGCTGGCCAGTAAAACGCCTGCTTGGCAGCGATTGCAGGCGGTGCGTGCAGTTGAGTCCTACCGCGACGCGGTGCTTGGCACTGAGGCCCCGTCGTTGACCAAAATCACCAGCATTCTCGAGCGGCGTTCGGCAAAGGAAGATGCGCTGGGTAAGGACATTGTTGTTACATCGGCAGATCAAGAACGGATGGTCGGAATCATTGACGAGAGCGAGCCGGTGGTGATCCAACAAGCGCGGCGTGAAATGCGCTTGCATTACAAAAAACGTGATACCGAAAGGGCCTATATTAAATGCATCAAGCAATTCATCACTTTTTGCAAGACGGATCAGTTACGTGATCTAGGGGAGTCGAACATCCGCGCCTTTTTGACGTATCGCGCCGTCGAGGGCAACGTGGCTCCGAGCACTCAGAACCAGGCCAAGAGTGCGTTGCTGTTTCTGTATGAGCACGTTTTCAATCGAACGTTGGAGTTTTTGGATTTTGTTCCAGCGGACAAGTCGGTGAAATTGCCGGTGGTGCTTAGCCGAGACGAAATCGTAAGGTTGCTTCCCGAGTTTCAAGGCAACAAGCGATTAATGTTTTTGTTGTTGTATGGTGCTGGCCTTCGCCACAGCGAATGTTACCGTCTGCGGATTAAGGACATTTGTTTTGACCGAAACGAGCTGCATATTCGGGGGCCGAAGGGAGAACGGGATCGAATAACGATGCTACCGGAGCGCGCCACGCAGGCGCTTCGAGACCAGGTCGAACGCGCCAAACGTCAGCATGAACGGGATCTGAACAACGGTTTTGGTTCGGTCTACTTGCCTTACGCGTTGGAGCGAAAGTACGTTAACGAGAAGAAGAAAACGGGTTGGCAGTGGGTGTTTCAAGCGCGGCAAATTTCAAAGGATCCTGTTTCGGGCGAACACCGCCGGCATCACGTTTGTAAAAACTATTTTGCCAAGGCGTTTTCCAAGGCGATCGCGAATGTCAAAATAATGAAGAACGCGGTGCCTCATTCATTACGCCATTCGTTTGCGACTCATCTGCTGGAGGATGGGGCTGATATTCGTACTGTCCAAGATCTGTTGGGGCATAAGGATGTGCGGACGACGATGATCTATTTACATGTGATGAATAAGCCGGGGTTGAATGTAAAGAGCCCTGTGGATCTGATTGGAAGTGCGTAGCCCGGATATTGCACGCGGTCTTATGTTTTTTAGTCTATCGTCGACCATCAACGTTTTCATTCGAAAGTCGATCATTATGTTCTCTATCAGCCGCCAACGGAAAAGCATCCGGTTCCGCCGGATATTTGTAGCAACCGGTGGCTATCGCGAGGCGGCTGACGGGTTGATGCGTTGCATCAAGCCAAAGTAAATGCCAGTGGAGAAAGCGCCTAACGGCTAATGTTCCCCAACCGAACTTTTTGGTTTGACGTGCCACTAGGCGAGATGTTGGCGCAATTCGCTCAGGCAGTGGACAAAGGGCACATCGTCAGTCGGCCTCAAGGTCGCGTTTTTTGAGTAACCGATCACTTGCATACGCGCTGCAAGGCCCGCTTCAATACCAGCCAAACTATCTTCGATCACGACACATTTCTCTGGATCGACGTTGAGTCGTTGTGCTGCGTAGAGGAACAGGTCGGGGCGGGGTTTCCAAACTTCGATGTCGTAGGCGCTGAACGTTCGTTCGGCCGTAAAGAATTTGTCCAGCCCCGTCACGGCTAAGTTGAGGGCAATTTTGGCTTGAGGGGCATTGGAGGCAACGCAGAACGGGCGAGTCATGGATGCCAACAGTTCATGCGCCCCAGGAATCGGTAGAACGGACTCCTTGAGCGCGACCGCCTGCCGCGTCCTAAATTCTTCCGCGAAAATGTCTGGAAGTTGTCTTTCGGTTTGGGACTGAAGCCACTTGGCGATGGACTGCATGTCGCGACCGACGAACAAGTTGTGAGCTTGTTCGAAGTCCAGTTCTAGACCAAATTCGCGGACATAGTCGATTAAGACCCGGACCGTAATGGGCTCGCTGTCGACCAAAGTCCCGTCGCAGTCAAAAATCACGGCTTCGAAATTGGGGGAAATCATAGGTATAGGGGGCGGTTGGTTTGGGGGCGTTGAGTTTCTAGTCGTTTGTCAAAGTTTAAGTACGGGGTAGGGGCCGGACGCTATCGCGTGGCGGCTGATTAAATTAACGGGGCGCGGGACCGGACGCTATCGCGTGGCGGCTGATTAGATTAACGGGGTAGGGGACCGGACGCTATGGCGTGGCGGCTGATGTTCTCAACCCGAACTTTAATAGTGGCGAACGAATCGAGGTTCGAATTGGCTGTCGGACGTATAGCATCTTCAGATATCACAGATTTGCTAGCTGAAATTCTCTCCAAGTTCTCAATCTCAAGCTGGATAAAGTTTGAGGGTTGTGACGATAAATTTGAACACATCAAGGGATCGGTCTGCAAAAGGTCTACCGTTTCGGTTGGGTTTTCTCACCTCCGATGACTCGAACAAGTCCCTTGGGATTCTGCAGTTGGCAAGTAGCTGCTGCCGGAGACGCTGTCATGTTTTGACCGGAGTGAACTTCCCAATGGGAAACTACATAACAAAATCGCCCAAAGCGACGACACTAATCGCTAGAATTGCTGTCCGAGCTATTTCGAGTCCCGTGTTGTATGCGGTTTCAGCGGTGACCTTGGGTGCCCTGTGTCTGCCAACTGCCGCTTGCGGTCAGTACGACCTGCTGCCTCAGTTCTCCAACACTGTGACGCAACCGATGCATTCAAACTCGCGGTCGGTCAATATGAAGCTGAGCGCACGAAAATCTGCAACCGTGCAGGCCAGTCAGCAGCAACTAGGGCGCCCGCAGTCACCGAGGCTGGGAATGAAGCCAAAAAGCTACTTGTCACCGACTCGTTTCCGTCGTCAAGACGGTGACGTCTTCGGAGAAGATCAAGCGGGAGGTGGGAATCCGTTTGGCGAACCGACCGTCGAATCTCCGATCAAAGAATCGCCGTTTGAGCCTTTTAATCCGATGCCAATCCAGAAGAAGCCGCCTAAATTGAATCCCTTTGGCGAGCCCGAAGTCGAGTCACCGGCCGTGGATCCTACGCCACGCACGCCGTTGATGGATACAACTCCCACTCCGCCAAAGTTGCCGCCGGGCGGCGAATTTACGCCGGACCCGAATAATATTCCAGGTCTCCCAACGCCTTTTGGGGACGCGCGTGAAACAGAAAGAGCGGGTACTGAACGCAGCACACCGGATCCTGATGAAATTGGGCTGGAAGACTTCAATGATGACAATAGTCTTGAAGAGCGCGATCCCAAAGCCCGCCGTACTTCAAGGACGCGCGGACGCCGTGATAGCAAAGGCAAAAACGATAGGGACGATTACGACGATCCACGACGTCCGTTTCGCAGCAACGTCTATCGACCTGCACGCGATCCATCGTACTACTCCAAACCAACGGGGGCCAATCCGTATGCGGCAGGTGCGTTAGGTGGGGATCCAAACGGGTTCAATCCTTATGCCGCGAATCCTTACTTAATGAATCCGTATGCCGCGAATCCGTATCCAGCCAATCCCAACATGCCAAATCCTTACGCGATGAATCCTTACGCGATGAATCCGTACCGAATGAATCCCTATGCGGGCTATGGCTGCCCGCCGGGATGCGGCTGTGCAAGCTGTCCGCCGACCAAAGGATGTCAGACTTGTCCGCCAGTGGCAACCAGCTATGCCGGATGTCCCCAGCCCACACCTGCCGTTGTTTGCGATGATGGCGTTTATGAAACTGTCGTCGATTGCCAACCATCCTCGAGAAGTCGAGGCATGGGTTTAGGACTCTGCAGACGAAGCTCGGAGAACTCAGTGCTGTCTTCGGGGGTGCCGTTGTACTACGTCAGCATCTTCGGTGGGTGGTCGGATCTCTCGGATCTTGAGATTGAGGATGAAGACGGCCGGGTGAACTTATTGAGCGCGAACGGTTCGGGCTTCGGGGCGGCCATTGGTCAAATTCAAGGCAGGAACCTGAGATCGGAACTTGAAGTGTCCTATCGCAACCATGACATTGAAGATCTGCTACTGACCGATTTTGGCTCCGGCAGTCAAAGGCTTGAGGGCGTCGGTGACATTGAATCCTTTGCGGGGATGTTGAACATCTATTGGGAGTTTGTTGATCTTTTCGACGGACCGCTCAGCCCCTACATCGGAGCTGGCGCGGGTGCGGTGAACGTCAGCGCAGACATGCGTCTTGACGGCGGCCAAGACGCTTTCACCGATGGAGAAGACTCTAGTTTTGCGTATCAGTACATTGTCGGTATGAACTACAAACTGCAATCGTATTCAGACTTATTTATCGAGTACCGTCACTTTGCGGCCGATTCGTTGCGATTGGATTCCAATTTGCCGGCCGGTTCGTTGGTCGATGGTGATGGCGAGCTGAATTATCAGACGAACAATATCTTCTTTGGGATGCGTTTGAAGTTCTAAGGTGGGCCAAGGGAGTTCGTAAGGTCCCAGACTCTGGCTGAGAGGTAAGATATCGTGAGCGGCAAGACGCTAGTGCGGATATTGCACGCGTTCTATTGTTTTTTAGTCTCTCGTTGACCATTAACGTTTTAGCTCGAAAGTCGATAATTACGTTCTTTTTACACCCCGCCAACGGAAAAGCGTCCGGTTCCGCCGGATATTCGTAGGGACCGGTGGCTATCGCCATGCGGCTGATGCAATATCCGGGCTAGTGCCTCTCAGTACATCGGCTTGGGTTTCGAGCGGAGCCTTAACCTCCCTGACAAAGTGACGATCTAGTTTGCGGTCTCAATCGGTGTCGGATAAACTGGATGGCAATAGCGTTGGCAAGCCACCTAGTAGTTTGCCCCAACTCAGTTTTCGCGTAGCCGGATTCGCCAGAATTCGGTCCTGTCCGCAAAGCCTGAACTCTGGCGAGTCCAGCTGCAGTTTTCTACCCGAAAACCAGGTTGACATGGAATACTTGGGTTCTGCGTTGCAAATTCAGTTTAATCGAAATAAAGGTGTCTCAGTAATGGAGACCCAAACACAAGCGGGGAAAATAGTGTCGTATACCTACGGGATAATGATTGCGGCGGTCGTCGTTCTGTGTTTAATCCTCACGTTTTATTTTACGTCTGATGGCTTTGCGGCTCAGCAGCTCAAAGCGGAATCAGAGGCTCAGCAGGCGGAACTGAAAACGAAATCGGCGGCGGAACTTGCCGAGATTATAAACCCTCTTTCACTCGGTAAACGACCGGGTCGCGGGCCTCAACAGGATCGCGTGCTGGCCGCCATTTTGCAGTTGGGAGAGGAAGAGAATGATCTCGATCAACGGATTGAGGGGATCGCCACAGCCGGCAATATTAGTGATACCGAGTATGCGGCGGCAGCGCAGATCGCAATTAAGAAATTGGGCGGCGTATCTCTTGATCGCTTGAAGGCGATGTTGGAGTCGGGCGACTTAGAACAAGTTTCGCAAGCTGTCATTTGTGTAAAGATGCTGGGCGAAGACGCCGGTGTTCTGGTGCCACAGCTGATTGAGCTGATTGAATCGGGGGATCTCCAGATCGCGCGTTATGGTGTGTTTGCGATACAGAATATGGGAGCCAGCGCAGCACCGGCCGTTGAAGCGTTTGGGGAAGTCATCCACTCTTTGGACTTCAATGCGCAGATAATGATTTCCAAAGCGGTGATTGGGATCGGTCGTGACGCCGCTCCGATCGCTGATGATCTGGCTGAAATCTACGAAAAGGGGAACATCTCGGCCCGTAGCTGGGCAGGAATCGCGCTTGGAGCGATCGGCCCTATTGAGAACTTTGACACCGCCAAAATGCTGGGCGACCGCGTGACGGCTTTCAACCATGTCGATAAAACACGGGCGCTTGCGGGGTTGGCACTTATGGGAGATGAAGGTGCCTCTCAACAAGAAGTGATCAAGGCCGCGATGAACGATCCCAAGGGCCGCGTCCGGCCGCAAGCTGCCTACGCTTATTATCGCGTCACCGATGAAACAGAGACACCGGTGAAGACGTTGCTTGAAATGCTGCCCTCCCGCACTTATAGCTCAGATGCGCTGAAATTTTTGCGGATGATGGGCCCCGACGCGAAAGCGGCGATCCCGGCGGTGAGGAAATTGCTGAACAATGACAGCGTAGCCATTCGAGAGTCGGCTGTGTTGGTGCTGGGGAATATGGGAGCGGCGGCGTCCGAAGAAATCGCCAACATAAGGAAACTCGCCTCCGATTCTGACCCGTTGTTGCGTCAGGCGGTCGAGCAAGCGGTGGCGGCGATTGAGAACGATATGGCCAAAGAAAAAGCGGAATGAGGTTGATTGGCAGACAATAGAGAATATAGCAGGTTGAATAGCCCATATAAGCAAGTTGAAAACCTGCTTCCCATGGGCAGGTTTTCAACCTGCCCATGAGCGCCCGGCGAAGGGAAAAAATTTGCATTAATATTTATTGTTATTGGCCAATAAGGGCCAACCGGGGCCAATTGGGGCCGATTGGGAGATCAGCAGAACTTGGACCACTTGATTCTGTGTAACGAGCTCCCCCATTTCGTCAAAACGGCCTGCAATACGGCGTTTCGTGGGGATTTGGTCCGAACATCCATTGACGCCGGCGGTATTGTTGACTCAAATATCTGATCCTGTGTAAAAGAGATTTTGCGCGGACCTTTGTTAGGTCATTTCTCCAGTCGACGCGATTTGATGTCGATGCAGATAATCCCGGTTCCTCCTGGGATCGAAGTCCAACTTCGGCCGAAACATTTCACTTAACCAACTATTTTTTCAGAGGCAACGACGTGGCTGTAAGAATTCGACTTAAAAAGCTCGGTAGAACTCACCGACCCTTCTTCCGGGTCTGTGCAATGGACGGACGATCCCCGCGTGATGGACGCGCCATCGAGCAATTAGGTACCTACGATCCAATGATCGCGGACAAAGATGCTCGCGCCATTCTTAACGGCGAACGAATTGCTCACTGGCTGAGCGTCGGTGCTACTCCAACTCCTAAGGTTGGAACGCTGATCAAAAAATACGGCAAAGACGGTACGCACCTCGAAGCTCAAGCCGAGGCCATCTCGAAGTTGTCCGAGCGTCGTCAGAAATCAATCGAAAGCGCTAAAGCGGCGGCTGCTGCGGTAGAAATGCCGAAGATCGAAGAGCCTAAGCCTGCAGAGGAGGCACCTGCCGAAGGTGCAGAGGCAGTTGTAACGCCGGCCTCTGACGCGCCTGCGGAAGCAGCAAAATCTGATGACGCGAAGGCTGAGAAGCCAGCGGCAGAAGAAGCGAAGGCCGAAGCGCCGAAAGCTGAGGAGAAGAAGGCCGAAGAGAAGAAGGCCGAAGAGAAGAAGGCTGAGGAAGCTCCTGCTGCTCAAGAGAAGAAAGCTGAATAAGGTTTCTGCTCTCAACGCCCGTTTCAATGAGCTGAGCTATGAGATTTGACATATTGACTCTTTTTCCGGACATGTTTCCGGGTTACATGAGTCAGAGTCTGCTGAACAAAGCCATCGAGAACGGTATCGTCGAAGTTCACGTGCATAACATGCGGGACTGGTCGACGGACAAACATAACAAGATTGACGACCGGCCTTATGGCGGTGGTCCCGGCATGATCCTTTCGGTCGAACCGGTGATTCGCTGTGTGGAGGCTGTTCAAAAAATGACGGATGATCCCGGCCAGGTCATCATGATGACGCCGCAAGGCGAACGGCTGTGTCAACCGACGGTGGAACGACTCGCGACCAATTCGCGGATGATTTTGCTGTGTGGGCGATACGAGGGATTTGATCAGAGGGTTATCGACATCCTTGATCCACTGGAACTATCAATTGGCGATTATATCCTCAATGGAGGCGAAGTCGCGGCGATGGTGGTGGTGGATTCGCTGGTACGCATGGTACCGGGGGTGTTGGGTGACGAACAAAGCAGTTGGGACGATTCGTTCTCCCGAGGCAATCGAATGCTTGAATACCCGCAATACACGCGGCCTCAAACCTTCGAGGGTCATGAAGTGCCGGAAGTACTGCTGTCAGGCAATCACAAAAAAATTGAACAATGGCGAAAGGCGCAGAGTCTTGCCAAGACTAAAATGCGTCGCCAGGATCTTTTGGAATAAAAGAGGATATTACGATGTCACATAAAATTATGGAATTGGTCGAAAAGACCAGCATGAAAGCCGACGCTCCCGAATTTGAAGTCGGAGACACTGTCGACGTTCACTGCCTGATTCACGAAGGCGAAAAGAAGCGTACGCAGGTCTTCACCGGCACCGTCATCGGTCGCTCGGGAGCAGGCGTCCGCGAGATGTTCATCGTCCGCCGCATTGTCGCTGGAAAAGGCGTTGAACGTAAGTTCCCTGTTCATTCGCCACGAATCGCCAAGATCGAAGTTAAACGATCCTCAGTCGTGCATCGCGCGAAGTTGTACTTCCTTCGTGACCGCGTCGGTAAGGCCGTTCGATTGAAGGAACGCCGCAAATAGAAGCGGTGGTACAAGCAGGTAGTTCTGTTTGTTTAGTTGCTGATCCAAAATCTAATCCGGCGGTTGCTCGAAATAGAGCAGCGGTCGGTTTTTTCGTGCGCAATTGGTGGGTGTCGATTTTTAGCGGCGGACAATCAGGAAATTGCGGAGGCGGCGTGAAGGTTGGAAGCCTACCTGTCAGGGGGGTGGAGAAACTGCTGGAAGGCTGTGCGGGTCAACGTAGTGGTTTGTGAGACCTTGATCTTAGGTTAGCCGGTTTGGCCAGAATTCGGTTTTTTGCCTGCGCCGCCCGAAGCCTGGCGACTGCGGTGACAGTTCTAATTTTGTAACACATCAGCCGTCAGAAGTAATAGTAAAACGGGCGTGTATTTTTGAGGTAGCCGGAGTCGCCAGACTTCGGAAACTGCCAGAAAAACTGAGGTCTGGCGACTCCAGCTACCGAATTACTTCAGACGGCTGGACTGTTACTAAAAATTAGAAATTAAAAATTAGAGAATGTCTTCAAACATCCGATAAAACTTCGGCGAAAAACGACACCTGCGATTCCACGTTAACCACTCCAATAAGTTGTCAGACGAAGGACCCTCGTGCAGAATCGCCTTAAAAAAAATGACTCCCACGTGGTCACAGCACAAACTCTCATTCACCACCAAAGTCCTGTCGCCCAACGGTACTTTGGTGGGCTTTGGATCGCAGGCTGCTGCTCAAGTTCAAATTCCGAGAGACTTGAAATGGGCCACGGCCGGATTGTTTGAAACTCAGCCCGTGTATCCTCGACCAATGCCCGAAGCGCTGCGATTCGATCTTCGGTAGGCGGATGAGTCCGCAGCATGTTTGGCTGTTTACGCCGATTACCTGGACGGAAGATTAGGTCCAGCAAACCGCGCGGTTGCCGCCGTTGAAGCTTTGCGAGTGCCGAGGAGAGCCCTTCGATGTCTCCGGTTAAAAGCGCGGCCCCACGGTCGGCATTGAATTCGCGTGTCCGCGACAAAGCCAGTTGTAACATCGTGGCGACCATCGGCGATCCCATCATCACCAGTCCCGACAACAATATGTTGAATCCGCCTCGGCCCATCAAAAACGTTGATGCCGAAAACAGCATCATGAAGAATCCGATTCTGGCGACTAACGCAACCGAGCGCGAAATGATATCGGCGATGCCCATCGTGGAGGTATCGCGGCAACGGATGTGCGTGATTTCATGGGCCAGAATTCCCGCCATTTCACGATGATCCATCATCCGGATGATCCCGTCGGTGATTCCCACCGCTGCTGAATCGCCTTTGCCAACCGCGAAAGCGTTGGCCATTTTGCTGGGGATGTAAAACAGAGTTGGGATCGGGGAAACCTCTGCTCGTTGGCAAAGCAATACGAAGTTGTCATACAATTCCGGCGACTGGTGACGTTGGATCGGTTGAGCTTTGTACATTTTCATCACCATTGCGGTGGTGACGTTACGAGCGAAAAATAATCCGCTGAGCGTAAAAGCCAACGAAAGGTAAACGCCGGTGAGCCCGAACAAAATCCACGCCGAAAATGCAACCAGCATCATTAGCGCTGCGATCAGCAACGCGCTTTGAAACCAGTTGGATTCCCAGTGGTGCTTGGGGGAAAGCGTAGAGTGCATTTGTGGTTGGGATGGGGGCATGTGATTGGATAGCCTCGACCGGAGAAGGTGAAACGAAAGCAATTTGTCGACTGCAAGACGCTTCGAGAGCCGCTATATTTCAGACGCGGGTGTGCTAAGCCAGTTAACGTTCGTTTATCGGACCGGCGACCGGCGGACTGCGCGATGCCGCTCACGTACCCAGATTCGACCTCTCAGAAAGCTACTCGACTACTCGATTGAATCGGCGAACTCTTGCATGTCTTTCGCGTAGGCATCCAAGCGTTGCTGTAATTTTTTCTTATCAGCGGCCAAATCCGTGATCTCCTCAGCGGGCATGTAGGTGAACATGTAGAACTTGACCTTAGGCTCGGTGCCAGAGGGTCGCGCGGCGACGTAGTTACCTTCAACACTGGTGTCGAACATCAATAGATTACCTACAGGGCCTTCGATCTCCTCAGCCGATCCGTCCGCCAGCTTTCGTTTGAGAACGCTGTAGTCGCGAATGCTTTGGACTTCCAAACCACCGAGCGACTTAGGAGGATCGGTACGGAAAGTCTGCATCAACTTCTCCATCCGCTTCATCCCGTCAGAGCCCTTCATCTGGATGTTAATCAGACGCTCGCAGTGCAGTCCATATTTCGCATACAGTTGATCCATGTGCTCATGCAGCGACATTCCTTTGGCCTTCACCTCAGCAGCTAACTGAGTCATCAGCATACACGCCACCGCTCCGTCCTTGTCGCGGCAGTACTGCCCGACCAGGTAACCGTGCGATTCCTCGGTGCCGAAGATGAAGTCCTCTGGTCCTTCGTCGTCCATCACGCTGCAGATCCACTTGAATCCGACCAAGTTCTCATAGTGGCATTTAATCCCGTAAGCATCGCAGGCGCGTTTGAGCATCAGCGTCGTGACCAGCGTGGTCACGATGTAGTTCTCGGGCTTGAGCGTACCTGCGGCTTTGCGTTTTTCCATCACAAAGTCTCCCAGCAATACTCCCAGCTGATTCCCGTTAAAGGTCGCCCAAGGGCCGGTAGGATCGGTGGTGACCGGTGCGGCAGCGCCTAAGCGATCGCAGTCGGGATCCGTTGCCAAGATCAATTCGCTGCCGTTGCCTTGAGCGTGTTCGATGATGGCATCAAAAATAGCCGCGTTCTCCGGATTGGAAACGTGCCCAGGGACATTGGGGAAGTCGCCGTCGGGTTCGCGATGCGGTTGGTAAATTTCAACCGACTCAAACCCAACTTTTTCCAGCAGCGTCCGAACGTTAACCTCGCCAACACCGTGCAGCGGGCTGTAGATAACCTTAATGTCGCGCGGACCGTCGAAGCTTTGCTTGAGATGTTCGTTGAGAAACGCTTTGTCGGTTTCCTCGGTAACGATGTGAATTTTTTTATCGGCGACCGCTTGGTCAAAATCGGCAACCGTAATCTCGTTGACCTGTTCAACCTTGGCGATGACAGCGGTATCGTGCGGAGGGATCAATTGAGCTCCGCTGGACCAGTAGACCTTTACCGCGTTATCGCTGGGCGGGTTGTGGCTGGCGGTGACCATGATGCCGCAGTCACAATTTTTATAGCGAATAAGGTACGACAGTTCGGGCGTGCTGCGGTAGTCGTCAATGAAATAGACTTCGAAACCATTGGCGACCATAATCCCTGAGCACAATTCGGCGAACTCGCGCGAACGATGCCGCGTGTCGTAAGCGATGGCAAACTTCCAAGGGCCGTTGGGTTTGACTTCTTTGACGTAATCCGCCAACCCTTGAGCACTTTCGCCCATCGTGCGAGCGTTGATGGCGTTGCTGCCAAAGGGATACATCATGCCGCGGCGTCCGCCGGTGCCAAAAGGAATCACGGTCCAGAAAACGTCGTCCAGCTGCTTCCACTTCTCTTGGTCGATGTGTTCAATGATCCCATCGACGTAGTCGGAGTACTTGGGTTCCGTCAACCAGCAGAGCAGATTTTTTGCCGCCGCGGGGGTGATCTTCTCAGCCGCTTTTGCATCGTCGACGAGCGATTTATACTGGTCGATATCGTGAGTCGTGTCTGCCATTGATTAGTGTCCGCTGAGTGTTGGAAATGAGGTCGTTTTGTTTGAACATCATCTTACCCAACATCTGTCCCAGGTAACAGCGTTTTGAATTCAACCCAGCGAAAAAGCTAATTTCCGGAGACCTGCAGCGAAACTGCATCACCGAAACCACCATGAAAAAAGCCCCCGTCAAATGACGGGGGCTTAGTATGACTGCTCGATCACAAAACCTTTGATCCGTTATGGATCACCGGTTAGTTGCATCCGCATCCGCCACCGCAGGCACCGGTGAGGCATCCGCTGACGCAGCTTTGCATGCCGCCATTGCCGTACTCGTAACCGACGGCTTCGTTGAAGTAGCCACCGTTTGAACCACAGCTGTCACAGCCGCTGGTCAGGTAACTGCATGAGCTGCATGAATCAGTTGATGCGAAGCCCGCGTAAGAATTATATGAGTGGCGAGCCAACATTTTGTTGAAGAAACGTCCCTTGACGCCACAACCGCCACTGAGGCATCCGCCGCGGCCGCAGCTGCTGCCGCCTCCGCGCAGTCCTGCGAGTTTTGCTTTGAGACCACATCCGCCGCCGCAGCCACCGCCACCGAAGTGCCCGCCGCCGCCG
>Ga0115031_1002646_pt1 | contig 13325 bp, 15 predicted proteins | sample Maine_Asex4_meta_FD_87301 | JGI IMG/M metagenome (GOLD analysis project Ga0115031, IMG submission 87301) | Marine algal microbial communities from Maine, USA - Maine_Asex4_metaG | ecosystem: Host-associated > Algae > Red algae > Unclassified | place: Maine, USA | collected 2015-01-05 | reverse complement strand
TCGACGAGACCCTGAACGCGGTGTTCGGCTTTGGCGAACTCGAACGGTGGCTGCAAGACCCGACGGTTCAGGATGTCCATATCAATGGGTTCGATCGGGTCTTCATCAAGACACGAGATGGGCGGTCATCTGGTAGATGTCGGCCTTTTCATTTGGTAGACCCCTCGATTTGATCTGATTCTGCCGGTTTGAGCGCTTGCGGCCTGGCTGTCTGGGTCGGGTTGTTTGGTGGTGGGACAAAAAGCGAGGAGAGCACCCGTTTGGGTGCTCTCCTTGTTCGCGTTTGGTTGGCCTCGTGGCGGAGGGTTTGTGGTTTCTAGTTGTCGGGGGTCCCTGCGTCAGGGCTGGCGGCTTCTTGTCCTGGGTCTGGTGGGCCGGTGTCTCGTTGGCGTTTTTCGGTCGGTGTTTCGTGTTGGGTGTTGGCTGTGTTGAGGAGGATGCGGGCGGTGGTTTCGTCGATTTGGCGTGAGCCTTGTTGGGCTCGGTTTACGAGTTTGATTGCTCGGTAGTTGGTCCAGGGGAGCCGGGGGAGTTCGTTGTCGACGCGGTTGTTGATGAGGATGATGATTTGGTTTCGGACGATGTCTGCGAGGGTGAAGATTCCGCAGGAGCCGGTGCCGCGTTGTTTGATGCCGCCTCGTTTGAGGCCGCGGCCGATGGTGCCCTTTGCCATTCCGAATGTTCCTTCGGCGCGGTTGCGTTCAGCTTCTTGTTTGAGCCAGTGGCGGGAGCCGTAGGTGGTGCGGGACATGATGCGTTCGATGATCGGCGAGTCGGTTTTGATTTTTGTGTTTTTGCCGGTGGCGGGGTCGGTGTGGTCGATGTGCCATTGCTCGGTGGTGTCGTCGTAGACGGGCACGGCGTTGCGTGCGTGGTGACGTTCGGTTCTCGTGCGTGCGTTGATTTGTTCGATGGGGTTGACGAGGGGGAGCGTGAATGTTCCGTCGCAGTTACAGGCGTGGTCGCGCCAGCATTCGGGTTGGGTGTGGGTGCAGTGGCCGTGTTCGGTGGCGCAGTCGTCGGGGTTGGTGGGTCCGAGGAGTTTCTGGTTGGGGTGGGGACGGTGGTAGCAGCCGCCGTTGGCGAGGCATTGGTTTCGGGTGCGGTGGGGGCAGCGTCGTTGGGGTTGGCAGCCTGTCTGGGGGAGGGGTTCACCGTTTTTGAGGATGGGTGTGTCGTTGTTGGTGGGTTTGTGGTTGGGGCAGTAGGCGACGCGGGCTTTGTGGGGGCCGTTGAAGGTGAGGGCTTTGACGGTTCGGGTGCCGTAGTCGGCGGTGTCGTATTGGTAGTGGGAGAATTGGAATGCGAGGTCGGCGGCGTCAGCGTGGGCGGTGTTGAGGTCGGTGAGTCGTTGTTCGAGCTGGACGAGTTCGTGTTCTAGGTCTGCGATTGCTTGTTCGTGTTCGGGGGTGCCGGGCTCGTGTTCGGTATCGATTTCGCGATGGCGTAGCCGTTCTTCGATTTCGATCTTTTTGGTTTTTCCGGTTTCGGGGCTGGCGAGTTTGTCTAGGCGCTTTTTGCGGAGTTGTGGGAACATGGTGTCGCGGTAGAGGCGTCCGTGTTCGTAGGAATATCCGCTGTCGCCGATCGCGATGCGTTTGTCCATCCATGGGTAGTGGCGGTGGAGTATTTCGATGCCGTGTTGGTGGAGTCCGCGGTAGAGGTCTTCGGGACGTTTTTGGGTGTAGCCCTTGTCGAAGTTGAGCTGGTTGATGGCTGGCAGGTTCTCGCGGGCGTGGAATGCGTGAAGGAGCCCGACGGCTGGCGCGGCTTGGGTGACGGGGTGCTGCATTTTGCCGGTGAACGTGTACATGCCGGAGATGAGGGGTGGTTGGCCGTGGGTGGGTTTGTTGCGTCGGTCGAGGGCGGTGGCGTATGCGCCGACTTGGGCTCCGTAGCCGTTGATGAATTTGCGTCGGTCGCTGAATGTGGGTGTCCGTTTCTGCCAGTTGGCGTCGGCGTCGCCGTAGGGCTTGTTCTTCTTGTTGGCGTCGCACCATGCTTCGATTTTGGTTTCGTCGATGGCGAGTGACCCTGTGCGGTGTTCGCGGTCGTCTACGCAGAATGTTGCTTGGAGGAAGGTGAGGCCGATGAGCATCCCGTAGGTGACTTGCCCGAGTGTCCTGATTTCGGCGGGGATGTGGAGGCCGAGTTGTTCGAGGTCTTCCCACGGGATTGATTCGTCCCACGCGTCGTCGAGGTGACCCTTGATTGGTTTGAAGTGATGTTCCTCGTGCTGAACTGGTCGGCGTAGACGTCGCCGCTGGGCATGACGGTTCTCGTATCTTTCGGGTTCGCCTTTCTTCGACACCTTTTTGCGGCGGGTGTTGATTTCGGACCACAGTGGGCTGCCGAGCACTTTGAGTAGCGCCGGGTGGTTGCTGCCAAGGCTGTTGGCTGCCTGTGTGAGCCCGGCGACGCTCTTTGACCGTCCGGTGAGGCGTGCGATAATGGCCATGAGTAGCCAGAAGCGTGCTGAAGCTGCTTGTTGGTCACCGCGCCCGCATCGCTCATGGGCGGCGTTCAGGCGAGCTTCGATGAATGCCCAGAGTTCCGGGTTGGTGCCGCGCATGTGGAGGGCGATGTACGCGGCGTCGTCGATGTCGAAGATCGTGTCTCGGCCTACGTCGGGGACGTTCAGGTCGAGGTCTTCCTGAATCGCTGTCAGCTGTTCTGGTGAGAGCTGCCCGAGTCGTTCGGTGAACGAGGTGGCGCTCTCTCCTAGGGCGGTCAGGTCGACGCCTGACGCGCCGGAGCCCGCGGCAGGCTGGGTGCCTGTCGGGGTTCCGTTGTGCGCGTCTGGGTCGAAGTCGGTCATGGGTTCAGCGGCTGCCCTTGCGGTGCGCTGTTCCTAGAGCGAAGTGTGCTTCTGCCTGGTTGCGAGCGGCGAACCGGTCGGCAGTCTGTGTCTGGGGTTGTGCCGTGCGGCCGTTGGAGACGGCGACGAAGGTGTCGGATTCATAGAACTCGTACACGAGTGTGCGGGGGTCAGACAGGGTGGGCGTTCTGTGGTGCCACCTGGCTTTGGGGTTTTTGTTTGGTTGGTTGTTCATGGTTTGGTGTCCGTTCTGTGGCGGGGTTGGGTTGCGGTTGGTTTGGTTGGTCATCGGGGGTCAGTTGCCGTATCTGGGGTCAGTTGCCGTATCTGGGGTGCACACGGATCGGGTTGACGCCGGGAGGGTTCGCTGCGAGACCTGCGCGGTGGCTGTCGTCGACTTCGATGTAGGCGAGCAGTCGGAATAGGGCGGAGCCTTTGTTGCCGAGCGCTTCGGTGACTGCGGCGGGGTTAGCTCCGGCACGAATCCGGCGCACTGCCCAGGTGGAGCGGAGCCGTCTGATGCGGGGCCAGTCGATGCCTTGGCGTTTCATGCCCTCAGAGAGGGCGTGGAAGTCGTGTTCGGTGCTGAGGATCGGCTCTGGGCCTTGCCCCACGAACTGAGCGAGGTACGGGGCCTGGTCTGCCGCTATGACGATGCGCCGGTCAGGCTTGATCTGGGCGACTGTGAGTTGGCCGTTGTTGAGGGCGAAGTCGTCGCCGCATACTTGCCCGAGGCGGTGGATTACTCCGGCTCCGAGTGCCAGGGAGTAAGTGAAGTTGAAGTTCAGGAAATGTGTTTCTGAGCCGATCAACCAGCGGTGGCGTTCCCACACCGAGATTTCTTGTTCGGTGTAGATGAGCGGGTCGGGGTGCCGGTTCTTCCACGGTGAGATGTACCGCTCGTTCCATAGGTGCGGTTCCATCCCGCGTGCAGCCCGCAACAGGGCGTTCTCACGGGTAGCGCCGGACTGGAGGTTGAGTTCGTCTGCGTAGTGTTCTTTCGCTGTCTGCATCACCGCAGCAGGGGTCCACAGCTTCTCGCCGAGACCCCACTGTTGGTGGGCGTAAAGAATGTGTGCGATCACAGCGATCGCGATCGCGATCGCTGATTTCTCGCTGGTCGGTTTCGCCGCATACACGGCCCTGATGATCAGTGACCGGTGCGTTTTCCAGATGAACCGCATGTCGATCCGGGACGGTTCATGACCATCAACGGCGGTCTGGACCTCGGCCTTAGATAGACGATGTGCTTCCGAGATGCTCATCGCGGTGCCTCCGAATCCGGGTGCGGACGCGACACAGACCGCCACTGCCCCGACGTGACCAGATCGGCCTCGTCGAGACAACGAGCGAACACCTTCATCGTCTTGTACTGCGACGCAGCGAACACTGCGGACATGTCAGCGTTCGCCATCACCCGGTTCCGCAGCCATGTCAGGTTCATGGCCCGGAACAACGGGCGCACCCCGAGCGTCCATGTGCCTTCGAGTAGCGACTGGTTGATTCGCTGTACGCGTTGTAGCTGACCGGCATCGCGTGTGCCGTGAAGTAGGTCCTGGCCGGGCATGTTCCGCAAACCCAGGATCAGGTGCGCGAAGTCGTCATCGACGGGCACACGCCGCGGTTTCGGCCCAGCCTGGACATCGACCCATACCGAACCTTGTGCCTCATAGATGTTTGATTGGCCGACATCGGCGACCTCGGTGGCCGTCAACCCGGCCCCGAACGTCAGAGTGAGTATCTTGCGTGCCCGTTCGCAGTTGTACCGCGACCGCTGCATGTCACAATCGCTGATGAACTGCCACATTTCTGCCGGGTTAAACCAGCCGACAGTGCGAACAAGCGGGAACCGAAGTTGGTTACGTGGAGTCAGACCAGTCACGCCGCGAGTCATGCCGATACGGACAAGGTTCTGGTCACGCAGAAACGGCCGGGTCGTTAGTTTCGGTGACTCTTCGACAAGCTCGCATACTCTGGCGATGCCATCGTCTGTGAGCCACTCGTTGACCGCGGTCTCGTCGTCGAGGTCGACGCCGAGTTCGTCAAGCGCCCAAATGAACAGAGCGATCGATAGCCGTGACGGACACGTACTGACGATGGGACCGAGATCGGCCATCAAGGCTCGATAGGTGTCACGGTGCTTGTCGAGGACCGCAGCCACAGCCGTCTCAAGAGGTGAATAGGCGTTCTGCGTGTCGATCCAGTCGCGAGACCAGGGTTCCAGTACGACTAATCGGCCGGTCGGGTCGCCGCCCGAACCTTTCACCACCACTGTTGTGGTCAGGCCAACAGCGACTGCCGTCAACCGCATCACCAGCGAGATCAGTGAGATGTAGTGGGCAATCCGTCGCCGTCGACACCTGGCTAGCGGCAGTCCAGGGTCGACGACGAACGGAAATCTTGGGACCAACGGCGATGCCAGTTGGCGTGCATGGCGTTGGCTGCGGCCGATCTGGGCGTCGTGCGTAGTAGATTTGTTATTGAGCATTTGAATTCCTTGCGAGAGGTGTTCATCCCGAGAGCGAGCCGGTTGCATCCGGTTCGCTCTCTTCGCGTCTGGCCTGATGGCCAGTCACTTGTAAATATGGGCTCACCGACGAGCAGATCGAATACAGCGATTTAGGTGAAACGAATAGCCCTGTGCTGCAACAGGCTGTTACGGTCGTTCGAGGTGCTGTACAAACACGAAATCGCCCGTCGTGGAGTGCAACCCGTGATCGATGAGCGCACCCTCGTGAAGCGGGAGGTGATGCGCAACCGGATCAGCATCCTGCACCACGTTGCCAGCAAATCTGAACGTGGCGGACTCGTGGCGATCGACACAAGTTCTGTTGGAAAACTTGTGGGATTATCAAGGGCGTCGGTGTGGCGGCATCTCATCTGGCTCGATGCCAACGGCTGGATAATTTGGCCAGAAGACAAACGCCGAATCCGTGAACCTGAAAAGCACTATTCGTGGCGGGCAGAGGTGCAGGTGAACTGGGACTGTGTAATCGGAGGGTTGACAGTCCAAGAATGGATCAGGGTCTTCCGGCCAGCGAAAACCCCACTTGTCAAAAGGCCACAGATGCCCAAGCTAAAAAAGTAGATGAGACGACGATCCCGTCGATGCAAGGTTTCGTGGTTCTTCTGATTCTCGAATTGCAGTGGTGCCACAGGGCGTGAAGCCCTTGGACGTGACACCTGAAGTTGAGTTGTGAGCCGCATTACCGCTGGCTGCCTCTCGCTATTTGGATGTTCTAACTGGCGTCGTCGAACGGCTATTGCCCAGGCGACTTACGTAACTATAAACAGGTACTGTGACAAAAACAATTACTAAGTCGAACAACTGTTTGCCAACGTGCCATCAGGTAGCCTCTGGGAGTGCCCGCTACGTCCGAAAACGCCGACGAAATGAAGCAGCCGCGGCTCCACACGCTCAACGCCCGCCTGCTGCTGATCCTGCATGCCGTCGAAGAACCGCTCAGCTACTCAGTACTGGCTGACGAGTTGGGCGTCCACCAGCGGTCAGTGAAAAGAGTGGCCGACGAGATGATCGACGCCGGATGGCTCACGGCCACCCGTCAACACCGATATCTCAAGCTCACAATCAACCCTGACATCAAGATCTCAGAAGGCGGCACCCTCGGCGACTGGCTCGAACGAAACACTCACAGCGAACCTGACGTAGGTGCAACATGACCGATACGCCGCGACAACACAACGGGCACGAATTTTCGGTCGGAGACCGAGTTGAGCGCGGCGACGGAGCGCTGGCAACGGTCACCAATATTGGCATGACCTGCCCCGATGTGACCCGAACAGACTGCATCGGAATTCAGATCGATGGCGGTGCCTGGATGGTCGTCGAGCAGCGCTTCGTGTCCCCGGTTCTCACATGAACGGCTGAACACCCGTCATACGCCACTGGCTACTTCGGTGCACGGCGGCCTTAGGAGGCACTAGAGGTTCTGGTCTGCTTTCAGGTCGAATCGGCGGCTAATAACGGGCTCTACGACAACCACGAGGAGCGTTGCCAATGCGCCGATCAGCGCTCCAAATGCACCGGTGCGCCAGAACGGCTCACGCTGAGGAATCGCTATGGGCTCAGACCGTTCATCATTGAGGCTCACCTCGAAGAAGTCGGCGTCGCCATCGCCGGTAACATCGATACGTAAGACGCCATGTCTGCCGGAAGGGCACACTGGGAGTCGGCCAGAGCCTGGTTGTTCGACAACGCCAACGCCACTCTCTTCGTCTCGTCCGAATTCAGGCTCGTTCGCATGGCATGTGAAGTCGAACGACGGTCGTCCATTGGTCACGACAGGGTCAGTAACGATCTCGGCGGACCGCTCCCCGGCGTCGGAAAGAATCGAGATGCCGACAACGACCATAAGCACGAGGCACAGCGACGTGAGGGGTCGCACCGTGTGGCCGGTGCGCACGTTTCTGATGGAAAGAACGATGAGTGGTCCAATGCCCAGAAACGCGACGATCGCCCCAACCCACACCATCGAGCCAGCCTATATGTGGTCGCCTGACGACAAGTCACTGAAGGGCTGCGGGCTGGGGCACCTCGAACCGATCAAGGCGCAGGTCGATTTGCATGACGTCTATCTGGTCCAGGGGCTTCGTCGCGGTCTTTCATTGGCGACGTTCGCTGCGAAATGATGTGTCAAGACCGTCGCTATCGGGTGGGGGTAGGTGTCGAGCTGCTTCGTTGATTTGTGTGAAGGTGTCGGCTCCCATTCGTTGGCGAATGGCGTCGGGTGGGCAGCCGTTTGATAGGCGGTCAATGATCCAGGTGCTGCGACCGCGCCCGCCGTTGAATGTTGCGTGGTCTTCCCAGTGCACTCGTTTGTTCAGGTCCGGTAGTAGTCGGGTTGTCCTCGGTCCGCGTATGACCCAGTTGTGTCGGCCAGCGTCTGGCGGGTTAGCGAGTAGTTCGCGGAGGCGGCAGGCCCAGGGTTCGGCGACGGGCACTGTCCGAGATTCCAGGCCGTGCCAGACGATGTCTACGGTCCCGTCGCCGTGGATGTTGATGTCGGTGAATCGCCAGAAACGTAGATCTGTGGCGTCGCCGCCCGCCCCGATTGTTGCGCACATCGCCGCCCGTGTTTCGAATCGCGTGCGGGCATCCTGTTGAGCGGTGAACAGTGACCAGAAGCTCTCTTGGTCCGACCGCGCATAGGGCACGTCGCTTCCGGTCTCTTCAGTGGGATCAGTTGGTGGCGGTGCTGCCTCGAAGCTGTGGGCGAACGCTCGGCACCTCGAAGCGAAGGTAGCGATCGACCTGTCGGATCTGTGTCCGGTTCGTAGTTGTCGCGCTGCCTGTTGAATGTTCGGTTCAGCGAACAGCGACACAAAGTCTCCTGGAGCGATCGACGGAGAATGAGCGCAAAGTTCAGCGAGCGAACCCAACAATGCGGGGGCGTCGGCCACGCTGAGCTTGCCCAATAGCCGGATTGCGCGGCGGCAATAGAACTCCCAATCGATGTATCCGGCAGCGACCAACGGGTCGTCAGGCTCGAACCCGTGCACAAGTTCCTTCCATGCATCCGAGTCGGGAATCAGGTAGGCCGACAGCCAGTACTCGCGGCCGTCGCTGGCCCCTAGGAACGACGGAGTGCGCCCTTCGTCGTCTCTACTCGGAATTGCCTGTGGCAAAGCGGCGTCCTCTCGGTGGGGGTGATGGGGGCGCGAGCAGGACTCGCATTAAGGGGCAGACCGGTCTGCGGTTCTTGGGCCAATTGGCAGCCAGGCGGCAAGGGCTACGGCACTCCTCAAACTCTCGAAGGAGCCTGCGGACCCGACCGACGCATAGGCGGCGCAGGGCAGCGTGCGGGGTTAGCCCAAGTCGATTGGGATTTCGATAGACGCGTCGCGGTAGTCGACGGGGTCTTCGCTGCTGCCGCCAGTGCGGGTGATGACTTCGCCTGGGGTGATGACGATTGTTGCGCCTGTGATTTGACCAGGTGTGACTTCCCAATACGGCATGGTGTTGAACAGAGTCATGTTGTTCCGGCTTGGTGGAGCGTCGGGAAGGGCGTATTGAGCCCCGATTTCAGTGCCGTCACCAAGAAGGAGGGTGGCTTGTTCGGGGCGTGTCAACGGTCCGGCGTAGAGGTTGTCGGAGATGCTGTTGTGGTCTGCGTCAGAGGTCGCGTCGAGTGTGAGGAGCAACAGGCCGGTCGACGCTGTGGCGAGCACCTTTTGTGTGTCGTCGTCGGTTTCGACGGCGATCTGCGATGTGAGCGTCAGCTGATTGATGGTGGCGAGCGTTTCGATTTCTCCGTACTCGTAGCTGAAGAAGTCTCTGCCGTCTGGGTCTAGTTTTTCCAACGGCAGAACATGTGTCGTCCCGACTGTCTGGGTGCGCCGGTTCGGGTCGATTGACCACAAGGCTGGCAGGCTGGCTGTGCCGGTTTGGCCTGTGATCGGGTTGAGCTGTTGCACGATTTCGCCATCTGCGATGGTGTCGGTGCGAAGTTCCAACACGGGTGTTTCGTCCTCAGGCACAGAAACAAGAACGGTCTCGTCACCGCTCGTTGTGACTGGTCGGCTGTAGAGGCTTCGGCCACCGCCGCTGATCGAAAGACTCGTCGTCTCACCTTCGTTGTAGGCCTGCGGGAACGCTTCGACTATGTAGTCGATGACGAAGAGTTTCTGACCCGCGATCGGGAACTGGGTCGGGCCACCAAGCGTCAACGCTGCTTCAGATGCTTCGGCCCAACCGGTGACTGTCAGGCGGCTACCGATATCGAACAAGGTGTAGTCAACCGTGGTGGTGTTGATGAGCCCGGACGCGATCCGTTCACCGGAACCGGCCGCTATTGCAGGGACAGGCGTAGGAGACGGGACCGGTGTAGAAGTAGGCACCGATGTCGACGTCGGTACAGGCGTGGGCGGCAGGGTCGCCGGGTCAATCGTCGGGTCGGGCACTTCAGGGCACAGATGCGTGTGAGCCGCAGATATGAACGCCCGGTCGCGTTCGGACCATGTCCGGTACTCCTCGAACGCGTCTGCGTGGGTGGTGCCCTGATTCAGCCGACAGAACGTCTCACCGTCAGCGATAATCGCAGCGACTGGGAGCTGGTCAGGCAGCGTCACAGACTCTCGCCTGCCGGTGTCATCAGCGATCGCAACGTCACGCAGGTACACCTCACCCACGAACGCCCGCTCTGGCCCAGTGAGCGCAGAATCAGATAGAAGATCGCCGAGGGCACTCGACTGATCACGGACCCAATTGTCTCCTCCGCATGATGCGGCGAACAGGGCAACGGAGAGGATTAGCAGCGCAGAGCGCCACAACGGCAAAAGAAACATGACCTGAGGTCCCTTGGTATTGATGAACCGGGGAGGGGAGCAGCCGCTAAGCGCCCCATTCCGCCTGGGCTCAGAAACCCAGGATCACAGTATGGCCCTGTTACGGCAAAATTCGCAACCAAAAGGGTAGCCGTTCCCCGCGGCCGAGGATCGGCTTAAAGGGCGTGCCGTCCGCTAAGCCAGCTTCAAAGAAATCGAAGAAATGGCAACGCGCATACGAACGCGACCTGCGACAGATAGGCGAAAGGGTCAGAGCCGCACGCAAGCATGTCGGTATTTCCCAGGTCACCCTGGCAGCACAGATGGGCGTTTCGCTCAACACGGTTTCCGCTATCGAACAGGGTGAACGGAACTTCTCCGTCGAGCAGTTACTGCTACTCGCGGCCCACCTCAAAGTCAGCCCACAAACGATTCTGACTGGCGCTCCAGATTTGGGCGACGGTCAAGCCTGATCCGGCCAACCGTGCGCTAGCTGCTCCCGAATTTCGAAGAACGGACCTCTGTTTCAGTCAATGGGTGGTATCGGTTGGACAGTGGAAGCCTTACGGTGACTTTGTGCCGTCTATGCCGTTAGCCAGATTCGCTGAACGGCTCGGTGTCGTGCCCGGTCCCGATCTGGTTCACGCAGCAACCCGTTGCAGCCTTGACGATCTGGCAGCGATCTGCGAAGAAGTGAATTCGTCGACCCACGCCGAGGTGGACGGCCCGTCGTCGGCCGGTGAACTCTGGCCGCTCCTAAATGCCCGGTCCAGCACGTTCGCTACCGGAGCAGGCACCTTCGCAAAAGCGGGAGGACCAGCAGGCGTGAACCTGTTCGCCGCTCTTGACGCCAACCAAGACATCGCTGCCGGGTTCCAAACCGGTGTGCTCCGGGCACTGCTGTACTGCCACGGCCTCGTCCTCGAAGACCCGCTCGGGTTGGCGGTAGACATGTTCGTCAACGCACCAGTCGACATGCGCGAAACCGCCCGTGTCCCAGTAGTAGCCGCTATCTCAACGATGTCGTCGATAGCCCCACTAATCGACGGTGGTGTCGTGTCGACCTACTTCACACCGACTGCCGAGGTAGTAGCCCCAGCGGAATATCGGATAGCTCTCGAATCAGCGCTCGATGACCCGAAATCCAACTTCGACCGCGACATCGTCTGGGATGCATTCGAAGGCATCTACATCGACAGCCTCACAGAGCCACTCCGCGATCTATGGGCCGACGTCAGAAAAGGGAACACAAGCCCGCCAATCGCACATATCGAAGCTGCCTTGGCCTCCGGCATGGACCCAGTTCACGTCGAAGTGTTCATTGACGCCGTCGCCCACCTCGACCCCAAGGGTGTGGTTTCAAATCTGATTGCCGCGACCGCTTCAGCGGCGAGGGACATATCGCTCAACGGCGGCCGTCACGACCTCTTCTGCTCAACCCGACTTGAAGCAGACCTGATCAACGCCGCCCCGATTGGATCTCTGCACGCACGAAGACTCGGAGACCTTGCCTCAATCGACGTGCCACGCCTCGATGACCTGGCGCTGACCGACGTCGTCCGAATCCGGAAAGAAGACGACGACTTTCACCAATTCAGGCTCGCAGTTGCAGAAGGGTTAGAACGCGCCCACAACCTCGTCGCCGAAGACCCATCGATCGACCCTGTAGCCATAGTCGCCGAAAGCGTCGCAGCAGCCCGATACAAACTCACCGAAGCCACACGCCGAAGCACCTTCATGAGCGACCGAATCAACGGTCTACTCGGATTCGCTGCCGGAGCGGTGGCTGGGGCAGCCGGAGCCGCCGCGGGGTCCGCCAGCGCCATCGCAATCGGAGCGGCCGGTGGACTCATCCCGCCGCTTGCAGCTGCGGTCGCACGTCGAAGCGACAACGGATTCCTGCAACGCCACTACCTGTTGTTCGAACCACGGCGCTAACCAGCTAACCCTCGATGCGCCTACCGGCGGTTACCCGACCGGAGGCCGCTCTTCTGTGAAACGGCTTCGGGAAACAAACCGCAGCGTCGATCTACTCGTTCAAGGGATTGGCTGCATATCGATGTTGGACACCAGCCGGGCCGCTCAAGTCCAAGACACTGGCGGGCACACGCAAAGGCTGGCGAGTCCGCTATTGCAGCGACGTTCAGCCAATCGTGAACGCGTGGCGCATCGACGTCAGTTCCTGGCAGACGGGAACCCGTTCAGTCGATTGACTGTTGGTTGCCAGCGTTCAGTCCGACGCTGTTGACGGCTTTGCGCCATCCATCGAACAGTGCGCGGATTCGCTCAACGCCGGGAGCATCGGGGTTCATGGCCCGCCACGCGGTGTAGTCAACTATTCGTAGCCGGTCGGTATCGAGGTTCGCGGCTGCTGTAACTAGCGCGGTCTGAGCGCGACAGACCGCCGCTTCGCGTTCGTTACCGCGTACGCGTCGTGAGCGTCCAGGACCGAGGCCGGATCGTCGGAGCGCCTGGTAGACCGTGGTCGTACCAGTGATGCGTTTGATCTCTTCGACCTTCACGCCAGCCTCGTATAACTCAACGATTCGTGCGTCACGGGCAGGGTTGGCAGCCATCTCGTTCCAGTATCGCCGACCAGCAGACGTCAAACGAAGCTCTGTTTCCCAATGTGGGGATGGGAGCTACGGTGAGACGATGATGTTTCGGGGCGACGAGGGCGACGTGGTGACAGGTGGAAGCGACGCCGTGTACGCCCTTGTCTCGGCTGCATGTCTGATTGCGGCGGCGTGCGCGCTCGGGCAGATCTTCGGGCAGTTGATGATCAACAAGACGATGCCGCCGCTGACGCCCGTCTATGTTGTCGGTTTCGTTGGCTGCGGCGCTCTCAGCGGATGGGGATGGGGTCGCACGTCTTGGAGTCGCCGCTTCAGCCAGAATCGCTAGTTGTTGGTGCACAGCACCGTGCCGTCATCCAACATGTTGCGGAGGCCGCGGTTGCCGTCCATAGCGTCGCGTAGCGTCTCGGTGGCTGACACGAAGCAGCGCGGCTGAGGCTCTCCGGTGGGGATTACTACCTCACCAAAGTTCTCGGCGTCGCCGCTGTCGCATTGCCACCAGTCAAAGCTTGCCGGGAACGCAGCAACCGCCGACGTGACATCGTTGCCGTATAAGCCCGCGGTGTTCGTCAGGAAACTGATCGAGCCGGTTCGGGTGCACACTGATGCCAGCGTCGGGACCGACGCGCCTTGCGGCGTTTCGTCTG